>Ga0209254_10004046_pt1 | contig 13415 bp, 15 predicted proteins | sample FrelakmetDIP11DI_FD_187148 | JGI IMG/M metagenome (GOLD analysis project Ga0209254, IMG submission 187148) | Freshwater lake sediment microbial communities from the University of Notre Dame, USA, for methane emissions studies - DIP11 DI (SPAdes)... | ecosystem: Environmental > Aquatic >...
GATCGGAGCTTGGGGTGCCGGCTGGGCGAGACACGCCCTCCAGAACGGCGTGAACACCTGGAACGGTTTGCCGGCCGCCGTGCGTATCGCCTCCGGCTCGAAGAGCAGGCGTCCCGCAAAGCGCCGCAGGGTCACTGCGTCACCCAGCTGCTCCCGAAGTCTTTCCTCGAGAGCGGCCTCGCCGGGCTCGTAACTCCGGCTCCAGTAAAGCGCCTCGGCACCCGTCTCGCGAATGAGGCGGGTGAGCACGGCAACAGTGTCCCCGGTGCGGAGGGTGAGGCGGGACCCCAGCCGCCGGAGACCGGCGTCCAGGCGCTCGAGGCTTCCCTGCAGCCACCAGCGCGTGGCCCCACCGTTCTGCCAGCGGCCCGCGGCTGCGTCGTCCCGGATGAACAGGGGCAGCACCGGCCGTCCCGAGGCCCACGCGGCGGTGAGTGCTGGGTTGTCCCCAAGACGCAGATCCTGGCGAAACCATAGAATGACTGGGGGCGACATGGAGATGGTTTCGCTGGAGCCTGCGCTATGGATCAAGCAGCCATTGAGGGGAATTACCCATGACGCAAGACCAGCTGTTTCTGCTCAAGCCCGGCTTCATGGCAGGTCCCCGGGGCCCGTGCTACTGCCCTGCCTGCGCAACGCTGGAGGGCGTTCTCGCGTTTTACCCGCAACTGCGTGCAATTCTGGACGTCCGGTATGTGGACTTCCCGCGGCCCCGCCCCGAAGTGATCGCCGCCATCGGCGCGGAGAACCAGGGCTTGCCGTCTCTTGTCATCGCCCCGAGCCCCGCGGCGGACGTGGCACTGGCGGGGCTGGACGTCCGGGAATGGCAGGGTCGCCGTTTTCTGCAGAGTGCTGGTGACATCGGCCGCTACCTGGCGCGCCGCCACGGCACCGGCGAACCGCATTGATGGGTAGGAGCGCCTTTAGGCGCGACCCCCTCCGGGGAGAATCGAGTCCGCGAGTCTCTCCCTGGAGGGGGTCGCGCCTGAAGGCGCTCCTACCCGTCTGAAAAGCGCTGGGTAATATCCTCGTAGGCGTCGATGCGCCGGTCGCGCAGAAACGGCCAGCCGATGCGGAAGGCCTCGATCTCGTCCGTCTGCAGTTCCATCTCCAGGATTGCTTCCGCGTCCGCCGGCCCGCGTGCCAGGACCCGGCCGTCCGGAGCCACCGCAAAACTCTGGCCCCAGAACTCGATGCCACCGTTGCCCGTCGGGTCTGGCTCAAAACCAGTCCGGTTGATGGCCAGCACGAAACACCCATTCGCGACGGCGTGGGAGCGTTGCATTAACTCCCAGGCAGCGTGTTGCCGCTCGCCGAGTCGCGCCCTTTCCTCCGGCTGCCAGCCGATCGCCGTGGGGTAGATCAGGATCTCGGCGCCTTTCAGCGCCGTGAGCCGCGCCGCCTCCGGGTACCACTGGTCCCAGCAGACGAGAACACCAAGGTTGCCGGCCCCCGTGGAGAAGGAACGAAAGCCGAGGTCCCCCGGGGTGAAGTAGTACTTCTCATAGAACCGGGGATCGTCCGGGATATGCATCTTCCGGTACTTGCCGGCGTAACCCTTGCGGCCGTCGAGGATGGCAGCCGTGTTGTGAAAGAGGCCCGGCGCACGCCGCTCGAACAAGCTGATCACGATGGTGGCGTCAAACTCGGCCGCAAGCTTCGCAATGGCCTCGGTGCCAGGACCAGGAACAGGCTCCGCCAGTGAAAAGTTTGCACTGTCCTCGCTCTGGCAGAAGTAGCGACTCTTGAACAGTTCGGGCAGGCAGATGAGCCTGGCCCCGTTCTGCGCAGCCTTGCGTGCGAAACCCAGAGCCCGCTCGAGGTTATCCACCGGATCGGCGGTACAACGCATCTGGATCAGGGCCGTGGGCAGCCCGGGTCGGCTCATCCTGCACGCTCCGCGGGGGCCGCCCGCTCCGCAGGAACTGCACGCTCCAGAGTGGGCGCCGGACGCGCGTCGCAATAGGTGGTGTCGTTAAAGCACGCCACGTACTGGCCAAGGATATCCATGCCCAGCGTGGGCCGGATCAGCCCGGCATCGATCTTGCGCTTCACGATTTCGCTCATGCGCCGGTTCAGGTCGTTGGGGAAGTACTGCACCTGGGCGAGCATCTCATGAATGGCGGCGCCCGGAATCACGCGCTCGATCCAGAAATTGTCCTGCTCGTCGGCATCGGCATAAACATGCACTTCCGCTACGCGGCCAAACAGGTTGTGCGTGTCGCCCATGATGTCCTGGTAGGCGCCCATCAGGAAGAAGCCCAGGTAGTAGGGTTTGTCGCCCTCCAGCGAATGCACGGGCAGGAAGCTCTTGTCTTCCAGCGCAGAAATGTAGTGACTGACCTTGCCATCCGAATCGCAGGTCAGGTCCACCAGCAGGGCCCGACGATCGGGCTTCTCATCCAGCCGGTCGATGGGGATGATCGGGAACGACTGGTCGATGGCCCAGTGGTCGAGAATGGACTGGAAAACCGAGAAGTCGCAGAGGTAACGATCCGTCAGCTTTTCCTCCAGCTCCAGCACCTCTGCCGGCGTCGGGTCGATCTCGGCAGGCCGAAGCCGGCCCAGCAGGTCCCGTGCGATGGACCAGTAGAGCTCTTCCACAGTCGCCAGCTGTCCGAGTTCCAGGTAGCCAAGACTGAACAGCGTTCGCGCCTCGATCCGGATCTCCTCGATATCGTGGTAAGCCTCGATCAGCTCTTCGGGCTCCCGGTCGGGATTGCGCACGTTCTCCAGGATCTTGGCCAGCGACTCCACGGAGGCGTGGGGCTGGGCCGGCAACTGCACGTCGTCGGGCCCACTGCGCCGATGACCTTCGAGCACCGGCACGAGGAGCACAGAGTGGTGGGCAGTGATGGCGCGGCCACTCTCCGAGACGATGATCGGCGTCGGCACCTTCTGGACATCGCACACTTCCTTGATGGCGAAGACCACCGCGTTGGCGTATTCCTGCAGGCCGTAGTTGACGCCCGCCTCGCCCCGCGCATGGCCGGCGCCATAACTGACGCCCAGGCCACCACCGATGTCGATGTACCGCACCTTGACGCCGCGCTGGTGCAACGATGCGTAAATTTGTGTCATCTCCTTCAGCGCCCGCTTGAGCACCTGAATGTCGATGATCTGGCTGCCGATGTGAAAGTGCAGGAGCGCAAGGGCCTCGGGTTTTCCCCGGCGCTCCAGCTCAGCGACCAGCCGGACGAGCTCGGGCACCGACAGCCCGAACTTGGACCGGGCACCGCCGGACTCGGACCAGCGCCCGGAACCGCGGGTGGCCAGCCGCACCCGGACGCCCAGCGTTGGCGAGACGCCCTGGGCGTCGGCGAGCGCCAGCAGGGACTCGAACTCCGAGTACTTTTCCATAACGGGCACGACGTTGAGTCCAAGCCGCTGCGCCGACAGGATCAGCGACAGCATCGAGCGGTCCTTGACCCCGTTGCAGACGAGCAGCATGCCCTCCTCGGTCAGGTGCGGGAGGCAGGCGATGAGCTCGCCCTTGGAGCCGCACTCCAGGCCCATGCCGTACTTTCTGCCCGCGTCGAGCACTTCCTCGACCACCTCGTGCAGCTGATTCACCTTGATGGGGTACACGCCGTTGTAGCGGTTGCCGTAGTTCGCTTCCTCGATCGCTGCCGCGAACGCCTCGTTCAGCATGCGCACGCGGGACTGCAGAACGTCCTGGAAGCGGATCAGCACGGGCGACGTTATGGCTCGCCGCTCGAGTTCCTCAATGAGCTTCACAAAGTCGATGGCCAGCCGGTCGTCGCCAAACGGCTTCACCGCGGCATGCCCCTGCTCATTGATCATGAAGAAGGAGTCGCCCCAGGACTCCACGCGATACAGCTCCGCAGAGTCTTCAGGCGTCCACGTGGCCTCGCAGCCCGCAACCGGGGCCAGGGCAGCATCACGCGCTATGGAAACAGCACTCTTGGCCAACGGCATTCCTTCAGGGTGAAATCAGGGCTGGTAGGTTGTATCGGAAACACAGATCCGGCACTGCTGGTCTGGTACTACTGGTCTGTTACTACTGGTCTGGCACTACTGATCTAGCACACAGGCAAAAATCAGGGGGGCGACGATCGTTGCGTCCGACTCGATGATGAATTTCGGGGTGTCGGCGGACAACTTTCCCCAGGTGATCTTCTCGTTGGGCACCGCGCCCGAGTAGGAGCCGTAGCTGGTGGTCGAGTCGCTGATCTGGCAGAAGTAGCCCCAGCGGGGAATGTCCCGGATCTGCAGGTCCTGCTCCAGCATGGGCACGACGCAGATCGGAAAATCGCCGGCGATGCCGCCGCCGATCTGGAAGAATCCAATCGAGTGCTTGCGGCAATTGGCCTGGTACCAGGCCGCCAGCTCCACCATGTACTCGATGCCCGTCCGGACGGTGTGTACGTTCTTCACGTCGCCTGAGATGACGTGGGAGCTGTAGATGTTGCCCAGCGTCGAGTCCTCCCAGCCCGGAACGAAGATGGGCAGGTTCTTCTCGCAGGCGGCCACGAGCCAGCTGTCCTTCGGGTCGATCTGGTAATGCTGCTTCAGTGCACCAGAGCGCAGGATCCGGTAGAAAAACTCATGGGGGAAATACCGCTCACCCTTGCTGTCGGCGCGGGTCCACTCGTCGAGAACAGCATGCTCGATCCGGCGGATGGCCTCTTCCTCCGGGATGCAGGTATCCGTCACCCGGTTCAGGTGCCGGGCCAGCAGGGCCTCTTCGTCGGCAGCCGTGAGATGCCGGTACCCGGGGATCCGGACATAGTGATCGTGGGCCACCAGGTTGAAGACGTCCTCCTCAAGATTGGCGCCCGTGCAGCAGATCCCGTGGACCTTGCCCTGCCGGATCATCTCGGCGAGGGACAGGCCCAGTTCGCCGGTGCTCATGGCGCCGGCGAGCGTCACGAACATGTAACCGCCAGCGTTCAGATGCCGCACGTAGCCATCGGCAGCATCCACGAGGGCGGCACTGTTGAAGTGCCGGAAATGATGGTGAACGAATCTGGTGATTTCGGCCATGGGGTTTCACTTCGGAGGGAAGCGAAAGCTTAGGGAATACCAGCCCGGGGAACAACAGGAATTTCACCGCACCCGCTGTAGGAGCGAATTCAGGCGCGAACGCAACGATCGCGCCTGAAGGCGCTCCTACTCAGGTGCCAGCTACTCGGGAGAAACGGGCACCTGCTGCGTCAGGCAGTGAAACGTGCCCAGGCCGACCACGACGTCGCGGCAATCAAGGCTGACGATCCGTCGCCCGGGGAAACAGCGGGCCAGGATCGCTGCCGCCTCCTCGTCGGCCGGGCAGTTGAAGGTCGGCAGCAGCACCACCCGGTTTCCGACATAGAAGTTGGCATAGCTGGCCGGCAAGCGGTTGCTGTCCCTGAAAAGGGGCGCCGGCATGGGCAGTTCCAGAACCCGCAAAGGACGACCGTCGGGGAGCTTGATGCTGGCCAGCCGTTCCCGATTCTCCTTCAGGGGAGCGTAGTTCTCGTCGGTGGGATCCTGCTCCACCGCCGTCACGACAAGATCCTCCGCCACGAAGCGCGTGAGGTCGTCGATATGGCCGTCCGTGTCGTCACCCACGATGCCCTCGCCCAGCCAGACGATCTGGGTAACCCCCAGCAGCGCCTTGAGGTGCGCCTCGAGCTGTTCCCGGCTCAACGAGGGGTTGCGGTTTGGATTGAGCAGGCATTGCTCCGTCGTGAGCAGCATGCCCCGGCCATTGACCTCAATCGAGCCCCCCTCGAGGACCAGGGGGATCGTCTGGCAGGGCACGCCGAGCGCCGCTGCCATGCGCTGGGGAATGGCATTGTCCAGATCAAAGGGCGGGTACTTGCCGCCCCAGGCGTTGTACTGGAAATCGAGTGCCTTGAGGGCGGGGCTCTGGGGCGCACTCTGCCCTGCTTCCCGCGTCACAAAAATAGCGCCGTGGTCCCGGCACCAGGCGTCATTCGTCGGGAACGAGTGCAGTACGACCTTGTCGGCCGGGACCTTGCCGGCGAGCAGTTTCTGCACATGGTAGCCGTGCCCGGAGTCACGGACGTTGATGCGCACCACCTCGCCGTTGGCCAGTGCGGCGACGGCCTCGGCCAGAACCCGCTCGACCGCTGGCAGGTAATCAGTCCAGGTGTCGACGTTGTGGGGCCAGGAAAACCACGTGGCCTGGTGCGGACTCCACTCGGCAGGCATGCGGTAACCGGCCGTCGGTTCTGAGCTCGATTTCATGGGACGGAAGTGTACCCGCACGCACGTGACGCTGACTCACGTTCCTGTCAGTCGTCGCAGCGTTCTTCGTGGTGCCGGTGCCTGCGGTGCTTGTGGTGCTTGTGGTGCCCCCGGCCATGGCCCCTGTTGTAGTGGGGGTCATAGTAGCGGTCGGGTGCGTAGTAGGCCGGGTACCAGACGACCGGCGGGCGGGGTGGCAGATAGCGATAGCCGCCCCCGTAACCACCCCCGTAACCACCCCAGACCACATCGACACCGAGTCGCACCTGGGGCTCGGACCCGTAGTGACCTCCGCGGTAGTAGGTACGCTGATCGGCGCTCGCCGGAGTACTCATTGCGGCGCTGGCCAGCAGTCCGAGGAGGCCGACCATACCCAGGGTTTTCGCTTGCAACATATGAAGGTGTCCTCAGTAGTGGCTACGATTGCAGACTACTGAGTGCTCGATGAATCCGGCCTGAAGCCCCGGCGAGCGTTTGTCTAATAGGAAGCGAGGGTCGTCCTTGAGCCTCGGATCAGGCGGGTCTCGCCATTCCGACCGTAGGTATCCGGAGCCGCGCACCCCCCGCGGAGCACGTTCAGGGATCCTTCGATCCGGCGACGCTGCCCGCGAATCAGGAGGCCATTCGCCTCGTTCTGCTGGCGGCATTCCGCAGCGAGACCCCTGAGTTCGTCGATCAGGCCCTTCTCAGCCGCCGTGTGCGTGCGCGGATTGGCATCGGCGTCCGCCCGGCGTTGCTGCTCGAGACGCGCCGCGTAAGCAACCGCATCCGCCTTGGTGTTGCTGGCAGCGAGCAGCGCGTCCGGCGCCCGTTCCTGCAATGCCGCCCGCTCAGCCTGCAACGTCGCAAGTACCGCTCGCAGCGCCTCGATCTCCTGGGCCAGCAATGTCGGCACTGGCGTCAAGTCAGGTCCCGTTCAAAGGCCAGAAGGCGATCAGCCAGTCGTCCCGCATTCATCTGGTAAGCACCCGATTCGATCCGCTGACGGACCGCGTCCACCCGGGCACGGTCCACGTCCGGCAGGTCTGCAATGCGGGCCTCGATCTGCTTGAGATTGGTCGCCGTGTCTGTCAGGCGCACCTGACTGGCTGTCGAACTGGCATCGGTCTTGCGGCTGGGGGCTTCGGACCTGTCGCTGTTGGCCGCCCGCTCATTGCGCGCAGGCCCACGGGAACGGGCGGACGTTATGTCAACGCCGTTACTGCCATAGCCCGAGATCTTGTCTGCCATCACCCGTTCTCCACCGTGCAACCCACGCCTGAACCAGAACCTGTTTTAGGCCTGCGGTTCCTGTCGGCACGCCCGCCTGGAACTTGAGGACCTGAATAGTAAGTGTGCTAACGCAGCAACACCTCGACCAACTTCGCAGAACGGACGACGGCCTGGACGACCCGCCCGGAAGCCCCGTTTTCCACTTCAATAATGTCTCCCAGAGCCCCGTCGCCCCGGGCGACCCCGGCCATACGGACCTGCAAACCGCCGGCCTGGGCCTCAACCTGTACGTCCTGTCCCCGCCGCACCAGCGTCGGGGCCGTTAGCAGGCTGGGGGTCAGGGCCTGACCGTCGTCGGCCGGGCGGAGGAGACGCCGACCAACCACCAGGTTCAGGTCGTGCAATGCCCCCGGCGGGGCCGAACCGGACGTCGAATCCGCCAACCGGACGTCACCGGGCGCCAAAACCGTGTCGCGTGCCAGCGCCCGGCTCGCCACGACCACCGGGCGCGAGCTCGTCACGCGCACCGGCAGGTAGAGACGCCAGGGCTGGGAGCCGTCACAGCGCACAGTCGCCGTCAGACGCGCCGTCCGCACGCCATTGGTTGGGACCGTTGCCGTCAGGGGCTGGCTGCACTGGGCAAGTCGAAGGCGGGGGTCCGGGCTGTCCGCCGCCACGTCGCCAGAATCCGGGAGCGCTAATCGCGCCGCGGCTTCCGCCGCCTCGCGCACCGCGGCATGGCTCTGCCAGCCGACAGCACCTCCGGCCAGCCCTGACTGCAGCAGGCCGCCCGCGAGCAAGGCTGCCAGGAGCAGCCAGTGACTGGTCGTTACGCGATTCATGACTCGGGAACTGCAAGAAGCATGCCTGCGGTGCTCGGGTCACTCGGTGAAACTCTTCGGCAGCGAACTGCCGGTGCAAGGGCCAGACCTTGCCGCTCTCAGCACCGGGAAGGGCAGGTACGGGCTGAGCGTCACCGCTGGCACGTCGCTTGCATAGACCTGGTTGGGAGAACACGCATGGCACTCGATATCAACGCACAGTTTGATCTGCACACCCGGGCACTCGGGCTGGCCAACCAGCGTCTGGAGTTGCTGGCCAACAATGTGGCCAACGCAGACACACCCAACTACAAGGCCCGGGACATCGACTTCCGCGTGGCCATGCAGAGCGCTGGCCAGAATGGTGCCCGGAGCGGCAACCTGGACGGCGAGCTGCCGATGGCGGCCACGCGCACCAACCACCTGCAAGTTGGCGGCGCCAGTGCGAACAACACGACACCCTTATATAGGGTCCCCGAACAACCCAGTCTCGATGGCAACACTGTCGACTCCCAGAAGGAGAACGCAGCGATCGCCGAAACGTCCGTGCGCTATCAGGCCACCCTCACCTTCCTGAACTCCCGCATCCGCGGGCTTCGGGACGCCTTAACCGGAGGTCGCTGAAAATGAGTCTTTTCAATATCTTTGACATCGCGGGCTCGGCCATGAGCGCCCAGTCCGCCCGCCTTAACACCACGGCCAGCAACCTGGCCAATGCGAACACGGTCGCCAGCAGCGCCGCGACAGCCTACCGGTCGCGCCAGCCGGTTTTTCAGACCGTCATGGACAACTCTGCCGGAATGGATCCTGCCAGTGCCGGCGTGCGCGTTGCCGGCGTGGTGGAAACGACAGCCGAGCCGGCCAAGGTCCACGATCCAGGCAATCCACTCGCCGACGCGGACGGCTACGTATTCATGTCCAACGTCAATCCGGTGGACGAACTCGTCAACATGATTTCCGCCTCGCGCTCGTACCAGAACAGCGTCGAGGTCCTTAGTACGTCCAAGGAACTGCTGCTGCGGACCTTGTCCCTCGGCCAGTAATTCACAGCGCTTAAGGAGTAGCCCGTGACCTCGATCACCGCCGCGAATTCGGACCTTGATCTCGCCAGCCTGAAGCTCGCGTCATCCGGCTCGAAGAAGACGAACAAGTCCCTCGGCCAGGAGGAGTTCCTGGCGCTGATGATCCAGCAGCTCAAGAACCAGGACCCGATGAAGCCGCTGGAGAATGGCGAATTTATCGGCCAGATGGCGCAGTTCAGCACCGTCACCGGCATTGCGGACATGACCAAGTCAATCGGGGGGCTGACGGAGGCCTTCAACTCCGGACAGGCCGTGCAGGCAGCTTCCATGGTGGGCCGGACAGTATTGACAGAGGCCAGCTCGGGCGCCTTCTCTGCCAATAAGCCACTCAACGGCGCTGTCGAACTGCCCTATGGCACCTCCTCCGCCGTAGTCCGCGTCTACAGCAATGCGGGCGAACTCCTGCGCGAACTGCCCCTGGGCTCCCAACAGGAGGGGCTCAGCAACTTTAGCTGGGACGGCACCATGTCCAACGGTCAGCCGGCTCCGGCCGGTCGCTACAAACTGACGGGAGCCATCGAAAGCCCAGCAGGCGACACAGCACTTACCACCTATCTCGCGTCGAAGGTCGAGAGCGTGACGCTCGCGGGCGACGGCAGCGGTTCACAAATCCGGACCGACAGTGGGGCCACCGTGCGCCTCTCCCAGGTCAAGGCAGTCATGTAAGGAGAATCACCATGTCATTTCAAATAGCACTCAGCGGCCTCAATGCAGCCTCCACCGACCTGCAGATCACGTCCAACAACATCGCCAACGCCAATACGATTGGCTTCAAGAGCTCCCGCGGCGAATTTGCCGACGTGTTCTCGGGCGATGCCGTCGGCATCGGTAACGGCGTGCGCCTCACAGATGTGCGGCAGGAGTTCACCCAGGGCAACGTCGAGATCACGGCCCGCCAGCTCGACCTGGCCATCAGCGGTAACGGCTTCTTCATCACGGAAGACAACGGCAGCCTGCTCTACTCCCGGGTTGGGGCCTTCGGCCTCGACGCCGATGGCGTCGTGCAGAACGCCGAGGGCGAGCGGCTGCAGATTTATGCCCCCGTCCCGGGCACGAACGGCTTCAACCAGGGCCAGCTGAGCGATCTGGTCGTCACCGCAGACACTTCCCCCCCCGCAGCGAGCACTGCTGTAGAAATGAACATCAACCTGCCGGCCAACGCGACGCCTCCGACCGTGGCGCCCTTTGATCCGAATGACGCGTTGTCCTACAACCACAGCACCTCGACGGTCCTGTTCGATTCGCTCGGTGTATCGCACACATCGACCTACTTCTTTACCAAGGTGGCAGCTGGCGGCTGGAACGTAAATCAAACGCTGGATGGCAACCTGGTAGGCGGAACCGAGCCCTTCACGTTCAACTCCACAGGGACGATCGCCACCCCCGTGGGCGGCAACATACCCCCCTTCACGGTGGCGCTCACCAATGGCGCGAATCCGCTGACGATTGGCCTGCAGCTGGGCGGCACCACCCAGTTCGGCGCCGACTTCACAGTGAACAACATCAACCCGGACGGCCAGGCTGAAGGACGCCTCCGGGGCCTCGAGATTGGCCAGACCGGGATCGTCTTCGCCCGCTACTCCAACGGCCAGTCGGAGACTCTCGGCAAAGTGGCCCTCGCCAACTTCTCGAACGTCGAGGGTTTGCAGAAGGTCAGCGACACCTCTTTTCAGGAGACTTTCAGTTCCGGGGTTGCCCAGCGCGGTGAGGCCACGGAGTCGAACTTCGGTCTGCTCCAGTCGGGAGCACTGGAAGCATCCAACGTGGACCTGACCGACCAGCTGGTAAACCTCATCACGGCGCAGCGACTCTTCCAGTCGAACGCCCAGGTGATCTCGACGCTGGACGAGACCATCCAGACGATCATCAACATCCGCTAAGCCGCCAATAACTGAACCAGGCATCAGGTGAGCAAACCATGGACAAACTTATCTATGTGGCGATGTCGGGCGCCCGTGAATCCATGCGTGCGCAAACCACGACGAGCCACAACCTCGCCAATATCTCGACTACGGGCTTTCGGGCACTGCGCAACGTCCTGGACAGCGCGCCCATTTTTGGCGCCGGGCTACCGACTCGCGTGAACACGGTCCGGCAGCCAGAACTCTGGAACCTGAGCCAGGGGCAAACCCAGGCCACGGGTCGCGACCTGGACGTCGCGGTCCAGGGCGAGGGCTGGCTCGTGGTCCAGGATGAAAACGGCAAGGACGCCTACACGCGCAATGGCAATCTGCGGATCAATGCCAACGGCATCCTGGAAACCGCCTCGGGCCAGCCCGTGATCGGCAATAGCGGCCCCGTGAGCATTCCGCCCTACGAAAAAATGCTGATCGGCGACGACGGCCAGATTTCGATCGTGCCCCAGGGCCAGACTGCTGAATCCCTCGTGCAGATCGACAGGTTACTGCTCGTAAATCCCCCGCCCCAGCAACTGGTTCGCAGCGGCGGCGGCCTCTTCAGCCTTCGCGACGGCAGCACCGCGGATCCGGATCCGGCCGTGCGCATCGCCAGCGGGCAGCTGGAATCGAGCAACGTGAATCCCGCGGCAGCTCTCGCAGAAATGATCGAGATGTCCCGGCACTACGAGATGCAGGTGCGGGCCATGAACACGGCTGACGAACTCGATAGCGCCAGCGCCCGCCTCATCCGCCTGAACGCTTGACGCGCAACCAACTGACTTAAGGAGCAGACCGACCATGGAATCATTGTGGGTAGCCAAGACAGGACTGGACGCGCAGCAAACGCGCATTTCAGTCATTTCCAATAATCTGGCCAACGTCAATACCGCGGGCTTCAAGCGCGGCAGGGCGGTGTTCGAGGACCTGCTCTACCAGAACGTCACTCAGGCAGGCGGCGCCACATCGCAGAACACGGAAAGCCCCACGGGCCTCTCGGTTGGCACCGGGGTCCGGGTGGTGGCCACTGAAAAGACCTTTACGCAGGGCTCGGCGCTGCCGACAGGGAACTCCCTCGACGTGCTGATCCAGGGTCGCGGCTTCATCCAGGTGCTGCAGCCGGACGGCAGCGTTGCCTATACCCGGGACGGCGCCTTCAAGCTCGATTCGGAAGGCCGCCTGGTCACGGCCAACGGTTACGAGATCCAGCCGTCCATCACGATTCCGAGCGATGCCCAGTCCATTACGATCGGGCTTGACGGCACACTGGAAGCCACACTGTCGGGCCAGACCGCACCCACCAGCCTCGGCACGCTCCAGCTCGCGGATTTCATCAACCCGGCAGGCCTGCAGCCCAAGGGGCAGAACCTCTATCTGGAAACCGCAGCAAGCGGCTCGCCCCAGGTGGCGAATCCCGGCCTGGAAGGCATCGGCACCCTCGTACAGGGCTCCCTTGAGGGCTCCAACGTAAATGTCGTGGAAGAACTCGTGAGCATGATCGAGACCCAGCGCGCCTACGAGATGAACTCGAAGGCCATCTCGACCAGCGATCAGATGCTCCAGTACCTGAACAACAACCTGTGATCCCCATGAACGGAACCTTGTATCTTGCTGCCGTCGCTCTGCTCGCACTGAATGCCTGCGCACCGCTGGGCCTGGGCATGCGGCCCGGGACCTATCCGCCGACGCCCGCCCCGACCTACGCGCCGGCGCCGGCAACGAGCGGCGCCATTTACCAGCCTGCCCGGGGCCTGACTCTGTTTGATGACGTCACAGCCCGCCGGGTTGGTGACACTGTGACGATCGTTCTCGCCGAGCGCACCCAGGCCTCCAAGAGCGCCAGTACCGACGCCAACAAGGACAGCTCCTTAGACACGGGGATTCCGCTTCTGGGGGGCGGCACCGTGACCTTGAACGGCGACGAGATCCTGAGCAACAAGTGGGAGACAAAGCAGGACTTCGGTGGCAAGGGCAGCAGCAGCCAGAGCAACCAGCTGAACGGCAGCATCACCGTAACCGTCGCCGAGGTATACCCGAACGGCAATCTGCTGGTCCGCGGGGAAAAGTGGCTCACCCTGAACCAGGGCGAGGAGTTCGTGCAGATCAGCGGCATCATCCGGCCGGTGGATATTGAGTCGAACAACTCCATCCCCTCCTTCAAGGTGGCGGATGCCCGCATCACCTACGGCGGG
>Ga0209254_10004047_pt1 | contig 13414 bp, 15 predicted proteins | sample FrelakmetDIP11DI_FD_187148 | JGI IMG/M metagenome (GOLD analysis project Ga0209254, IMG submission 187148) | Freshwater lake sediment microbial communities from the University of Notre Dame, USA, for methane emissions studies - DIP11 DI (SPAdes)... | ecosystem: Environmental > Aquatic >...
ATGGGATATGCATAGCCCACAGATAAAAGCGATACTCCCAGGTCTTCCGACAGAGCCGCGGGAAATCCGCTGGCGATAATGCCAACATCCCCGGAGATTTGCAGGCGGTTCAAAGGAGTTGACTCGGAGGCTTCTTTTGCAAAGGCCAAAATCCTGTCATGATGCCTCTGGTGCCGTCCCTTAACGGTCAGCTCCCAGCCTATTCTCTCGAACTCCTGGCCGGACCCCTTTGAGGAAGTGGACTGGATGGCCGCAGACTCTGCATTTAGAAGGCGAGACGTCACTCGTACAATGACCGGTATTCTCAGCCACTCGGATAGGGTAAAGGCCTCCAAAATAGAGCTGTAAAGAGAGGCCGGACTTTGAGGATCGAGCACAGGCAACTTCGCTAGCGGGCCGAAAACCCGGCTGTCCATCTCAGCCTGGGAGCCCTTGGGACCTAAATCATCTCCCGCTATTATTACCAATCCGGAGCCAATGGTATGCGTGGCTGAGATCACCAGCGGATCGGCCAGGATATTCATGCCCACCTGCTTTACCACTACCATGGAGCGCGCCCCCGTGGCGGATGCGCCAAGTGCTATCTCCAGGGCCACCTTCTCATTGACCGAGATCTCCGCTGCTAGAGCCTCGGCCAATTTGGTTATGGGATATCCAGGGACGTAGGTGACGGCCTTGACATCTGCATCCTTCGCCGCTAAAACGACCGCATCCAGGCCGTTCATTCCATCCCCGGTACTATGGACTCATCCGGACGGGCCGAGAAGGGGAGTGCAGCTACGGCTCCAATAAGACCTTGGCCGTTCATGAGGATCTGCACTCCAGCCTCACGGGCAGCCTCCAGCGCATCCTCATACTGCACCCTCTCCCGTCTGCACCTATTTGCATAAGGCATCAGAGATGAAGGGTCGAAATCCCGAAATACGACCATTCCTGTCTGCTCCGAGACGGAATATTTCCTGAGCAGCGCTTTGAAATCGGCCAGCATAACCTCCCCTTTGTCCGGCAGGCAGGCAAACTCCACCACGGTTGCAACGCAGTTTTGGGTTTTCGCAGGAACCGGAAAGAGCTGCACCAGAGAATGGGAGATGTATCTTGCCTCAGGGCGATCGACCTTGCTGGCGATGTTTTGAATCAGGGACCAGGTCGCTCCGACTGTTTTTGAGTCTGTGTCATCCACTCCGATGATCAGTCTTTCTCTCCTGGGCACAACTATAGTCCCGCGGGCAATTCTTCCGCCGCCGCACTCTGTCACAGTATAACGCAGCACATCCTCCGCCTTGGCCCGAGAAAGCGTTGCTCCCACGCCGCCTCCACCCAGGCCGGCGTAAGTTATCTCCACCTCTTTCTCATTCACCAAGACGGATTCGATTCCCGCAGACCTCCGAGAAGATATCAGATCCAGATCTGCTTTGCCTGGGGAAACGATGTAGCGAAACCAATCTCCCAAGGCTCTTGAGCTTTTGATCAGAGGCCCTTTTGAATAATGATATCTGGCCCAGGCCGATCCGCCGTAGCAGCTGGAACGCTCCAGGAGTTCAATCTGATGCCCCTCATTATCAACCACGGCGTGGATCTGCTTGTAAATCACAACGTAAGGATCTTCCAATTCCAGCGGCAATTTATCAATCCTCTTGCTTATTCTTTAATCATTCTGTAATTCCATAATCATTCCGTGATAATCATTGCGCTCTTCAGATATTCCCGCAATACCACCGTGGCATAGCTTCCAGATGGCAGGAAAAACTGCAGATTTGCACATCCGCCTTCCACACTTATGCAGGGGCTGACCTCAAGCAGTGCAGGCCTCCTTGCTCCCCGAGAGCCAAGGTCAGGTTTTTCTCTTATGCAGAAGTCCTCCGGCTTCACGCCTTCATCCTGCAGCACTCTCCTCTCAATCTCGCCTTGAGGTCCTTTTGCTAGAGATGTTTCAAATCCGATGAGTGGCAGAGTCACAAAGGCTCGTCTTCGTTCCACCAGTCTGTTCACCGCCGCAAGGTTCTCCGAAGTGGTTAGCTGAAGTTTGGACGTATCCGGAAGATCTCCTTTGGAAAAGCAGACGATATCTCCCTCTACAGCCTCATCAAGAGGCAGGCCTGCCTCCATTCTGCGGCTGAGAATTTTGTTGAAGAGGTAAGACTGATAGGCGTGAACGAAGAGGCGTCTTAAGTTTGTTGCAAGAACATCATAGGACCCGGCATAGTCTCCGGGATGCTCCGCCAGATAGTTGAGCATGGCCAGCTCGTAGCGCAAATAACCAGGAAAGCACTTTAAAGCTGCAAGTATGTCCCGGCTCTCCCAGAGCATGGAGCGGACCTCTCTGGTTCTATCCAGCTCTCCGGAAAAGGGCAAGGCCAGGTATATGAAAACCGCCTCTTCAATTTGGCCCCGGACCAGGGCTTCTCCAACCTTATGAGTAACAGGTCTTATATCCCCAAACCTCTGCACACCGAAGTAGTTGGGAACGCCTTTCTGGCTGAGGATCTCCTCTGTGATCGCTGCCAGATCGGTCTTTGCATCAGGACAGTTGAGCTCTCGAATCGTGATCTGAAATCTGTTGCCGAGCAGATCCCCCAGGCCTACACTGCGATTTGTTCTGCCGAGGACCTTCATCTTCAGATCGGGAAGGGTGATCTTCTTCAGCTCGGACTCATCCAGGTTCATGATGCTTATGCGCTGGCTGGTAACAGCCCGCTTATCCTTGGTTCCGGCCCAGCCGAATCGCTTCTGGCTTATGCGCAGCTGCCGAGACATTTCCCGGATGAGGTGATGCGTGTCCCAGTCCGTCTTCTGCAGCTCCAGGACCAGATATCTGCCTCCCTCGTAAGTGAAATCCTCGTAAACCTCCTCCACGCGGAAGTCCTCCGGATGGCTTCGAAGCACACCATCACAGCCATTTCCAGAGGTGATGTAATAATCCATCCCCAATGCCTGGTCCTGATCTGTGGCTTTAATCATCTTTCCTCAAGGTTCAAATGAGACTAAGCTTTCCGGTAACCTTATCCATGAGCTTGTTTTGTGCGGGCCCCAGGCCCAGGGCAGTGATCGTTCCCGCAGGAATTTCCGTCAGCCCGGCGTCAGCCACAATGGCGCTGGGAATTCCTGCCCGATCGGCCTCTTCCCTCAAACGAAAGAGGTCTTGTACGCTTGCCACCTTCAGGACCACTTTCTTCTGGCCTTCCGCCTTCCAGCTTGAAACTACAGATTTATTTGATTTTTCAGCTCTTTCTACAGCCATGACGGCTGCATGAGCTACCTGCACGGCCAGCTTGCCCGACGACAGCTTAAGATCATCTCTTACTACGATGCACTGCTTGAACTCCATTAGAAATAACCTCGTTTTGTCATGATATCAAATGAAATTATTGAGTAATGAAATGAAGGTCCGGCTGAAAAGATGCTGGATAAATGAAAAGAGGCTTCTTAGGCCTCTTTGGTGATGACCTTAACGCAAACCGGGCTCTTGGCGATGTTTCCCATCTTTGCGCCGATAAGATACTCAAGCCCCTTCTCGGCAGCAATATCCAGTATGCGCTGTGTGACCACGCCGTCAAAGATCACGCCGCTCACATCTCCGTTGGTTTCCTTCAACTCCCTGGCTAAATCCCGCACGGCGACCTCCTTGAGTATGTTATGGTTTCTGTCCATCAGCCTGGCAGAAAGCGTGCCATCCAGTTCATCCACATGCTGCCTGAACCATTCCTTCTCAGGCTCAGGCTCGGGTTCTGGAGATACCACTTCAGGAGCGACTACTTTTTCCTCGACATGAGGGATCGCTCTCGGCACGACCTCGCGGGGGACGATCCGTCGAGGAGCGATGGCCTCGGCCCTCTCCGCCATGTTTCGCACGCAAAAGGGTTTCTCACGAATGAGGCTCTTTCTTTTGGTGGTAATATCGCGCTTTCTTTTTGGCTGGTTCTTGATCTTATACTGGTCCAGCACCTGCTCAACTGGGATCTTCTGTCGAAGCGCCCGCACAATTTCTTTCTGGGTCATGTCCTCGACGCTTTTTCCCTCCGGAGCCCTGGCCACATAATCGATATCTGCAACCTGTAGAAGCTCTTTTACGATCAACTCGCCGCCTCGGTCTCCATCGGTGAAAGCTGTAACCACCTTCTTAGCACAAAGATCCGGTATGGTTGGCGGAACATTGGTTCCTCCGACGGCTACAGCATTCTTGATTCCGTATTTGAGAAGATTGAGCACATCGGCCCGGCCCTCGACCACCAGTATGGCATCAGAATCGAGAACATTGGGACCGGCCGGAAGACTGTCCTTTCCGAGGTGGATTATCTCCTCAACTCTCACAGACTGCTTGATCTCCTCGGTGATCTCTTCGGTTTCCAGGATGTTCTCATCGAACATCTCCACCAATATGCGCTTAGCTCTCTCTATGACGTACCTTCTCTTGGAGGCACGAACATCTTCTATCCTATTGATGGCGATGTGCGCGATACAGGGACCGACTCGATCGATGGTCTCCAGAGCTGCGGCCAATATTGCCGTTTCAACTTTATCGAAGCTGGAGGGGATAGATATGGTTCCGCTTGACTTCCCGCCGCTGGAGGTAATCTGGACGTCAATGCGGCCTAATCGGCCCGTTTTTTGTAGATCCCTCAGATCGAGGTCGCTTCCCAGGAGACCCTCGGTCTGGCCGAAGATAGCGCCGACCACGTCCGGCCGCTCCACTATGCCCTCGGCTGTTATATCCGCATAAATTACATATTTAGTTGTATCAACATTTTGCATGTAAGACACCTCTTATTTTAAAATAGTTAGATAAAAGTCACACCCAAACTCACAACGCTAAGGCTATAAACGGCACCAATCGTGCCAATTCGCGACCTATTGTCGGCATGCAATCCCGCCTAACTACGGGCAGGCAGTAAGCTGTGAATGATGGTGAATATGAGTTCATCCAACTATTTCAGTGTCCATTTGCCAATATCATGGAGCATCTGATAGGAATGCCCACACATGAGCCTTCTTGTCCTCACTTGTTTGGCATTTCATCGCCCAATATCCACTAAAGGGCTTAATCATGATGTGATTTGAAGCTCAAATGCGTGCTTCTACCACTAGAAACTGCACGAAACTAGTTTAAGAACTTTGTGGTAGTAGTCCTTACGGGCAAGCAGTTCAAGATATATAAAAGTTACTCCAATACTATGAAACCATTTGCAGTCCTCACCACGTTCACCTCTGCCCCAGGCTTGATTTCAAAACCCTTGGGTCTAGACGCGAGGATGATTTTATAGGTTTCCGGGTCCATTATCTCCAGCACATTTTCGTCCAATGAGACCACCACGGCCTTTATCGAGTCGGTCTTGTTGCCCAGAACCTCTATGGTTTCTGAATTTTCTTCGCTCAGGCTTGACCTGCGACCATCCCGAAGGGCCGAGATCTGGGTCATTTTCCCGTCAAAGCCTGCCACCGCAAAGAGAGAGCCTCGGAAAGATACTATGTCCCCTCGCTTCAATCTGGGAAACCGGATCAGCAAGGTTGATCGATACACATCTCGGCTATCATTTTTGCCCACAAGCTTGCATGATTCCAGCAATCTGCCGCCGAACCGCTCCTGCATAGCCCTGGCAATATGTCGACCAAGCTGGGTAGAACCGAGAACCATATCCAGGCCTCCTTTGACCTCTTTAATTTCTTGGATGAAGGAGAGCTGGTCGCCTGCATGATATCCATGGTCGGCCAATGAAAAAGCGATATTTTTGCACTCCTTCTGTTCCTCATTTGTGATAGCTCGGTTGCCGCTTCCCCGGACTTGAACCGTAGACTGGAAGTATTTGCCAGCCATGCGGCTGCAGCGATCGCAGGCCATGAGCTTAATCCTGATCGGTATCCGGCATTGCTCTTCTGTCACCTCCCCCTTGAATTTACCCGTGGTGGCAATCTTGGCCAGGTACCTTGTAGCTCCTATTTTGGCGAGGTCGATCTCTATTTGCGGCTGTTCGTATTCACTATGAAACCACAAAGCGTCTACTGCTGCCTGTGAAGCCAGTTCTTCTATCGACCTGCTATCCGCAAGCCGCCATTTTCCTTTCGCCTGCCGAGAGCCACAGACAGAACAGATGGTGACCTCGACCTGATCGGGGCAGCGGAGCAGTTTTGTCGATTGCATGATGCAATTGCGACAAAGCCCTTCCAAAGACGGATTGCCGCATTTGGGGCAAATCGACTGCATCACATTCGCACCATCTGGGCATAGAGAACACCGTCAATGCAAAGCACATTCTCTTTTTCCACATAGCCCAGCCGTATGGCATGCCCGACCGCCTGGCAGCCAACAAAGTTGGCCATAGTTGCTCGGGTTAGGGCCGCCTCGACCTCGCCGAAGGAAGCCATCTCATTGCCGAAGAAGTCCTGGCTGACCTCCATGCATAAAGAGCCCTCGATGAACTTCTTTCCCAAGATATCGCAGTCGCAGACTGCTATTAGGGTTTCAGACCCTTGGCGGTGGGTTTTGAGATACATCTCTTTTGTAGTAGATTCAACAGTAATTTCAGACATGGCAATCATATTAGCATCATAATCATCGTTCAAAGCGGCTTAATTGTACCGGGCTTCGGCTCAAAGACGGATCCATCTCGCCTCAAGCGGTCAATGATCTCCTCCGCTTTAGCTCTATCTATGCCCAGCTCTTCTGCTCGGTCCAAGACCGCATCCCTTGGGGCCGGACCTTGGTGCTCTTTGCTCACATCTTTGATGATATCCATTACGGATTTAGTTCTATCCCTTGTGCTCTTGCTTGTGCCGGAGGCGATGATGTCCGCGTCCAGGAAGCCGGTCTCAGGATCTACGCCCACCTTTCTCATGCACGAATCCAGAATTTTCACTACCCTCTGAGCATCTTCAAGTGTAACCTTGTTGCTCAGCCGAAGCCTGGCGCTGGCCTCACCCAAGCGTATTAAGGCCTCCAGTTGTCGCGCCGTGACGGGCACAGGCTTGCTCGAATCCTGACCTTGGGTCCTAAGGTTCACATAATAGTTCATGAAATAGCTCTTGGCCTCGTCGGTAAGAGTTGGGAATATCTTCTTGCGGGCATAAGCCACATACTTCCTGAGCAACTCAGGATCTATCTCCGGCATTATCACCGTCAAGGCGGCGTCTATATCCTCCTGAGATATCTGGGGATTCCAAGCTTTCTGGGTTGATAGCTCGCCGGCATAGTTGCTCTTCAGGATGTGTTCCGCTATGGCCGAATCTCTTTTCGTGTCAGGATCGTCGGTCAAGACGAAGATCAGATCGAAACGAGACATGAGCGCCGGAGTCAGGTTGATTTGGGGAGAGATGGGCTCGTATTTGTCGAAACGGCCCATCTTGGGGTTGGCCGCGGCCAAAAGCGAGCAGCGCGACTTCAGGGTGGCCATGACTCCAGCCTTGGCTACGCTTATGGTTTGCTGCTCCATGGCCTCATGAAGCGCGCTCTTGTCTTCATTGTTCATCTTATCCATTTCATCCACAGCGGCGATGCCTTTATCCGCCAAAACGAGCGCCCCTGCCTCGATGGTCCAGCGGCCGTCACCCAATTCGTCCTTGACCGCTGTAGCAGTGAGACCTGCAGAGGTGGAACTCTTGCCTGAGGTGTAGATGCCGCGGGGCGAGATCTTGGTCATGTAGCGCAGGAGCTGGGATTTGGCAATTCCCGGATCACCGACGAGCAAAATATGGATATCCCCGCGAATTCGCGCCCCATCGGGCAGATGCTTCTCGAAACCGGATACGAGCTGAAGTCCCAACGCCTCTTTCACATCATCATAGCCGAAGATGGAGGGCGCAATGGATTTCCTGACTCGACCATAGATCTCCGGATCGCGGGACATCTCCAAAATGATGGCCTCATCTTCAGGAGAGATATCGATCTCTTCGAACTCCTGCTCCGTCATCTCCACGGAAATCCCTTTGTGGAATAAATCGAAGTAGGTGCTTTTGCCCTGCTGAGGGGTGGAACGCTGATAGGACTTGAGAATGCCGTTGACGGTTACTCTATCGCCAGGAAAGATTTTTCCTGCCAGGTCGTCCTCCAACTCCACATCCAGCGTCTGGGGCTGTGCTCCTCCCCTCAGATCCTCCGGCGACTCCTGCACCCTTATCTTTTGGGCATCGACGAACTTGGACTGGGCGAGCAGAAGCTTGAAAGGCCCGCCCCGGTCACAGGCCTGGTTCTGGCACTTGAGATTTTGGTCTTCGAACTTGGTGCCCGTTTGTTCTCGAAAGAAGGTGTGTCCGCACCTCTGGCATTGAAAAGCGGCAGAGACAATCTTGGGTCTCACCTCAGTGGCTGTACGCACCAGGCCCTCTATGGCCAGAAGTTTGCCGATGTGGTCGGAGCGAAGCTCCCTGGTCTTGTAATGGCGAGGAAGCTCTGTAATTCTGACGTGTGCCCCATCCAGAAATACATCCATGGGCAGGTCAAGTTCCAGCATTGCAGCGTGCGCAGCCTCTAAAATCTGCTCCGGATTCTCCAGCAGTTCTTCCGCAAAGTCAGGATCGAACTTGTCCAGGTCGGAAAAGAGTATTTTCAGGCTGCGCTTGTCCGGGTAGGAGTCGGCCAGCTCCAGGAGATCGTCCCAGTAGCGAGAGCGGATGAACTCTTGCCATTTAATGATAGGGTCGGCGGTCATTATCGTAAGAAATTAAGATAAGGCAAAGTATCTAAAGGTATTCGAAGCGGAGTGAAAATGCTCCCAATGAATTGAATGCTGATTATATCTAATGAATATCATGCTCCAGATTAACTTCCTAATTAAATTGATCAGCTATTTCCTTTTCACCTTCAGTACTGCCCCACTCCTTGCCACAACCACCACCTTCTCCCCCTTCTCCACAGTCTCCTCCGCCTCTGCCAACCAGTATTCGCCCTGGAAGAGAACATAGCCTTTTGGATCGAGCTTGTCAATGGCTTCGGCCTCTTCGCCAACGAATTTTCCGCTCGCAGGCGGTGCAAACCGCAGGCTAGCCACTTTGTAGAGAGCAAAGGCCAGAAATGCACCCAGTATCAGCGATGGAAGGATTAGGGCTATAGCCATGGACCGCTGATAGCCCCCGGGAACGTACCACTGGGGATAGCTGGTGGGCACAAAAAGGACGCTGCCTATTATCACGCATATCAATCCCGCCACGGCCAGGATTCCAAAGGAGTGGCTATGTAGCTCCGCCAGGATTAGGCCTAATCCGAGCAGGAGCAGGAACACCGCTCCCAGATTCACATTGAATCCGAGGCCGATTAGTCCCAGCGCAAGGGTGACGACTCCAAAGGCTTCCGCCCCTATGCCTGGGCTGGAAAGGCCGAAGATGATGGCATAAAGGCCGACCAACATGAGCAGCCCTGCAATCATTGGATCTGAGAGAAGCTTGAGAAACTCTAGATTCAGGGGCGGCTCGAAATACACTATCTCTGCCTCAGAAGTTCGCAAAGTTGCATTTTTTGCCTTGCTGCCGTTGATCTGACGGAGCAGATCCTCCGGAGATGGGCTGACGTACTCGATCACGCCGTATTCCAACGCCTCTTCGGCATTGAGGTTCAGGTTGGTTAAGACGAACTCCTTTGCCGCCGTGGTATTTCTATCATGCGCCCTTGCCTTCTCCTCAATCAGGGCTACGATGGCGTTTGTGGTTTTCGTATCGTTGATCGGCTCCGTCCCACCTGTGGGCGAGAGCTTGACCGGCTGGGCCGAGCCAATAATTGTGTGTGGAGCCATGGCCGCAAGATCAGAGCTTTGAAGGATCAGAGTCCCTGCCGACCAGGCGGTTGCGCTCTGCGGATGGACATATCCAATTACAGGCAGCTTCGTCTCCTCCATTTGCCTGAGAATTTCAATGGTTTCCGATAGTCCTCCGCCTGGTGTGTCCAACAGCAGCATCAAAGCCTGGTAGTCCCCGGCCTCGGCCTCCTGCAAAGCGGCAATGACGATATCATCGCTGGCCGGGGTGATTGCACCCTCCAACTTAACAGCCAAGACCGATCCTGAGGCCGAACTTGGAGCTGCGGACAATAATAAAATTATAAATAATATTACCGCCGTTCCCGCATGCCGCATAAAAGAGTCAGGAAGGCAAAGCCTTTCGATACAAGATCTGCGGCGATGAAACATCGTTACCTTTTGCTCGACGAATCCTTTGCTGCTGCTCTGCTGGCGGCCGGCTCTCTCATTGCAGCCTCTGTTATTGGAGCCTGTTTTTCGAAACGCTCCTTTTGGAAAGCGGCTGTCAAAGCGGCTATATTTCCGGTGCCCATCTCTCCGCTGGGGGTGACAACGATAAGCGTCTTTTCCCTGGCAATATCCACCAATGTCTGAAACTCCCTGAGCTTCAGGGCTGCAGGCACTTCTTCATAGAGCCTGGCCGCGTCGGTCATGGTCTTGGATGCCTGGAACTCTCCATCTGCCAGGATGATGCGTGACCTCTTTTCCCTTTCGGACTCCGCCTGCTTGGCAATGGCTCTGCGCAGGTTTTCCGGAAGGGCGACGTCCCTGATGGTGACGGCAGTAACCTTGATTCCCCATGGGTCGGTATGCCTATCCAGGATATCCTGCAGCTTCTTGTTCAGCTCCTCTCTCTTGGACAGCAGGTCGTCAAGCTCGATTTGGCCCAGAACGTCCCTTAGGGTGGTCTGTGCAAGAAGAGAGGTGGCCAAATTGTAGTTATTCACCTGAATGATTGCGGAGGCCGGGTCCACAACCCTGTAGTAAACAACGGCATCCACCTCAACGCTCACGTTGTCGCGCGTAATCACCACCTGTTTGGAAACGTCGATGGTGAAAACCCTCAAATCCATCTTGATGACTCGATCGACAAGCGGAATTATGAAAAAAATGCCGGGACCTTTTACCCCGCTGAGGCGCCCCAGGCGAAATATGACCACCCTCTCGTACTCTCGCACAATCTTGACGGCTTGTGATATTATGATAAGCAAAACCAACAGCGCTACGATTGCAGCCAGATCAATTTCCGCCAAGAGGACACCCTGTATCTAGCTGCGCTTCAAATCAATAAATAGCTACCTGAGAAAAGATGAGAGAAGAGTCCAAAAGATGTTGGTGAGATCTATTTTTTGAACTCGGTATAGCCGCATTTGCCACAGCTCAATCTGTTGGCATGCTCGGCCAGGAAGACTCCGTTTCCGCACCTTGGGCAAACCGGCTTCCTGGTCTTGATGGCATCTCCGCTCACCTGGTAGTATGCTGCAACTCCCATCAGCTCGCCTCCGGCTTGGCTTCCTCTGGCTTTGTGAAGGTATTTCGCTCAACTATGTGAGGCCTCTCCACCTGTTTGGCCCTCTCCTCAGTCTCGTAAATCTTGGCATATCCTATGGTCTCTCGCTTGCCGAATTCCGTGTTGAGGCGATCGACAAAAACCAGGCCGGACTTGGAGTTCATAGTGGCCGCAAGCCTCTCTACGATGCTCTTTCTGGAGGGCGTAGCCTCATCATGCAGCACCTTGAAAACAACCTCCCTTCTATTCAGCAGCGGATTATTCTTCTCTTCGATAATCTGTATATCCAACTTCAATCCTCCACAATCATTTGCTTCATCAATTCTTCGATATGCTTCTTTTTCTCAGTTGTAACCTTTACAAGAACGCTTCCTTCGTTTGGTTGGCCATAGATCACGACAGAGCCCAACGGCGCATAAAGGATCGCAGGAAGCGTTGCCAGATCCTCTTCACCATCAACTACAATTTTTATTCGATCTGACTCTTGCAGGGATTCCCTGATCATGTCCATGAGTTCCTTTGTTAAAGTTGCAGGCGGGTTCTTCACCTCAACCGTTTTGTAGCTATCGTGATCCAGGCTCTTTACCACGTGATCGGGTATGGGCATCCTTTTGGTCTTGTTATCCACGATGACCACGTCCGGCACAACGGAGGCCTTCAAAAGGTAGAAGGCGGTCATATCGCCGACAGCTATGAGCTTGATGGCAGCTTTGAGATCGGAATCCATAGCCTGCACACATTCCAGACCATTCCCCTTGCAAAGATCGCCCAAAGGTTCCTTCAGCTTTGACCTCAGTCCACTGGGAAGAAGAAGCAACTTCAATCTATCGCACCTTCAAGGCGTATTTGCCGGGAAGGGTTATCCCCAGCTTCTGCGCGATGATCGATCCCTTAGGGTCGATGACCACGACATATCCGCCCCAATCTTTGCTAAGCGAGGTTCCTCCGCAGATGGGACAAACCTGACCTTCAATTATTCTATGGCACTCTCTACAAGCCTGCTCTGTCATTTCGCCTCTGCATCCACGCTTGCTTCAGCCTTGCTGGCGGTCTCAAGCCACTCCAGCCTTCCAAGGCCTGTCTGCCTCATGGTGAGCCCTATCTTGCTCTCGCGAGGCTCTTTCTCATTTAGGCTGACAGCTATTACCCTAGCTCGAACCTTATCCCCCTCGCTTAAGGATTTGTTCGACTCTTTGCTGACCAATCGCGCGTTCTTTTCATCATATGATATATACTCATTGGTGATCTGGCTGACATGAAGAAGGCCATCAAAGGGCCCCATGGAGAGGAATGCCCCAAACTTCACTATCTCTACGACTTCACCTTCAATAATCTCCTGCATCTCAGGCCTGAAAACAAGGGCATTAAAAGTGACTTCATAATAAACGGAACCGTCTCCCGGCAGGATATGCCCTTCACCGATCGTATCAGCTCCGAGCACAGCCACAATCGTCCCCAGAGTCTTGTCCACTACAGCTTCGTATTTATCACGCAGTGCCTTGTCTACTGCCGCTTCGAGGGGATCCCCCAGATGATCGGGCTCTATCTTGGCCACACCCTCAAGCTTCATCTTCTTGTACATCAGAACTCCTTCTTCGTCGCCTCTAGATACCGCCCCTGGCGCAGGTATATTACGGTGATGCCATTACTAAATAACCTTTTCTTCAAGACTTTGTCGTTAGTAAAGACCGCAGCTCCTCTTGATAGGGCCAGCTTCTCAACATCCATGTCGGCATCCATACCGACTTTCCCAACGACGCTGCACCTTTTTGCCAATTCCAGAGCCACGCGGGCAGCGATCTTATCCCCACCTTTGTCGGCTTTGGCAGCAAGATTTTCAAGCTCCGCCAAAACGGAGGTTGGAACCATACACTGATCATAACCCAGGCGCTGCAGCTCGGAGAATATGTCAACGCCGAACTGCTCTATCGCCATCAGGGCGTTGGTATCCAAAATGACCTTCATCCTAATCTATTATGGTGCCTACTCCGATTAGCCGCCATCTTGCACCGATGCGCCTGCTTACAGCTACGCGGTTTCCTTCTTCGGCGCATACAGGACGCTTAAGCTGCACCTGAACCACACCACCCTCTCGCGCGCTGCTGACGACTCCTACTGTCGTTGCTGTACCAACGTTTAGCATCAACGGCTCGCTGGAGTGAATCGGCTCAACAGTGGACTCGTCCGT
>Ga0209254_10004048_pt1 | contig 13412 bp, 13 predicted proteins | sample FrelakmetDIP11DI_FD_187148 | JGI IMG/M metagenome (GOLD analysis project Ga0209254, IMG submission 187148) | Freshwater lake sediment microbial communities from the University of Notre Dame, USA, for methane emissions studies - DIP11 DI (SPAdes)... | ecosystem: Environmental > Aquatic >...
GCCGTCGTCGGCCTCGAAAATCAGCGCGGTCTTGTCGCCACGGGTGGCGAGATGACGATCCAGGCAGTTGTAGGAGACATTGAGCTCGCCGTCGTCGAACCACTTGTAGAACGGCGCATTCGATTCATCCAGGGTGCGGCTGAACGGCGTTTTCCAGTCGATATGCTGGCGTGCCAGATTGGCCCAGAAAGCTTCGTAATCGGTTTCGGCCTGGCTGCACAAGGCCTGGTAGGCGGCCATGCCGGACACGTTCGCCTGATTGACGAAAGCGTCGGCGGGGGGAAATACACGGGTTTCGGTCAGAATCGACTCGATGGCTGCCATTCAATCTCTCCACTGATAGAGTGTTGCGGTAGCCGCAGATTTTAATCCGCAAACCCGAGTTCACGCGATGACCCAGTCCGAATTTGTCCAATCCGAATCAAATCGCCTCGCCCGCTGTTCCCGTTTTGGCCGTCGCCTGCTCGCAGCGCAACCGCAGTTGGCCGAGGCGGCAGTCGGACAGATCGGCCAGGCCTGCACCCGCGAGGCGATGCTGGCGTTTCTGGCGCAAGCGCCGTATGGCGATGAAGCGACTCTGCAGCGGCGGTTGCGACAATTACGCCAGTGGGTCTGGCTTATCGCCACTGCGCGCGATCTGGCCGGCACCGCCGATCTGGCCGAAGTCGTGGCCACCTACAGCGCGCTGGCCGAAGTGTGCATTACTGCGGCGCTGGAGTACCACCATGCCGCGCTGGCGGCGCGCCACGGCGAGCCACGCGACAGCCAGGGCCAGCCGCAGCAGATGGTAGTGGTCGGCATGGGCAAGCTCGGCGGCGGCGAACTCAATGTGTCGTCTGACATCGACCTGATCTATCTGTATCCCGAGGAAGGCGACACCGACGGCGCGAAGCCGCTCACCAACCACGAATTCTTCATCCGCCTGGGCAGGAAACTCGCCGCCGCGCTGTCGGAAAACACCGCCGACGGCTACGTGTTCCGGGTCGATCTGCGGCTGCGCCCGTGGGGCGATTCCGGGCCTTTCGCAATGAGCTTCGCGATGCTGGAAGACTACCTGGTGGCGCAGGGGCGGCCGTGGGAACGCTACGCCTGGATCAAGGCGCGCCCGCTCACCGGCACGCGCCATGACGAGCTGATGCAGATCGTGCGGCCTTTCGTGTTCCGCAAATATCTCGACTTCGAGGCCTTTGCCGCGATCCGCGACCTGCACGTGCAAATCCGCCGCGAAGTGGCGCGCCGCGACATGGCGCACAACGTCAAGCTGGGGCCGGGCGGCATCCGTGAAATCGAATTCACCGCACAGGTGTTCCAGCTGATCCGTGGCGGCCAGATTGCCGCCCTGCGACAACAGCCTACGCTGACGATATTGGCCGAGCTGGCAAAAAGCGGGCTGATGACGGCGGACGCGCAGCAGGAACTGACCGCCGCCTACGATTTTTTGCGGCGGCTGGAGCATCGCATCCAGTATCTCGACGACGCGCAGACCCAGCTGTTGCCGGACGATGCCGAATCGCAGGCGATGCTCGCCGAGGCGATGGGTTTTCCCGACTACGCCGCGCTGCTCGCCGCGCTCGACCGCCATCGCACCAAGGTCACGCGCCATTTCGAACAGGTGTTCGCCGCCCCGCAAACCGACCAGAACAGCCACCCGCTCACGGCCGTGTGCTGCGGCACGGCGGACGCCGCCACCACCCACGCGCTGCTGGAAAATGCCGGCTACTCTGATCCGGAAAAAGTGCTCACCACGCTCGACGCGCTGCGCCAGCACACCGCGCGGCTGACCGAATCGACGCAGCTGCGGCTCAACGCCCTGCTGCCGCCCGCACTCGAAATCATCGGCAGCCAGCCCGATCCGCTGCTGACGCTGGAACGCTTCGCCGCGCTGGTGCAATCCATCGCGCGCCGCTCCACCTATCTGGCGCTGCTGGCTGAATACCCGGCGGCGCTGCGGCAACTGGTGAAGCTGCTGGCGGCCAGCCCGTGGGCGGCGCAGCTGATCACGCGGCAGCCACAACTGCTCGACGAGCTGATCGCGCCGCAGCATTTGATGCAGCTGCCCGACTGGGCGCAACTCGCGGCCCAGCTGCACGCCGAACTCGACGCCCGCCCTGGCGACACCGAAGCGCAGATGGACGCGCTGCGCCGCTTCAAGCAGGTGCAGACGCTGCGCCTGCTGGCGCAGGATGTGGCCGGCCGGCTGACGCTGGAAGCGCTGTCGGATCACCTCTCGTATCTGGCCGACACCCTGCTCGCCGAGACGCTGGCGCGCTGCTGGGCCGGGCTGAAATCACGCCACCTCGACACGCCGCGCTTCGCCGTCATCGGCTACGGCAAGCTCGGCGGCAAGGAACTCGGCTACGCCTCCGATCTCGACCTGGTGTTCCTGTACGAGGATGACGATGCGCGCGCTGCGGAAATCTATGCGCGGCTGGCACAGCGCATCAACGCCTGGCTCGGCACCCTCACCCCGGCCGGCATGTTGTATGAAACCGATCTGCGCCTGCGCCCGGATGGCGCATCCGGTCTGCTGGTCAGCTCGACTGCCGCCTTCCGCGACTACCAGCTGCATCACGCCTGGGTGTGGGAGCATCAGGCACTGACGCGCGCGCGCTTCGTCTGCGGCGACACCTCCATCGGCGCGACATTCGAAGGGGTGCGTCGCGAAGTGCTGTGCCTGCCGCGCGAGCCGGCGAAGCTGCGCGAAGAAGTGCTGGCGATGCGCGAAAAAATGCATGCCGGCCACGTCAACGACAGCGAACTGTTCGACCTCAAGCACGATGGCGGCGGCATCGTCGACGTCGAGTTCTGCGTGCAGTATCTGGTGTTGCGCGAATGCCCGCAGCATCCCGAACTGGCCGACAACCTCGGCAACATCGCCTTGCTGCAGCGCGCCGGCGCGGCCGGGCTGATTCCCATCGAACTTGCCGAGGAGGCGGCCGATGCCTACCGTGAACTGCGTCGCCAGCAGCACGCCATCAAACTCAGCGGAGCGGTGCACGCGCGGGTGCCGACAGCTGCGGTGGAAAATGTGCGCGATGCCGTCACCGCGCTGTGGGTGCAGGTAATGGGCTCGCCCCATTCCTGAGCCGGGAGCGCCACGTGTCATCCAACGATCCCATGCCGCCCTGGCACACCCTCGATATCGCCGATGTCCTTGTCCGGCTGACGGCCACGCGTGACGGCCTCGATGCAGCCGAGGTGGAGCGTCACCGTGCGCAAGCCGGCCTCAATCGACTGCCGCCGCCACCCCGCCATCCGGCCTGGCGGCGCTTCCTGCTGCAATTCCACAATGTGCTGATTTATGTGCTGCTGATCGCCGGAGCGATTACCGCGCTACTCGGCCATGCGCTCGACAGCAGTGTGATTTTCGGGGTGGTCGTCATCAATGCGCTGATCGGCTTCATCCAGGAAGGCCGCGCCGAACAGGCGCTGGACGCGATTCGCAAGCTGCTGTCGCTGCGCGCCACGGTGACCCGCGCCGGCGCACGGCAGGAAATCGATGCCGTCGACCTGGTGCCGGGCGACATCGTCCATCTCGCCTCGGGCGACCGTGTGCCGGCCGACCTGCGGCTGCTCGACGTCAAGTCGCTGCGACTGATGGAGGCCGCACTCACCGGCGAATCACTGGCCGTCGACAAGCAGGTGGGGGGGGTTGCCGCTGACGCCGCGCTGGGCGACCGCGCCTGCATGGCCTGGTCGGGCACGCTGGTGACCTACGGCCAGGGAACCGGCGTGGTGGTGGCCACCGGCACGCAAACGGAACTGGGCCGCATCAGCACCCTGCTGGCTACGGTCGAGCCGCTGACCACGCCACTGCTCAAACAGATGGCACAGTTTGGCCAACGCCTCGCCAGCATCATCATGGTGCTGGCCGCGCTGACTTTCGGCTTTGGCGTATGGGTGCGCGACTACCCGGCGAGCGAGATGTTTCTCGCCGCGGTCGGACTGGCCGTCGCCGCGATCCCCGAAGGTCTGCCCGCCGTCATGACCATCATCCTCGCCATCGGCGTCACCCGCATGGCGCGCCGCCATGCCATCATCCGCCGCCTGCCCGCGGTGGAAACGCTGGGTGCGGTCACGGTCATCTGCTCCGACAAGACCGGCACGCTGACACGCAATGAAATGACGGTGCAGGCCGTGTTGACCGCGGACGCCACGCTGAGCGTGTCCGGCACGGGTTACGCGCCGGATGGCGGCTTCAGCCAAGCTGGCCGGACGCTGGCGCCCGACACCCAGCCGCTGCTGCAGCAAGCCGCCCGCGCCGCCCTGCTGTGCAACGATGCCGATCTGCGCGAAGTGGACGGCGACTGGCAACTGATCGGCGACCCCACCGAAGGCGCGTTGCTGACGCTGGCGCTCAAAACCGATCTGGACCTGCAGCTCAGCCGTGAGGCCTGGCCACGCACCGATGCCATTCCGTTCGAATCCGAACACCGTTTCATGGCGACCCTCCACCACGACCACGCCGGACATGGCCTGATTGTTCTGAAAGGCGCGCCGGAACAGGTACTGGCGCTATGCGACCAGCAGCGCCATCTCGATGGCGACCGACCGCTGGATGGAGCCGAGTGGGCGCAGCACATGGAAGTCGCGGCCGCGCAGGGCATGCGCCTGCTGGCGATCGCGGTGCGCGAAGGGATGCATCCGCACACACTGGATTTCGACGACATTGAAACAGGGAGCTTCACCCTGCTGGCGGTGTTGGGGCTGGCCGATCCGCCGCGTGACGAGGCCATTCGCGCCGTCGCCACCTGCCGCGCGGCCGGCATCCAGGTCAAGATGATTACCGGCGACCACGCCACCACCGCACGCGCCATCGGGCAGCAATTGGGGCTGGGACGCGTCACGCTGACGGGTTCCGAGATCGAATCACTGGACGACGACGGCCTGCGCCGTGCCGTCGTCGAAACCGATCTGTTTGCCCGCGCCAGCCCCGAGCACAAGCTGCGGCTGGTCGAGGCGCTGCAAAGCCTGGGGCACGTCACCGCAATGACCGGCGACGGCGTCAACGATGCGCCCGCGCTGAAACGCGCCGACGTCGGCGTGGCAATGGGGCAGAAAGGGACCGAAGCCGCCAAGGAGGCCGCCGGCATGGTGCTCGCCGACGACAATTTCGCGTCGATCGCGCACGCGGTGGAAGAAGGCCGCACCGTGTACGGCAACCTGAAAAAAGCCATCCTGTTCATCCTGCCCACCAACCTCGGCGAAGCCGGCATGGTGCTGATCGCCATCCTGCTCGGGCTCACCATGCCGATCACGCCGGTGCAGATCCTGTGGGTGAACATGGTGACTGCCGTCACGCTGGCACTCGCCATTGCCTTCGAGCACCCCGAGCCCGACGTCATGCGGCAGCCGCCGCGCAACCCGCGGGCGCCGCTGCTCAGCCGCTTCATGCTATGGCGCATCGGTTTCGTTTCGGTATTGCTGGTGGCGGGCGCGATGGGGCTGTTTCTGTGGGAACTGCAACGTGGCGTGGCACTCGACGTCGCACGTACCGTCGCCGTCAATGCGCTGGTGATGGGCGAAATCTTTTACCTGTTCAACTGCCGCCACCTCAGCGCAGCGGTCATCGGCTGGCGCGGCTTCAGCGGCAATCCGGTAGTGCTGGGAGCGATTGCGGTGTTGCTGGTGCTGCAGGCCCTGTTCACCTACCTGCCCGCCATGCAGTCCCTGTTTGGCACTGCCGCGCCGGATGCGGCGGCCTGGGGGCGCATCGTGCTATTCGGGATCGTGGTGTATGTCACGGTAGAAGCCGAGAAGGCGTTGCTGCGGCGCCGTCACCATCATCAAGCGAGCGCCCCGCGCAGTCAGGATTGATTTGCACAATGGGTGATCCCCCTCAAGCAAGATAAGATAGTCCCACCCGAAGCAAGCCACTGCAGGCCCGCCCCACTCCTATCTGACGCCCGGCATGGAACTCCATCAATTCTTCCTCACCCTCGCCATCATCCTGATCGCCGCGCGCCTGTTCTCCGAAATCGCGGGACGCCACGGCATCCCCTCGGTGATCGGCGAACTGCTGGCAGGCCTGCTGATCGGCCCGTCGCTGCTGGGCTGGGTGTCGCCGGATGCGACGATGACCTTGCTGGCGGAAATCGGCATCATCCTGCTGCTGTTCGAGGTCGGCATGGACACCGATCTGTTCCGCCTGGCCAAGTCAGGGATCAAGCCCATCGTGGTGGCGGTGGTCGGCTTCGTGTTGCCGTTCGCGCTGGGTTACGCGGTGTGCCGCTGGGGCTTCGGGCTCGACAATCTGGTGTCGCTGTTCATCGGCGGCACCCTCACCGCGACCAGCATCGGCATCACGGTACGGGTACTCGACGACCTCGGCAAGCGCCATGAAGACGAAGCGCAGATCGTGATCGGTGCGGCGGTGCTGGACGACATTCTCGGCGTGCTGGCGCTGGCGTTCCTGTATCAGTTCGCGGTGCAGAACGAAGTGTCGCTCGCCGCCACCGGCAAGGTCGCCTTGTTCATCGTGCTGTTCATGCTGCTGTCGCCGCTGGTCGCCAAGCTCGCCGGCAGCATCATCGACGAATACGACCAGCGTGCCGCCACGCCCGGTCTGCTCATCACCATGGCGCTGGCGCTGATCCTGCTGTTTTCCTGGCTGGCGCATCTGGTCGGCGCGCCGCTCATCATGGGCGGGTTCGCGGCAGGGATCGCGCTGTCGCAGCATTTCCGTTTCAACGTGATGCACCGGCTGGGCCTGCCCGCGCTCGACCGCTGGTTCGCCCCCAGCCCGAAAATGGCACACCGGCTGGAAGAGCAGATGCGTCCGTTGATCCATACGTTCGCGCCGCTGTTCTTCGTCATGGTCGGCGTCTCGCTCAACCTCAACACGGTAGACTGGGGGTCGCCGCATGTATGGCAACTGGGCGGCTCACTGATCGTGGTGGCATTCATCGGCAAGATCGCTGCCGGTTTTTTCATCCGCGAATCCCGTTTTCGTCAGATTGCCATCGGGCTGGCCATGGTGCCGCGCGGCGAGGTCGGCCTGATCTTCGCGCAACTGGGCCTGCACCAGAAAATACTCGACGCAGAAACCTACGCCGCCCTGCTGATCGTCATCGCGATCACCACCATTGCGCCGCCATTCATGCTGAAAGCCTATTATTCGCGGAAATGAACACGCAGTATCCACAGGGAACTTGCTGGGCTAGAATTTCTCCAACCCGCCATATCGCTTCAACCCGTTACAGGAGTTTCATTCACATGAACCAAGTCACCGCCTACTCGCGCAGTCAGACCGCTGCCGTCTCGACCAACAAGGTCGTCAGGAACACCTACATGCTGCTGTCGATGACGCTGGCCTTCGCCGCGCTGACCGCCGGCGTGTCGATGTCGCTCAACCTGCCGCACCCCGGCCTGATCATCACCCTGGTCGGCTACTTCGGCCTGCTGTTCCTCACCACCAAGTTCCGCGACAGCGGCCTCGGCCTGCTGTTCGTGTTCGGCCTCACCGGCTTCATGGGCTACACCCTCGGGCCGATCCTCAACGCCTACCTCGCGCTGCCCAACGGCACCCAGGTGGTGATGATGGCGATGGGCGGCACCGCAGCGATCTTCCTCGCGCTGTCCAGCTACGTAATGACCACCCGCAAGGACTTCAGTTTCATGGGCGGTTTCCTGATGGTCGGCATCCTGGTCGCCTTTCTGGCCGGCCTCGGTGCATTCTTCTTCGAGATGCCCGGCCTGTCGCTGGCGGTGTCGGCGATGTTCGTGCTGCTGATGTCCGGTCTCATCCTGTACGAGACCAGCAACATCATCCACGGCGGCGAAACCAACTACATCATGGCGACGGTCACGCTGTTCGTGTCGATCTTCAACCTGTTCACCAGCCTGCTGCACCTGCTGGGCTTTGCCAGCAACGATTAAACGTATGACTGGCGCAACGAAAACGGCACCCGACGCGGTGCCGTTTTTCATCGACACCCACTGCCATCTCGACGCCGCGGAATTCGACGCCGACCGGGATGCGGTCTACGCTGACGCACACGCCGGCGGCGTCTTCACGCTGGTGATTCCCGCCGTCAGCCGCGACAATTTCGCCGCGGTGGCTGCCACCTGCGCCCGCTATCCCGGCTGCCTGCCGGCGTGGGGACTGCATCCGATGTTCATCGACGTGCATCGCCCCGAACACCTCGCCGACCTGCGCGCGCAGATCGTGGCGCAGCGTCCGCTGGCGATCGGAGAAATCGGCCTCGATCTGTTCGTGCGCGATCTCGACTACGCCACCCAGGAATTTTTCTATGTCGAGCAGCTCAAGCTCGCGCACGAATTCGACCTGCCGGTGCTGCTGCACTGCCGAAAAGCGAACGACGAACTGCTGAAACACTTGCGCAAGATCAAGGTGCGCGGCGGCATCGCCCATGCGTTCAACGGCAGCCCGCAGCAAGCGGACGAATTCATCAAGCTGGGATTCAAACTGGGATTCGGCGGCGCCTTTACCTGGCCGCGCGCCAACAACCTGCGGCGACTGGCGGTCGATCTGCCGCTCGAATCCATCGTGCTGGAAACAGACAGTCCCGACATTCCGCCGGTGTGGATCGGCCGCGGCCGCAACGCGCCGGGCGAACTGCCGCGCATCGCGCAGACGCTGGCCGAGCTGCGCGGCATCCCGCTGGAGACGGTGGCACAGGCCACCACCCGTAACGCCCGCGAACTGTTCGGCCTGGGTTGAGACCGACTCAGCTGGCGTAGCCGAAGTCCCCCACCCATTGTCCACGGCGGTAATCGATGGTCAGCCAATTGGGCACATAGGGACGCGGGTTGGCGAGAGGAAAGTCATCGGAAGGTGGCGATTCTGCCCCCGCCACCGTGCAATGGCGCGTCATGATGGGCCGGAAGCGCACCGCCAGGCGGCCGTCGACCGGGGTGGACTGCGCCATGTCGTCGCCGAAATACACCCGTTTGCGCAAGAGACAGGAAAACAGCAATTCCATCTCGGCCACCAGCGGCCGATCGCGTTGTGACAGCGCCTTTTGCGCTGCGGCAGTGAGCCGTATCTCCAGCGATTTGTCGTGCAAGCTAATGTTCATGGGTGGTTCCCGAATGATGGCGTCCGTAGCGAACTATAACGGCCATGCTCCGCCACGCGGCCATCCGGCGAACAACGTGCCTGACGCGGGCCCGGAAATCGCGCTCAAGCTTGAACGCGTCGATGACGATGCCGCCCGCCACCCTGCGCAGAATGCTCATCCCGGTCTCCCGTCGAGCTTATAGCCAGCGCCTGACGCGGCCCTTGTAGGCCCGGTAGGCGTCGCCGAATTTCGCTTCGAGATGTGCTTCTTCGTGGCGGATCACGCCAAAGCGGAGCATGAGCCAGATCAGCGGGGCGAACATCAGCGGCCACGGCGTGTTCAGCAACAACGCGACGCCGATCAGGATGAACCAGTCGCCGAGATAAATCGGATTGCGGCTGAAGCGGAACGGCCCGCCGGTGCAGAGCATGGACGCGCCCGCGTAGGGATTGACCGTGGTGTGGTGACGGTAGAACGTCCACAGCGTCCAGCCGAACAGCGCCAGACCGACCGCCAGCAACAGCCAGCCCAGCGGGCGCGATACTGCGCCGCCATCGAAAGCCAGCGGCAGCACATGGCTATCCAGCTGCCAGCCGCCCAGCATCGCCACGGCATAAGGCGCCGGCGGCAGGATCAATGTGCGCGGTCGCTGCAGTTCACTTTTCGGTTTCATGTCTCGCGTCGTGCCCTTCATTTTTCAGGCGTGTCCAGATAGCGGGTAGGCCAGGTGTAGTCGAGTGCCTGGGCCGTGGCGTTCATGATTCGATCATCCCGCATGCCATCAGCACGGGGATGCGTCCAGCTTCTGGCATTCCCCTGCTGCCGCTTCGCCCTGCGTCAGCGTGTCCAGTTCGCGTCCCAGCGCCGTCGGCGTAGTCCAGCCGGTGGACTCGATGGTGTCGAACGGCGGCACGCCCACCAGCAGATTCTGCACCACCACGGCGCAAAACAGCGGCGCCGTCGGTCCGCTTGCGCGGATACGCTGCTCGATGCTGGCGAACGCCTGCGGTTGCAGGCGAAACCGGTAGAAACGGATGTTGGGGCCATCGACGGTTTGATAGCGCGCGTAGTCGGCCAGCGTCGGCCCCTGCCAGGATGGCTCCTCGCCGCGCACCCCCACGTAGCTGCCCGCCGGATCGATCAGCAGGCTGCCCGCGAACAGTCCGGCATGGTTGCCGCCAAGGGCGTTGTCGTTGATCACCACCACCACTTCATCAGGTGCCGGTTCGGCCAGCTGGATGGCCACCTTGGGAGGCGGTGCGGTGTTCCAGTTGGGCGCTTCGTCAGCGGTCGCCGGCGCAGCGATCCACAGCGCGGCCAGCAGATAAACGGATTTCATGTGTCGAATCTGTAGCGTAAAACCGGAACCGATTAATCCGGATTGTCCATGAGCTGATGTGTGGTTTGGTAGGGTGCGCCGTGCGCACCATGGAGCCTGGATCGGTGCGCACGGCGCACCCTACCAAACCCTCGCTCCTGGCCACACCGCCATCGTGTGCCTGATGGACAACCCGGGATCAACGCAACTCCCGCTGCGTCACCGCCCGCAGGAATTCATTGCGCAACTGATCGCTGTCGCGAAATACGCCGGTGAACGCCTGCGTCACCACCCGCTCGTCGCCACGCCGGTCTTCGCCCAGCAGCAGGCACAGTTGCTCGGCCTCGATGATGCACGCCGCGCCCTGGGCGAGCCCATGCGTCACCAGCGCCTCGGCGATGTCGCGCGTCATCCACTCCTGGTAGGTGAAACGGTGGCCGATGGCATCGACCATGCGCGCGATGCGGCCGAAGCCGTGCAGGCGTCCGCCGGGAATGTAGGCAACGTGGGCGACGCCGCGAAACGGCACCAGATGATGCGGACACACGCCATGCACCGCGATGCCGCGCACCACCACCATATCGTCGCGGACATCGGCAAAGCCCTCGCCCAGCGCCTCGGCAGGTGCAATCGCGTAGCCGCCGAGCAGGCGCTTCTGCCACAGTTCGCGCACCCGCTGCGCGGTGCGCCCGGTGTGCACCGAATCCGGCGCGATGCCGCAGGCGACGAGCATGGCGTTGACCGCCTGCTCGAACGCCGCCGGATCGAAGGCACCGACTTGCGGGATGCCCAGGCTGCCGCTGCCGTGCGGCGCGTGGCAGTCGTCGTGATCGCACTCATGTTGAGTTTTCATGCTCGCTCGTCCTGGCTATATACATTCAGAAATTGTGCGGGCGTCAGGATGGCCACGCCGTGGTGGGGATGCAGCACCAACAGATCGGCATCACCGGTGATGATGGCATCGGCCTCGCCACACAAGGCCACATCCAGAAACTGATTGTCCTTGGGGTCGCGGCACGCCTGGGTCCGCTGGGTGATGTTGACGGTGCGTGCCACGCCACTCAGCAGGCGAAAAAAATGCTGTCGTTCTCCCTGGCTCAGATAACGATCAAACTTGGGTCGCGCCAGCACGTCGGCCAATTCGGCCAGCGTCGCATCCGAAACCAGTAGCACGCCTCGCGCCAGCGCCGCATCAACCGCCCGGCCTGCGACTCCCGCAGGAACCAGCAAACGGCTGATCAGCGTATTGGTATCCAGCACCCAGCGTGATTCAGTCATCGGCCAGCAAGGCGGTCAACCCCGCTTCGTCGAGGCCCTGCGCCTGCGCACGCTGTCCCACTTCATCGCAAAATCGCTGGAACTCCGCTACATTCAGGCGCGCCAGCCGCTGATATTCCTGCATCGACATCACCACCGCCACATCGCGCTTCTGCCGACGGATCACCACCGGCTCGCGCGCGGCCGCTTCAATTACCCCCGCCAATCCCTGCTTGGCCTCACTTGCACTGACAGAACGCATTCTCCACCCCTTGTTTTGTACATAATGTACAAAATAGACTTAACGAGCGTGAACTGCAAGCCCCGGCCTCCCGACCACCTCTCTTCAGTTCAGCGTCGCTTTCAGAAACTCCAGCGTGCGCGTCCACGAATCGGTATCGGCGCCATTGTCGTATTTCAGCGGCAGGCCGAACTGCGCGGCGTAGCTGTCGGCTTCGCGGTTGGTGAAAGTGTGCATCACGCCGGGGTAGGCCACCAGCATGTAGTCCGCGTTGGCGTTGGCCATTTCGGTCTTGAAAGCTTCCACCTGCTCCGGCGGCACGATGGGGTCGGCCTCGCCGTGGAAGACACGGATTTTCGACTTGATGCCGCCGGGTTTCACGCTGACGTCGGTGGCCAGCACACCGTGGTAGCTCACCACCGACTTCAGCGGCTCGCCGGCACGCGCCATGTTGAGCACCACGCCGCCGCCGAAGCAGTAGCCGAGCGCCGCGATCTCGCCTGCTTTCACATTGGGCTGCTGGCCGAGGAATTTTTCCGCTGCCTGAAACCGCGCCAGCGCCAGCGGCGGATTCTTGTTCACGCTGCCGGCCAGCGCGCCCGCATCCTTCGGGTTGTCGGCCGTCTGGCCGTTGCCATACATGTCCACCACCAGCGCCACATAACCTTCGCGGGCGAGCATCCGCGCGCGCTTCCTTGCGTAATCGTTCGCCCCCCACCACTCCGGCACCACCAGCACCCCGGCGCGCTTGCCTTTGACCGCATCGTCATAGGCCAGATAGCCTTTCATCTGCGTGTCGCCGGCCGGGTAGTCGACATCCCGGCCGACCACGGCGGCGAGCGCAGAGGACGTGAACAACAACAGCGTCAGGGCAAGAGCAGATTTCATGGGGTTCTCCAGGGTGGCTTCAGGGGGATCGATTCAAAAGCATACCGCGCCGGCAGCGGCAATCACAATACGCAGCGTAAACTTCCCGGCTTCGTCGATACCCATCCATCATGACCGACTCCATCCGCCTGGCCAAACGCGTTGCCGAATTGCGCCCCTGCTCGCGCCGCGAAGCCGAACTCCTCATCACCGGTGGCTGGGTGCGGGTCGACGGCATCGTCATCGAGGAACCGCAGTTCCGCGTCGCCGACCAGCGCATCGACATCGACCCCCAGGCCGACCTGACCCAGGCCGAACCCGTCACCCTGCTGCTGCACAAACCGGCCGGCCAGCTGGCCGGCAAGAACGACCCGCCTGCGCCCGCCCTGTTCAGCGCAGACACCCTGTGGGCAGAAGACGCCTCCGGCATGCGCCCGCTGAAAAAGCATTTCACCCAACTGACTTTCTGCACCCCGCTGGAAACCGACGCCAGTGGCCTCATCGTCTTCACCCAGGACTGGCGCGTCGCCCGCAAACTGCTCGATGACGCCGTCACCCTGGAACACGAAGTCATCGTCGAAGTGGCCGGCGACCTGATCCCGCACGGCCTCAAACGGCTGAATCAGGGGATCCCGTTCAACGGCCGCACCCCGCCCGCCATCAAGGTCAGCTGGCAAAACGAAACCCATTTGCGCTTCGCCCTCAA
>Ga0209254_10004049_pt1 | contig 13411 bp, 14 predicted proteins | sample FrelakmetDIP11DI_FD_187148 | JGI IMG/M metagenome (GOLD analysis project Ga0209254, IMG submission 187148) | Freshwater lake sediment microbial communities from the University of Notre Dame, USA, for methane emissions studies - DIP11 DI (SPAdes)... | ecosystem: Environmental > Aquatic >...
GGATTAGCGCCGGCACCTAGCACGTTCTCTTGCGTGCTGTCAGCCTTTTAACGAGGGGCTCCGAGCGGCGCAGGCCGCCACATTTAGATGTCTAAAACTGGGGTGGGAGGGGGACTAGGGGCGTATCTGAGCTAACGCTGCCAGGGCCTCCCTGATTAAAAAAGATCGAGCCCTGGCCGAAACCAGGGCTCCTATGCGTGGAGGCGCAGAATTACAGGGTGAAGCCAGCCATAGCGCCGGAGAGCACCAGCTTGCCGCTGGAGTAAATCACCGCCTGGCCATTGGGGCCGCGCTGGCTGATGGCGTAGCGAACGACTTTCTCGCCGGCTGCATTCATGCCAGCATTCTTCACCGCAACCTCATTGAAGGTGGCGCGGGGGAAGGCCTTTTCCAAAGCGGTGCAGATCTTGTCCAGATCCGCCAGATCGATAGCGATAACCGTAGTCAGCGCAGTCTGCGCAGCCCGCGGTTTGGCCTCAACTGTATCGGCGAGGCCAAGGAACTTAGATGCCATAGTTCACACTCCTCAAGTTAGCTAAGAATTTTACGAACTAAATCACCGAAGGTTGCGATAGCAACGAGAGGTTACGGCGTTAGCCGTCAATCAATCCCCCTGGAGGGAAAAGATTAGAGTTTGATTAATAACATTGGAATTGTTGGCATCCATGTGGTTTACATCCTTGACAAAACCTATTTTATGGGTTAAACTCTTGGAACGATGGTTACAATCGGGAGGAGGGCGGGGAGAATAAAAACTTGACCTACCCAAACAGGTTTGGAGGATAGATGTTACGGGAGATTTGGACTGACGGAGCCTCGCTTGGCAATCCAGGGCCGGCAGGATGGGCGGTGCTGTTTGATGGAGAACTGGATACTGATTTCCTGCCTCCTGCGACCAATAATCAGACGGAGCTGTTTGCAGTGTATATGGGACTGCTGAAATGCAGCTCCGGAGACACTGCCATCATTTTCACGGACAGCAAGATGGTCGTAGGTTGGCTGGGTAAGAGTTGGAATTGTGAAAATCACCTAACCCGTGGGATTATCGAAGCATGCTTGATCCACAAGCGTGCTTTGGGACTGGATCTACAATTTGTACGGGTTAAGGGGCATTCGGGGATATACAAGAACGAGGTCGTAGACCACGCCGCTCATCAGTCGGCGAAAAACGGAAAAAGGGCGAAGCACTAGGCTTGCCCTTTTTTATTACTATTTGAGTGGTAGCTGGCGGATACGCTCAACCCCCTTTTTCTGAAGCCATTTGGATGCCTCTTGCCAACTTCCGTCTTTTGCTAAGAAGCCGGTTTCCTCGTACCAGACATCCTTTATCTTGAAGATGAGACGGTCATACCATTTGCCGTCCTCTTTCGACCGGCACAGGATGTGATACATGAACTTGTACGATGCACTTTGGTGTCGCTCTCGGTACATCATGATATCGCCGGGGTTCTCATAGCAACGCCGGACGTACGGGTACTCGGGATGTTCGTGAGCGTGAGAGCGGCTGGTATCTACAGCTGGCAGTTCGATGTTACCGAACTTAGTGCCGGGAGTTACGATTTCTACCACCTGTTCTATTGCCTCGGCGGCCTGGGGTATAGTCTCTACCATTGGCTCTACTTCTACCAGTGGCACGCTCTCGATTACAGGCTCGGGCTCATATACAGGAAGGCTCTCGACTACCTGTTCAATGCCCTTCGCCATTACCGCATTCACAGCTGGCGCTTGAGGAATGGTGAATGCCTCCACTAACACCATATACATGTTAGCGAAACAAAAAAGGGCTATTAGAGCAAGCCCTAATAGCCCGACGGGGATAGCTAGACGTTCCATTAATTTAGCTCTCCTCTCAAGGTGATGTGGGCCTCTTTCAGGACGATAGGGTTCGGATTGAGGCCGGCGGACATGGCGATGGCGACGTCGAGGTCTTCCATGTCGAGGACTTTGCACATGGCCTTGATGAAGTCCTTGTCATAGTGGATGGCAAGGGCATAGTCGATGATATTCTCGGTGACGTTACCGTCGCGGATTTCGGTCAAGAGATTGACCAGCGCCGTGAGCTTGAGGATGGCGTTATCGACTTTATTGATATTCATGTCATTCCTCCGTTTTCTATTATGAGATGATTTTAACTCAAAAGGGTTGTGTAGCCATCTACACCACCCCTTTAGGTGTCTAAAACTCGCCGCTAATATAGTTCTAAAACCCACGAGTTAGCGGTATTGCGGGTAATGCGGCACTGATACTCGCCGCATTCTGGCTGGTTGGAGTGCTCATCCACCACGCCGATCAGGTTGGTGGGCCAGGGCATTGCAGGTTGGGTCTGCCCGTCGACTTCTGCGACCAGGCACTTGCGCACCAGGACCTGATTGTCCTTGCGCACCTCGACCTCCACAATCCTGCCCTTTACCTCCAGGGTATCAGGATTGTGGGGAAGCTGGTACTTTACACCGGTGATCACTGTTGCCCTTGACCGCTGTCCAGGCTTATACTGCACGATGCCCTTGCACAGTTCCGGGAAACAGAAGAACACCGGAGCGCCGCTCCCATTCTTCTTGGAATGAGCAACTTTCCAGAGCGCATAAGCGCCCTCAAGCTCACTCATTCCGCACTCCTCAAGCCAGGCTGCAACCTTCGCCTGGAGAGCGACTTTGAACTGGACGACGGATTTGGTGTCAGACCAGTTGACCAGTCTAGAACGAGCCTCGAAGTAGTCGCACAAATTAGCTGCATTGGCATAATGCTCTGCGCTGACCATCGGAGCCCAATCCCGATAGTACGTGAGGGGGCGGGTCTTGATGGGCTCATTGAGGATATTCTGCAAATTGGGCAAGGTGATGCGGCAGATTTGAGCGACAGTGCCGTCCATGAACGGCTTGATGCTCTCTTTGGCCCGCGCGGTGTTCATTCCCTGGCGGAAGATTTCAGGGATGAAGGTCGAGAAAGCGCCCTCGTTTGGCCAGTTCGTCCAGGGAGCGGAAACACCGAACATCTTCTGCAGTTTTGCCTGGAGAACGGACATATGCTTACGGATGGGCTCTTGGTCAATCAAGGTCTTGAAACCGTCTGTCCCGACCTTGATGAAGAAGTTCAAACGCTCATCCATTGACCTGGCGTTCTTGAAGCCCAATTCATGGGCTAGAAGCTCACGATCCTCGACCATGAACGTGGTTGAGGTCAGGTTGCTGGCCATGCCGACCAATGACATCATGGACTTCAATATCATTTCAGTCCGGCGGTCATGGGTGGCGATGGGGCTCTTGGACTTCTCGAGCTTAGGCGATGAGCCCTCCGGTATCCTCTGGCAAGCCTTGAACAGCTCCGGGTATTGGTCGGCTTTGACAACGGCTATGGCGTCGCCGTCAACATCCAAGCCCATTAAGTCCTTATACCGGTCAACGTTCACACCGATGCACGAGCCCGCAGCGTAGTATGCATTGAACGTGAGGACAAAGTCGCCTTCGAAGGTGGATGCGTTGCGCGCCGCCTTGAGGTCAGCGGCCATTTTGATGTCCTCGGCACAGATGATCAAGTCATAATCATCCATGTCGACGATGGCGGCCAGTCCCTTAGCCATGTGGGTATGGCCTGAGAGGCTGTACTGGATGACGGACATGTTGGCAATCTCGCCGTCGCTATCCTCATCCACCTGCTCTAAAGTCTGAATACTCCCGTTGCTGTCTATGGGGAAACGGTAGAAGATAACCTTGCCACTGTATCCAGGGATGACCAGGTCTTTTTCAGCCGGCACTGCCACCTTATACTCTGTGCCTATGAAGGCTGTGGTAGCAGCTCGGGCGTACAGTTCACCGCTCGCCCGGCTGATGGCATTGACGATGAAGGGATGCTCGAGCATGGTCTCATCGAGCTCGACCATCGCCTTTTTATCCTTGAAGGACATGGGACTGTACTTAAACAACACCTTTGAGATGTCCGATAGCTCAACCAGCGTGTTCTCGATGACTGGCTGGAGCTCGGCCTGGAGCTCGTCTGACCAGGGCAATCTCTGCCAGAACATATAGCTTTCACGGCTGTAGTTCAGCTGAGTTGGCTCATTGCCGTTATGGCCGCTGTCGAACAGGCGTTTGCTCAGATAGCCAAAGCCGTCATGTACCAGTCCATATTGGGTCTTTGCGCCCATGGGGAGCACCATGATCCGCAAAGCGCCCTTGACACCCCCATAGATGCCTTGGGCCATGAGATAGCGCTGAAACCGTTGACCGTCTTCGGAATACTTCATGATGGGCACGAACTCATTCTCGACGCCAAAGGTTGTGCCCTGCTTGACGGACGATCCCCAATAGCGGTTGACGAAATATACCTTGCCGTCTACGACAAATGGAGCCTCCAGTTCCTTGTCGGTGGGGCGAGTGGTGCGGGATGCAAGCCAATCAACCGCAATGACCTCCTGGTCGGGGAAGAGCTCGACCAGTGGGACGTTGACCATGGGACGTTCGTCAATCAGCTCGCCCTCATGGTCGTACACTTTCAAAGTGTACTGATTTTGAATTTGTTCAATCATTTTTAGCCTCCACGCTAATAGGATGTGAGCAAAGCTCAATGACGATAGGGCGAAGCACGAGTGCCTCGCCCTTATTCAGTTATCCTAAGATGATGAAAAGGAACATCAGGAAGGCGAACAAGAGGATCGCCACGCCAATCAGATGACCGTCTACGACCGGCGTGACTCGTTCAACCACATGAAGAAGTTCCCAATCAAGTTAAGTAAGGGGTTCATGGTCACACCACCAGATAGTGAATTGCAAGCGCCACCAGGATGGCTAAGAAGATGAAATAGAAAATCATGATGCACCCTCCAGAGTGCCTGGTTTTTGAATGTTAAGTGGGCTATACAAGGGGATTGAGTGGGGTACGGGGGGTATTGCCACCCGAATACCTCTCTTCTACGACGTTTAGGCGTCTAAAACCGCCAAAATCCAGTCAAATTCACCTGGAAATGGCCTCAAGCAGGCGTTTTTCCACCCAATACGGCAGATCGCCGCGCACCTCCACCCCCAGGTCGTGGGCCGCCTTGAGTGCTGACACCAGTTCGCTGTCCGTCTCGGCGCATGCCTCCAGATGCGCAAACATGACGTAGCGCCCTTGAGCTGACGCTGAGTAAATAAGTCTGGCTGGCTCGCTGTATCGGTTCACATGCACCTCCGATGAATGAGAAAAGATGGTCTTGCTTAAAACAAAATAAGGCGAAGCACCACTGCCTCGCCTTATCTATTCAGTTGTATGCCTGGGGAGCCTAGACGGCATTCGCCAGCTTGCGCAGCGCCTTTTCCTGGGCTTTGATGCCGGCCGCCGTATCGATGAGCCACCCGATTTGCTTGGCGGATAAGGGCTTGCCCTGCACGGCCAGCTTGACGATGCTGTAACGGCTGAAGCGCGGGTGCTCGCTGAGCGTCTGGATGGCTTTCTGCATGGCCTCGGTCGGCACCACGCCGCTCGCCACCAACGCCTGAGCCTGCTTGCCAGCGCTGGTGCCCTTGACGCCGGTGCTCTCGGCCGCCCACGCCTCGGCGGTCACGATGCGGATGCGCTGGTCTAGATGCGCCTTGGCGTACTCGCTCACTTCGGCCTGGGTGCCCTGGCTGACAACCTTGCCGCTGAGGATGCCGACATAGATACGTGCGTTCATGGGTTTAGACCTCCTAGTCTATGAAAAGGATTGCATCAATAAAATTGATATTGATGATTACTACTAACAGCGAAGCATTAGGAAGAAAAACCGCAGCCCTGTCTGCCTATGCCTCCTGTGGATTGCGGCGACGGCTGGGGCGAGATAAAGCTAGGCGATGGCGGGCAACGCTAGCCGGCGAGACGGTAGCTGGCGGGCGAGGTGTGGGGCTGGGCGCAGCCCGGCTGCTTAAATGCAAAGGCCGGCCCTAGCGGGCGTTCTTTGCCCGCAGGAGCCGGCCTTGTCCTAGCCAGTAGAATGTTACTCAAGTTAGCTGCCCCCGCCGTGCTCAAGCTGTCGATTACTGCCTATGCCGGCGGGGGGTGAGCCAGGCTGGGCGCAGCCCGGCTTCTACCAATAAGCGGCCGACCCTAGGCCGGCGTTCTTTGCCGGTCAGGAGGAGGCCGCTGCGTTGCCTGTCAGGAGCCGGCCGGGGGGGAGCCCCAGGCCAGTTGCTGCGCCGCAGAGGAGATTATAAGTCTGGCAGGGGGAGGGGGTGGGGGGTTCACTGTCTATATAGCTAAGTGATGGTCTATACCCATTTTCTCCCCGGAAGCCAAAATCTAGGGGTGGTTTTCGGGGGGGCAGGTCACAGTCACACATCTTGGTGAAACTTTTTAGCAAACGGATGGAAATATTGGGGGGCATGATCCTGATAAGTAGCGGAGTCCAGGTTGTACATATTCATTCACTCCCCTGATAAGGACATGGATTTCTGAATACATAGACACGGAAGCGTACATCATGTATAATAAAAATACTCCGATGGGGAGTAGCCGCCCAGTTCTTCGGGATGGACAGTCGTCAAGACGGAAAGAGATTTCCCGGCTGTCAGAACTAAAGCGCAAGACCATCGCCTTGAATGCGATGGTCTTTTTTTATTACGTGGCCTTTATGGGGCATACAAGCTAAGGATGGAACACATCATTCGACGTGTTTGGATCTTCGGCGGTGTAGGATCGGATGTGCCGGGTGTACTTTTACCAGTTTTACCTACAACTCCGTTTTTATTGTTGGCAGCTTATTGTTATTCACGCGGGTCTAAACGATTTTAACGCTGGTTGGTATACCGCTCATTTGTCGGCTGTTACATCCAGAATTACCAATCCGGGTGTGACATAACTTTAAAACAGAAAGTGTTGATCCTTATGCTCTTGTGGTTGTCGAGAGGTTCTACAATCAGGTTTGTGGCAACTACGTGGTGGGTGAAAGCTCTTTTGGTGGTCGTGGCTGTAGGCGGTACCATTCACCTGAGCATGATGAATACCTGGTTGTCCGAATCTCCAGGCGTGGCTGACCCGACAAACTCAATGGAATCAGTTGAAGTATCCTGACCCTTTTTCAACAGGGCTTGAAGCACATCAAATGATTAATCGGCGTAGCTCTCGACTCTCTTTAGTGGCCCTGATCCTCTGTCTTTGTTTAGGCAGCCTGGTAATTCTGCCTATGCTTAATGCTGCCGGACTATCCGTACCGGAGATTTCCGGGGTTGACGTCGGGAATTACAACCTGCACGATCAAGTTGAATTCGACGATGAATTTTTTATAATAACGATTAATGATACAACCATCACGGATCTATTTTTATTAAAACCCAGGCCAATGAATCTGGAATTTCAAACAGCTTACTTACCACCTGTTTCCCCCCCTCCCAAATACTCATAAATTAAAAAGTGCCCTCTGCTGGTAGCAGATAACAACCTCCGGCTGTTGTCACATGTTGCCGCACAAAAATGGTTTTGACCATTTCTATGGGCGATTATTGGACCAACTGGCTATTTAATAAGCCAGCCATTCCTTGTTCGTATGCAGAATTAAATAGGAGCTATAAATAGAATTCCTGGAAGATCTACTTGACTTTGGAGATCAAAAACGCAAAAAGCGTTGTGGGATTTTTGGACGGGGTGACCATCATGATGATCATGACGAGCATCACGACGATGATCATCACGACCATTATCCAGGCAATCATTCCCAGGCATATCCGTCCAACCCGGTTCTGCCATCAACGGGATTGTTCTGCACGCGTTGTTCCACACAACTTGTCCGAGGAGCAAAATTCTGCTCCCAATGCGGAACACAATAGAGCTAAAAACAAATAACGCCAGTGGCAGCTCAATGTTGCCTGCCAACGCACTTTTCTGTCCACAATGTGGGTATAAAAATGGTTGAGAGCCGCAGCCTATTAGCATCGAACAACCTGATTTACTGGTGATGACGATCACTATTCAAAAAAAATACGCAAACCGTTCTTAGGTGAGTTATTCGACTTCAAATTGCGAAAGGAAGTTTCATGTCAAAACAAACTGCACAGATTATTCGCACAGGCCAACTTGAGGGCGTGAAATTGGGTATCAAGAAGATTTACAACGATGGTCTAAAAGAGTCAGTGGTAATTCTAAATCAGGGCACTATGGCTCAACCAATGAATGGCTGGATGTTAGCCAGCCTACGAGGCAAGTTGTTCTTCCGATTTCCTGATCACCTGATCATTTTGCCCAGCATGAAGGTTGTCGTTCACAGCGGGCAGCAGAAAGAGAGTCAGGTTCGGAGAGGGCTGACAGGCCAGGTTGATTTATTCTGGACGAATGAACAGGTTTGGAACAACCATGGCGATGCGGCGATTCTGTTCGATGCTGACGGTTTCGAGATTGACCGTTATGCTTATCCACACGAACGAGTTATGGGAAGCAGCGCCGAACACCACAAAATGCTGGTAAAAAGCTCAGATGGCTACCAGATCATCGACTCACCCATGCATCAGCCAGGTCGAACTATCCGGCATACGAACACATCCACAAGTTAGCTCGCAGCGGTGGAGATTGCTTTGATTTCAGAAATCGAGAACTGGATTTTGGGGGTACTTCAAACCTTGTTTGATACTTGGGGCTGGCTGGGGGTGGTCGTTATCATGGCTTTCGAAAATTTCACTGGCATCACCCCCAGTGAGATCGTCCTAGCATTGGCCGGTTGGATGTTGATTTCGGAACACCAGCTACCAGTATCGGTGATCTTTATGGGTGGGCTCTATGCTGCTTTGGGCAGTGTGTTGGGAGCATCAGGGGCCTATTGGACCGCGCGCCTGGGCGGCCGCCCATTGGTGGACCGGTTGGCTCGCTGGACGAGAATCCAACCCGTACATATTACTCGCGCCGAGCAACAATTCCATCGCCGGGGGGCAGGGATTGTACTGGTTGGGCGAGTGATTCCCGGTATCCGCACGCTGGTCAGTATCCCTGCCGGACTGGCGCGCATGAACTTCCTGAAGTTCCTGGCTGCCACATTTGTTGGTGCATACGTATGGTGCACACTGTTGATCGGTGCAGGATACCTGCTAGGGCACGAGTGGCCGATGATCAGCAATTATGTCAAACAAGGTCTCCCTTATATGGTATTTGCTGGATTGTTGGCGATGGCCGTGTATCTCCTGCTTTCTCGCAAAGTACTGGCATTGGCTTGGGCAAAGATCCGAAGGAACGATTAGCTATCTCCAGGAAAATTTTGAGGAAAGGAGTTCGCTTATGTACCAAACTCATTCTTCCGGTTTCCGTTCTCGACGCTGGCGACGATGGATTCCATCCGCTACGGCCGCTGGGGCTGGTGGAACAGCACTGGTGATCTGGTTTGAGGAATTGATTGTCTTTGCCACAGAATTCATCGGTGTAATTTTCCTACCCATTCTGGCAGGGATTATCTATTTGTTCAATCATCTTGTATTTAAGTCTGCCATGCCCCATAGAAGGGACCTGCAAAACACAAAGGACAAACGACCATATCAGTAATCTTCTGCTGCTTCCTGCAGACACCTGGGAATATGCCGCTACCTGTCCAACAGCTCAAGCCAGATGATGTGGCATCGAACTATGCGGCGCGGCGAAACGCCAAAGGTATAGAGAAGCCATGAATAAAAGAACTATTTACATTACAGATTTTGACCTGAAACGCCTGAGAGAAATGATCTCGACCTGGCGAAGATCAGATTTTTCTAGAAGAAATGATTTACAGGAACTGGAAGAGGAATTGAATCGCGGTCTGTTGGTTGAGCATCATAATGTACCTGACGACGTCATCACGATGAACTCAACGGCGTGTTTGATGGATCTCGATACAGGCGAAGAATTGGTATACACCCTTGTGTTTCCGATAGATGCCGATATTCAGCAAAACAAGATCTCGGTCCTGGCGCCGATTGGAACAGCCATGTTGGGATACAGTGTAGGCGACGCATTTGAATGGAAGGTTCCAGATGGCATAAGACGATTAAAAGTAAAGGAACTTGTGTATCAACCCGAAGCATCTGGGCATTATCACTTATAGTGACCACATCCAGGAATCGAATTTTTCCTAACAATGGATTGCATGGTGACTACCTTCCACAGAACGGAGACACAGGAATCCTTTATCTGTTTAGGTAGAATTAAAAAACTATGGAACAAAATAAACCCTGGCATACCCTGACCCGAGACGCGGCCTATGAACTCTTGAGCAGTGGCCCTAATGGGCTAACCAACGCTGAAGCCTCAAAACGTCTTCTTGAAACAGGCCTCAACGAAATTAAGGCGGCTAAACGCATTTCGGCTTGGGAGATTCTTCTAGAGCAATTCAAAAACGTTCTCGTTCTGATATTGCTTGGCGCGGCAGCGATTTCGCTATTTTTGGACCACGGCGTGGAAGCAATCGTTATTGCGGTCATCGTATTATTTGCCGTGTTCCTGGGTTTCATCCAGGAATACCGTGCCGAGCGCGCTATTGAAGCGCTTCGGCGGATGGCTGCTCCCACGGCTTCATTATTGCGAGATGGGATTGAAGGAAAAATCCCGGCGCGCGACCTTGTCCCTGGCGATGTGATTCTCCTGCATACCGGCGACCGGATCCCAGCGGATGCGCGCCTGCTTGAAGCGGTCAATCTTCAGTTGGAGGAAGCCGCCCTGACGGGCGAATCCGTCCCGGTGGAAAAGCACATCCAACTGCTTTCAGGGGATGATTTACCGGTTGGCGACCGTAAAAACATGGTCTATGCTGGCACAGCTGTGACATACGGAAGGGGAAGGGCTCTGGTGGTTGCAACCGGCATGCAAACCGAGTTTGGGAAAATTGCCCAACTCTTACAAACGGTTGAGACCGGCAAGACCCCGCTCCAGCAAAACCTGGATAAAGTTGGCACATTATTGGCGCGTGCCGCCTTTGTGGTGGTGGCAATTATTGTAGCCCAGGGATTGCTGCGCGGCCAGCCCTTCATCGATATGCTGATCTTTGGCATTGCCCTTGCAGTGGCGGTTGTGCCCGAAGCCCTGCCTGCCGTGGTCACCATCTCGCTGGCGATTGGTGTGCAAAAGATGGTCAAGCGCAACGCGCTGATCCGCCGCCTGCCTGCAGTGGAGACGCTGGGCAGCACATCCGTCATCTGTTCGGATAAAACCGGCACACTTACCAAAGATGAGATGACCGCACGCAAGATCTACACCGCCGGCGAATTGTTCAAAGTGTCGGGTGCAGGGTATGAACCCAGTGGCATGTTCTCCCGTAACGGAAGCAGCGATCCTCCTACACCTGAACTCAAGGCTTTGCTGACCGCTGCCGTGCTGGCTTCAGATGCCCAATTGGTTCAGGAAGGAGATACCTGGATAATCAAAGGTGATCCGACTGAGGGAGCTCTGGTAGTCGCTGCTGCCAAAGCCGGATTACATAAGCCCCAGCTTGACACAGAATACCCGCGCATCAACGAGATCCCATTTACTTCAGAAACCAAACGCATGACCACTCTCCATCAGACAATCGGAAAGCTGACGGCGTATGCAAAGGGTGCACCCGAGATCATCCTACAGGATTGTGATTGGCTGATAACCTCTAACGGGGTAGTACTGCTGGATGGTGCTGGGAAAGAAAATCTTATGGCTGTGGCACGGGACATGGCCAGCGAAGCACTCCGGGTCCTGGCGATTGCCTCTAAACCCAATGCAACCCTTGAGGATGCTCAAACCGGCATGACCTTTCTGGGTTTAGTGGGCATGATCGACCCACCACGCCCTGAAGCCAAAAGCGCGATTGCTGTCTGCGAGCAGGCAGGTATTCGCCTGGTTATGATTACCGGTGACCATCCCCTGACAGCGCAAGCTGTGGCGCACGAATTGGGGCTGCTGCGCAATGGAGGGCGTGTGGTCACTGGCACAGAGTTGGAGGAGATGACAGATGTACAGTTGCAGCGCGATGCGGAAAATATTAGAGTTTACGCACGGGTTTCACCGTCCCATAAACTGCGTGTGGTAACTGCCTGGCAAGCGCATGGTCACATCGTGGCCATGACCGGGGACGGTGTGAACGATGCCCCAGCGCTCAAGAAAGCTGATATCGGCATTGCGATGGGCATCACAGGCACCGATGTAACCAAAGAAGCTGCTGCGATGACTCTAACAGACGACAACTTCGCTTCCATTGTGGCAGCAGTGGAAGAAGGGCGCGGCGTTTTTGGCAACATTAAGAAATACTTGATGTACCTGCTTTCATCGAATATTGGCGAGATCGGCCTGATGGCAGGATCAGCACTGTTAGGTCTCCCCCTCCCGCTGACGGCAGTGCAAATCCTATATGTCAACTTGGCGACCGATGGCCTGCCTGCTTTGGCGCTTTCAATGGATCCACCCGAAACCGACCTGATGAAACGCAATCCCCGTGATCCACGTACCGGTATTTTCACACGTCCTGTTGTTACCTTGATGGTTCTTGGTGGATTATGGTCAACGCTCATCAACCTTGGTTTATTCATTTGGGCATTGAATTCTGGGCGCAGCCAGGCTGAGGCAATGACAATGACCTTTGTATCCCTTGTGTTGATCCAATTCTTCAAAGCTTACAACTTTCGTTCAGACCGGCTCTCAGTCCTGCATAAGCCTTTTGCCAATAAATGGCTAAACCTTGCTATATTGTGGGAGGTGGTGTTACTGATTTTGATTATCTATGTACCTTTCTTACACGATGCGTTTAGCACATATTATTTGCCATTGGTCGATTGGATCATCATCTCTGGACTGGCTTTTACGATCGTTCCAGTGCTGGAATTGGCAAAATGGATGGAACGGAGAGGGTGGTTTGGGAAAATGAGTTGATCACCTAGAGTACTGGCTGGCTACATCTACTTGCATGATGTAGCCAGCATCATTTTACGCTCGCTCCTTCGTGCTACAACCCTGGCAGTAATATAAAACTGCATTATTGAGATAGATGGCATGGTTGCATCGCATCCTCGGTGATCACTGCGATGATCACTTTCGCCGCCACAAAAATGGATGACATTTTTGTTCTGATGAAGTTTGACCTGCCCCCCAAAAAAAACTCGTTATTCCAAATCCCCCTGTTGAGTTACCCCACTGATCACTTTATATTCACACCAAGGGGAATTGCGCCGGACCGGATTATCGTTTACTCTGAGCACACTTCCAAGGTATTGTTGTTCGGTACAGGTTGTCGTTGGAAAGCAGAGGTAGAAGATGAATATTGGGACTGCCTTTCCGCTCGGTGTCCTTTTAGGACATTGGCTGGCGTTCTATTTGATGTGGCACGCAATCAAGGAAATGGCAAGACCACAACCTGTGGAGGATGACTATAGGTACCCGCGACATAATTCCAGAGAGGATGTCATTATTATTCCACCCGAAAAGAATGAACACAATGATGATCAGGGATAGCGTTATATCTCTGGTATGTTTTAGAGGAAAAGATTGTGTCAGT
>Ga0209254_10004050_pt1 | contig 13409 bp, 11 predicted proteins | sample FrelakmetDIP11DI_FD_187148 | JGI IMG/M metagenome (GOLD analysis project Ga0209254, IMG submission 187148) | Freshwater lake sediment microbial communities from the University of Notre Dame, USA, for methane emissions studies - DIP11 DI (SPAdes)... | ecosystem: Environmental > Aquatic >...
CCCGTAGAACCTGATCAGGGTAATGCCTGCGCAGGGAAGGTAAGAGCCTCACTTCTCTCCTTTCCTGTTTTTGTGAACCTGGCCGGGCCAGTGAGAAAACCCGGTCTAATCATCAAAAACAGATATGAAAAAATCATTGTTCCTCTTATCTGCCGGTATAATCCTGCAGCTATCTTTCGTCCAGGCACAGGTTGCCGTTAAAGGACAAATTATGCATCCGGAAGTTGCATCCGGAATACCCGCAGCCAATATTGAGCTGTCAAATGGCCAGTCAGCAGTGGCAGACGAACAGGGAAAGTTCTTTTTTCCCAAACTCACGCCCGGCAGCTATCGGGTAAAGTTCAGTTCCATCGGGTATAAAACCCTTGACACTTTACTTTCCACCAGCCAGCCGGAATGGATCATTTATCTCCAGCGGCAAAATCTGCTGATGCAACCTATTGAGATAAAGGCAGTAAGAGCCGGAGAGCAGTCGCCCTTTACACAAACCACCCTCTTTCAAAAGGAAATTTCAAAGAACAACCTTGGGCAGGATGTTCCCTTCCTGCTGAACCAGACACCCTCGGTTGTAGCACACTCCGATGCTGGTAACGCCATAGGATACACGGGAATTCGTATCCGTGGAACCGATGCAACCCGGATCAACCTGACACTAAATGGCATACCCTATAATGATGCAGAATCCCAGGGCGTGTTCTTTGTGAACCTGCCTGATTTCTCCTCTTCAGTAAACAGCATACAGATACAAAGAGGTGTGGGAACCAGTGGCAATGGTACCGGCGCATTTGGGGCTACCATCAATATGAGTACCAACGACACACACGAAGAAACTTATGCAGAACTCAATAACAGTTACGGTTCTTTCAATACCTGGAAAAATACCATCAGCATGGGTACAGGTTTACTGAAGGATCATTTTACGCTCGATACCAGGCTATCACGCATCAGCAGCGACGGCTATATCGATCGGGCTACCAGCGACCTGCAGTCATTCTACGTTTCAGGGGCTTACCTCAGTGACAGGACTTCACTGCGTTTCAATGTCTTTTCCGGCAAAGAAAAAACCTACCAGGCATGGTACGGTGTTCCGGAAGAATTACTGCTAACCAACCGCAGGTTCAACCCGGCAGGAACCGAAAAACCCGGCGAGCCCTACGATAATGAAACGGATAACTACCAGCAAACACATTACCAGCTGTTTTTCAATCATCAGTTCAATAACAGGCTGAGCCTGCAAACGGCTTTATTCTATACCAGGGGCAAAGGGTATTACGAACAATATAAAGCCGGTCAGGATTATGCATATTACGGTGTCGAATACCCGATAATCGGGCAGGATACCCTATTCGAGACAGACCTTGTAAGGCAGTTGTGGCTGGACAATCATTTTTTCGGGCAAACATTTTCACTGCAGTATAAAGACGATAAAAAAGAGATCATCGCTGGCGGCGGTGGCAGCAGGTACCTGGGTGATCATTATGGCGAGGTCATCTGGGCAAAGGCAGGAGGCTTCGACAAAGGTTTTCGCTGGTACGATCTGGATGCGTTCAAGAACGATCTGAATTTTTATATAAAGTGGCAACAAAATTTAAGACCCAAATTATCCCTCTTCGCCGATCTGCAATACCGTTATGTGGATTATACCATCAACGGTTTCAGGAACAACCCATCGATTCGTATTAATGAACAGTGGAACTTCGTGAATCCAAAGCTCGGACTAAGCTATAAATTAAAAAACGGCCAGGCATATCTTTCCTGGGCCGTTGCCAATAAAGAACCCAACAGGGATGATTTTGAAGCCGGAGCGGCACAGCAACCCAAACCAGAAAACCTCAATAATATTGAACTTGGCGTGGAAAAAAGAAAACCGGGTATAGGCTGGGGAGTTACGGCCTTCTATATGCGTTACAGGAACCAGCTGGTGCTGACCGGACAGATAAATGATGTTGGTGCATATACAAGAACCAATATCCCGGAAAGTTACCGCCTCGGAGTTGAACTGCAGGGAAATCTGAAACCAACAAACTGGTTCACCGCACAGGCAAACCTTACACTCAGCGAAAACAAGGTATTTGGGTTCACTGCATATTATGATGATTATGATAATGGAGGGCAAAAATCTGAAACATTTGACCGAACAGATATCTCTTTTTCACCCGCAGTAACAGGTGCGGCTACCCTGAGTTTTACCCCGGTTAAAAATCTGGAGCTGGCCTTATTGGGAAAATATGTCAGTCGCCAGTTCCTGGACAATACCTCAAGTGAAAACCGCAGCCTTGATCCATTTTATGTTCAGGACCTGAGGATCATTTACCAGGTTCCGTTAAAATGGATAAGAGAAATGAGTTTCACCCTCCTGGTAAATAACCTGTTCAATAATATGTATGAACCTAATGGGTACACGTATTCATACCAATATGGAGGCCAGTTGATTAATGCAAACAATTTCTTTCCCATGGCAGGTACAAATTTCATGGTGGGACTTAACTTAAAATGGTAAATGAAATTGCGTTATGTTATTAAACATAACGTGTTGCGCTATTACAATGACTATTAAAGAGTATTAACAATTCGTATTAAACAATTAGCATGAAGCCATCCTTCGTTGGACAAAGATTCCTCATATGAGTCTGTATCAACCAGCATGATTTGGATTTAGGGTAGTAATGGGGCCTTAGTTAATATTGATTTTGGGGAAATTTGCATAATGAGTCACAGAAACGAAGTAAAGATAAAAATTAGAATACAGGTCACAGAGAGCCGCAGAGGAAATTAGAGAACAACAGAGAGAAATTCTTAATACCCTCTGAGGCCCTTAATTTTTACGCTGCGGCTCTACGTGGGCTAAAATATCTTTGATTTAAAGTATGATCCAATTTAATAGCACAACACGTTAAACATAACATATTTTATTGTTGGATTTTAAACTGTCAGATCCCCTCCTTTGTGCCAAAGACACATTTTGCATTTTTTAATTTTTAAATGGATAAACAGGAGTTAAATCTGCTAATTACGGATCACGGTCTGGACGGTCCGCCGTCTGACCAATAGTATTTCTTTGCAATCTTTTTGCAATACAGTTGATAGAACGAAATAGTCAGTTTGAAACAGCCATCGGTCGGACGGAGACCGTCAGACCGGATTCCGTTAGTCGTTTCTTTATTACACTGATAGAATAGGCATGAGCCTCGGTATTCAAATGTTAAAGGTCTGATCTTTACCTCGCCTTTAGTTAAATTTTTCATTCGCCCTGAACCTGAATTTCAAGGAGTAGAAGCTTTTATTGATCGTTAAAAATTCAACCGCAGTCAAGATCATTTATATAACTGCAGATATAATTTGTTGATCTTTTCAATAGCACAATACGTTTAATGTTAATAAATGGAAACCCTGCTCAGTATCAGTATTAAATAATTGCTGATTGCGTAGTTTTGTTTTATTCTTCCGGTATTAAAAATAAATACTGATATGAAAAATCTACTAAAAAACATCGCTGTATATATTGCAGCAAGTTTGCTGCTCATTTCCTGTGGCCCATCTCAAAAGGTTACCTCCTCCTGGAAAAATCCAAATTTCACTGCAGAAAAAAAGTATACTAAAATATTCATCGTATCCCTGTCGAACAACCAAAAAGTAAAGCTTAACCTCGAAAATGAAATGGCTGCAGCAGCCACCGCCAAAGGATACCAGGTGGTCAAAAGCCATGATATATTTCAGCCTACATTTACCCGCGAAACAAACCCTGACAAAGATGCAATGCTGACAAAGATCCGGGAACTGGGCTGCGACCTTATTTATATGGTAACTTTGATTGACAAAACAAGTGAAACCCGGTATATTCCGGGTGGCATGTATGCTCCATTTCCTGCATATGGCTTTGGCTTCAGGGGTTTTTACAATTATTGGTACCCCATGATGTATGACCCGGGCTATTACACAACAGACAAGACCTATTTTATGGAAGGCAATCTCTTTGATGTTGCATCTGAAACCATGATCTGGTCTGTACAAACAGAATCTTATAACCCTGCCAGCATTGAAAAATTCAGTAAAGAACTGACCCAGTTAATGATTGATCAGGCTGAGAAAGATTTGAAAATAAAATAAGCCAAATGACTTAAGTATTTAGAGCGCAAAGCCTTATTACAAGGTTATTCCCTTTATTGACTTGATCCAAAAAAGTAACAAATACAATGATCCCGTACGTGAGGGAATTAAAGTGACAAACAATCCTCCCCCTAAAACCTGAGTATGTGTTAAGCTCGAAATTCACCCCCTCCAGCGGGGGATATTACTTCTACGAAATGTTTATTTGCATTTAATTCTCTTCAGTAAAACAGTAACCTCAATACTGTGAAAGGCTGTTTTATCCCCCTCTCGGAGGGGGTGAACCGCTTAGGAGTTGCTTAATCGAGCTTTAGGGGGAGGACAAGTGTGACTCGTCCTAAAAAAAGTTTACAGATTAATAGTTAAATCCTGCAATTGCTTTACAGATATAATCACCAACCCTTGAGCCAAATTACAAATGAGACTTAAATGGATAATCCTATAAGCCAAATGACTTTTTTACAAATATTGATCAATAAAAAAACCTGCGATTGCAGGTTTTTTTATTTACGTATGTATCAGGAAATTATTATTTCTGCGCCCAATAATCAAGTACCAGTACCTTATCGATATGCGGCCCTGCTATAGCAACAAACGCTTTGTGATCAGGATGTGGCAGATAAATCTCCCGGTCTTTTTCGGAAGCAAAACTTACAAAGAAACAATGGGTAAATCCCTGTGCCAGGTTTTCCGGACTGTTATTGGTTCCCCATTCAAAGTCTTTTATTTCTTTTATTTTACCGGGAAGCGCTTTAAACGCTTCTTCAATTTGTTTGACATCGGCAGCGGTTGATGTAGACTTGAATGAAAATAAAACCACATGCCTAAGCATTTTCTGCTGGTTCTTTTCATGGAAACTAAATACTGATGCCAGAATGGAAAAAACCAGCACACCAGAAAATACTTTTTTCATGATGAATGTAATTAAAGGATTAAAAAACTTGGACAATATAGCGTTTTCATGGCTAAGCTGGATAAGCATCCTGCCATGCAAGCATGCCACCAACCAGGTTCTTAACATTCCTGAAGCCCATGCTTTCAAGCATCATCGCGGCTTGTCCGCTCCTGTTTCCACTTCGGCAATAACAGATCACCTCTTTGTCTTTCAAATCTTCCAAAACATCCACATCAAAATTCCGAATATTCCCCAGAGGATGGAGAATGCCACCGATATTAAACTCTGCGTTCTCTGCAGGTTCGCGCACATCAACCAGGTTGAGGGTTTCTCCGGCATCCATCCGGCTGCGGACTTCTTGAATTGATATATTTTCCATATACTTTATTTTGAATGTCAGTATTCATTCTTATTAGCAGGATCAGGCCCCTGAAAGGTTGAATCAACTTTCCTTTCCGGCTTTATGATGCTCAGTTTTATATCCATCATCTGGCCGGCGCGTATCCTGTTGATCTTTCTTTCTTCATCAAGCCGTTCTGGATTTTGCCAGTAAACAAATCCTGCCAGTGTATCGGTTAGGCCGGCATCCGGGAGAACCACACCCAGGTTTATCCCGTTTGATTCAAGCAAAGTAAGTGCTTCTATATAAGGCATCCCAAATAAATCCGGAACAGCCATATCTTCATTTCCGATACCGGCTCCCAGGACCAAAGTTATTGGGGTACCCATTGCAACCGGCGTGCCCGGCTTGAGCGTAACACCCCCCACCTGCTGATCCTTTACGGCATTCTTGGCAATATCAGGGACGTAGGTGGTATCACCCAGTTTCAATCCGCGGGCTTTAAGTTCCAGTTCGGCATTTCGAAAGCTCATGCCCACCAGGTTGGGCATATCAATGAACGGTGCCGTGGCCCTGTTTATCGTAAGATAAATTGTTCGGTTAACCTTAACCGTTGCATCAGGATCAGGAAACTGCTTAACAATCACCAGCGGAGCAAGTGTATCATAATAAACCGAATCCTGCACCACAACATCAAATCCGGCTTTGTCGAGAAGTTCCGATGCTTCGCGGTAATTTTTCCCTTTTACATCAGGCACCCGCAGGTATTCGCCGTGATTGGTCCAAAACTCAAGCGTTTGGAAAAACAGGAATAGTATGAGGAGGGAAACCCCTAAGGCGATGAGGATATTGACCCATAAAGGTTTTTTCTTTATTGCTGCAAACACGTTTTTCAATTTTTAGGTGATTCCTTTCTGGTCGCAAGCGCTTCTTCTACAAGGGCTGTGTAAAAGTCGATGAGTTTCCATCCTTTTGCACGCACCTGTTGTGGTACGATACTTGCCTCACTCTGCCCCGGTACCGTATTTATCTCCAACAGGAATGGAACGTCTTTAGCTTCGTCGTATATGAAATCCATCCTGACAATGCCGCGGCAATTGAAAATCTCATAAACATGAACGGCAGTATTCCTGATTTTTTCAGCCATTTCTGCTGGACATTCTGCCGGCGTCACTTCCCTTGACTTCCCTTCATATTTTGCCTGGTAATCAAAAAATTCATTTTCGGTAATTACTTCAGTAAACGGAAGCGTTATGATCTTGCCGGCACTTTTAAATACACCGATGGTAAACTCCCGGCCTTTAATAAATTCTTCTACCAGGATCTGGTCGTCCTCTTTAAAGGCTTTGTTCAGCGCTTCCTGCAGTTCTCCGGATTCATTTACCTTACTCATCCCGATACTTGAACCGCCATTGTTTGGTTTTACAAAGACAGGCAGTGTCAAACGGGAGAGAATTTCTTCAGGCTTCACTTGAGTGTGCCGGAAGATATGCAAGGACCTTGCCACATATATACCAGAAAATGCGGCTACAGCTACGGTATATCGTTTATTGAAAGTAATTGCGGATGTTGCAGCATCACAGGATGTATAGGGAAGGCCAACCATATCAAAGTAACCCTGTAACCTTCCATCTTCTCCAGGCGTGCCATGGATGCCAATAAAAACGGCATCAAACCTTACCTTACCGGAAGGCAGGTCGAGTGTAAAATCGCTCCTGTCTACAGGATATTTTTTCCCATCGGGAGAAGGATGAAACCAGGCTTCCGGCGTAATATCTATCCTATATATATCATATCTGTCCTTATCCAGGTTATGCTCAATAGTAATGGCACTTTTATATGATATAACGGCTTCTGAGGAATAGCCCCCGGTAACGAATGCAATCTGGGGTTTGGACATGCAATTGACTTTTGGCAAAGAAAATGAAAATATACAAGAATAATTAACCGCTTACTAAGAAAGAAACTAAGGAAACGCTAAGATTACGGCTGTTACCCTTCCTTATTCCTTATTCCTTATTCTTTATTCTCTTCAGGCTGTTCCAGTCCCTGTGTTCCCGCATCAAGCGCATATTTCCACTTGCCGTCTTTTTGCTTCCGCCAAATGGTAATATAAGTGCCGCGCTGCTCTTCTGTTTCTGTCTTCAGCTGGTAAAGGCCGTAGGTGAAACCCATATCTCCGGATGCAGCAACATCCCCCCCCTGTGGCTCCCAGCTGATCTTAAAACTGGAATCGTTGATACTGCTTATATACTGCACGGCATCGGCCCCGATGATGGGCATATGATTATCCCGGAGCAGGATGGCTTCTTCCTCCATATATTCCATGAAGGCTTTTCGGAACCCTTTTTCCTCGGCCATTTGAGCAAAATCAACATCGGTCTGCTGCATGGCATTCAGCGCATTGATACGTTCGTCGTTTTTCCGGAAAGCAAGATCACAGGAAAATAAGCAAAGCATCAGTAATGCCAGAAAAGTAATTCGCATGGTAGTAGATTTATTTATTAAAAAAGGTGAAGGATAAACATAAGTTTATTAAGCCTTCACCCTAACGGGACATATCACCCGCCTGCTTCAGACATAAAATGCCTGTATTTAATATGATCAGATATGCATTTTTTCTTTCTTGGACATCAGTTGCTCAACTGTTTCCACGTACAATTCATCAGGTACACAACAATCCACCGGACAAACAGCCGCGCATTGAGGTTCTTCATGGAAACCCTGGCACTCCGTACATTTATTAGGTACGATATAATAAGTATCATTGCTGACAGGCGCATTCTTTTGATCTGCATCTATCACAGAACCATCCAGCAAGGTAAAGGTTCCTTTAACTGTAGTCCCATCTGACAAGGCCCATTCTACGCCACCTTCATAAATAGCATTATTTGGACATTCTGGTTCGCATGCTCCGCAGTTGATACATTCTTCTGTAATCTTGATAGCCATAACTTTTCGATTTTGGGGTTGAATTTGGATTTACTTTTGTGCTTCGTTTTCGGTCTTAAAGGTAAAATAAAGCGAGGTAAATCCAAAAAATGAAATTAACAGAAAGAATTTCCATACTAAATGAACTTGGCAGGTATCTGGCCAAAGAAACCCCTGAATGGCAAAATGTAAAGAATGAAGCTTCTGAGGTCAATCCCTGGTTCATATTGCCCTTTATTGACAGGGCTGTGGATAATATCTGCCGGGCGTTTTTAGATCCGGAAAAACTAACCGCGTGGTCAGCCCAATACAGACTGGCAGAGGAAAATACAGCACCCAGGACAGTGGGACTGGTTATGGCTGGCAATATTCCGCTGGTTGGTGTTCAGGACTTTATCAGTGTATTCATCAGTGGCCACAGGCAAAAGATAAAAATGTCTTCAAAAGATAATGTGCTCCTTAAACATTTGACAGAATGGCTCCATGCTAATTACCCCGAAACGAAGGAATGGATTGAATTGTCTGAAATGCTTAAAAACTGCGATGCTTATATCGCCACAGGCTCTGATAACTCAGCCAGGTATTTTGAACAGTATTTTGCCAAATATCCGCATATCATCCGCAGGAACAGGACTTCCATTGCCATTTTGGACGGAACTGAAAGCAAGGAAGAACTGGACAGGCTTGCCGACGATATACAGCTCTATTTCGGCCTGGGCTGCCGCAACGTAACTCAGCTTTATGTACCTGTGTCCTATGATTTTGTTCCGCTTTTAGCAGCACTCCGGAAATATGCCTTTTTCATGGACCAGCATAAATACCTGCACAACTTTGACTATAACCTGACCATACAGATCATGAATAACCGGTTTTATATGTCCAATGACTCGGTTGTACTCACCGAAAACGTTTCTCCTTTCTCCCCGATCGGACAAATACATTACCAATTCTACGAGGATAAAGACAAAGTGACAGAAATCCTGGATACAGAAAAAATACAATGTATTGTAGGCAGGGGATTCACCGATTTCGGGAAAGCACAATCTCCCGGCCTTACAGATTACGCAGACGGGGTAGATCCGATGAAATTTTTATGCAGTTTATAAACCGATGCTGTCTGTCATCTCAATTAAAATCAGCCTGGGATAAGCTATCCGCAGATTGCCACATACTGATAAACCGAATGGTTAATAAAAATATAAATCATCGGTTACACAATAAATAGGGGCTTAAATACAAACCTTTTTCTTCTCCGGATGTAGTAAATTTGAGCAACCCGGAACTACGAAAACCTTACTAATTTAATGTTAAAAGGGTTGACAGGTAAACGGAAAAAGCGTCAGGTTCGTTTATTTGCATAAGCCTCGGGCACATTTTTTGAACAGAAGAAAATATTAAAAAAGTTATGACAATGAAATTTAAACAGGTACTTTCTGTCATGCTGATCAGTGGATTGACCACTGTTGCCGTAATGTATGGGTATAATAAATTTAACCCCAGTCCGATAACCATTCAGTCGGCGAACGCACAGGTCCCGTCAAATTACGCAGGACTCTTCGACAGTAATAACAATATTCCGGGGCAGGCTGTGGATTTCCAGGCAGCAGCCCTTTCAACCACACCGTCGGTGGTTCATATCACCACTGTAATAGGAAAGAACCAGGCAAGCAATAACCTGCCACGCCGGTCGAATCCATTTGCGGACCTTTTTGGGGATGATTTCTTCAAGGATTTTGACAACCAGATGCGTTCTGTTCCGCAAAGGGCCAGCGGATCGGGAGTGATTGTGAGTGAAGACGGATATATCATTACAAACAACCACGTAATTGATGAAGCAGACGAGATCAAGGTTACCCTCAGCAATAAAAAATCATACACAGCCAAACTCCTGGGCACTGACCCAAGCAGTGACCTGGCACTTTTAAAAGTGGAAGCCAAGGGTTTACCTTTCCTTTTGTATGGCAATTCAGACCAGGTGAAAGTTGGTCAATGGGTTCTGGCCGTAGGTTATCCTTTGAACCTGGAGACTACCGTTACCGCCGGGATTGTAAGCGCTAAAGCACGCACTTTAGGGCTTAATTCACGCAAAAGCAATACACCCATTGAATCATTTATTCAGACTGATGCCGCAGTTAACCAGGGTAATTCCGGCGGGGCATTGGTTAACACAAATGGTGAATTGGTTGGTATTGTTTCAGCCATTGCTTCTCCAACAGGCGCTTATGCCGGATATTCATATGCGATCCCGGTTAACATCGTTAAAAAAATCATAAACGATATTCTCCAGTTTGGCACCGTTCAAAGAGCATACCTGGGTATATCTTACCTGCCCGAAAATGCTCCTGATTCGGAAAGGGATAAGCTCAGCTATAAAGAAGGACAGGGCGTTTTGGTACTTGATGTTGCCAAAGACGGCGCTATGGCTAATTCCGGCATAACAAAAGGCGACTATATTTCTAAAGTGAATGGTATTAAAATTACCAATGGCAGTGAAATGGTTGAGCAGGTAGCTGGTTACAAACCCGGTGACAAGATATCGATTACGTATAACCGCGGTGGTAAAGAAATTAATACCCAGGTTACTTTGAAAAATAAGTCCGGCTCTTATGATGTGGTAAGAACAAGCGTCCTGGATAATTTTGGCGCTGAATTCGAAACCCTCGACAAAAAGAAAGCCACTGAATTTGGCATCCGTGGCGGTGTAGTGGTAAAAAGGATCGGTAAGGGTCTGATAGATGAGCAAACAAGAATGCGCGATGGGTTCATCATCTATAAAGTGAACGACCAGGAAATTAAATCCTTAGAAGAATTTACAGCCACCATGAACAAAGGCCAGAAAAGAGTGATGCTGGAAGGTATTTATCCGGGCTATGATGGCACGTATAAATATCCTATTGAGATTGAAGAATGAGAAAGGATATTGGATAATAGATATTAGATAATAGATATTGGTTAAAGGCTATTGAGAAGGGAATGCCGAGGGTAAAACTTCGGCATTCTTGTTTTAACGGGTGGTTCATGAATACAAGAAGCACGGCACTAACCTCCACGATTAATGTATCCACGAACCGGAAAAATCAAAGAATTATACGGGAACGCAAAGATTGTATCTTTGCAATTGATTTTTTATACATGAAGAGTTTCAATGTACCGGTTATATACCGCAGTCCCCTGATCAGTGCGATCAAGCAGAAAAGAAAGCAGGATGATAAGATGAAGAAAGACTTCACGCCCACCCTGCTGGATTTCGGCTCCCTGCAGATATTCCTGGCAAGACATTTTGGCTTTTGTTATGGCGTGGAAAATGCCATTGAGATCGCTTTCCGTACAGTGGAGGAAAACACTGGAAAAAGGATTTTCCTGCTAAGTGAAATGATCCACAATCCTTTTGTAAATGAAGACCTCATCGGGCGTGGTGTCCGTTTTATGATGGACACCAAAGGCAATCAGCTGGTACCTTTTGAAGAACTCACTCCTGAAGATGTGGTGATCATACCTGCATTTGGCACAACCCTGGATATTGAATCAAAACTACGCAACACCGGCATACAGGTGGAAAATTATGATACAACCTGCCCCTTCGTGGAAAAGGTATGGAACAGGTCGGAACAAATTGCGGTAAAAGGTTACAGTGTAATAGTGCATGGAAAACCGAGCCATGAAGAAACACGCGCAACTTTTTCGCACAGCGCGGCCCATACCCCAACGGTTGTGGTGAATGATATGGAAGAAGCGGTTGAGCTTGGTCGTTATATTACAGGTGAAAAGCCCGCGGATGAATTTTATGTTGCGTTTAGATACCGGCATACACCCGGTTTTGATGTTAATCGTGACCTTGGACGCATTGGAGTGGTCAATCAGACCACCATGCTGGCCAGCGATACACAAGCCATTGCAGACTATCTGAAGCAATTGATAAAGGAACATTACAAACTTGATGAAACGTCTATAGGAGAAAGATTTGCCGACACGCGCGATACTCTTTGCTATGCTACGCTTGATAACCAGTCGGCGGTAACAGGCATACTTGAACAACCTGCCGACCTGGCCATTGTTGTAGGGGGCCGCAACAGTAGCAATACTTCGCACCTTGTTGAACTATGTGAGGAAAAACTCCCCACCCATTTTATACGGTCAGCAGAAGACCTTATTTCGGCTACGGATCTCTGTGATTTCAACTGGCGCACCAAAGAAGAGAAAATGCTACAACATTATCTTCCTGCTAAACAACCTGCCCGTATTCTGATCACCAGCGGCGCTTCATGCCCCGATGCTATGGTAGAAGGTGTAATAAAACGTTTACTGGAATTTTACCCGGATGCCAGGAACTATGATGATATTTGCAAAATCTGGGAATAGTCGTATTATCGAGCTGACAGATGTTGAATTTACTTTCGATTTTCGATTTTCGATTTCCCACTTTCAATTTCCTTCACCCAACCAAGCGCTTTCTTAAACTGTTCCTCCTGCGTAATATTGGAATTATCCAATACCAGTGCATCATTTGCTTTACGCAAAGGAGAAACCTCCCTGTTTGAATCAATGTAATCGCGCATCTCAAGGTTGTTCTTCACTTCTTCCAGTGTGATATTGGGATTTTTCCCGAATAGTTCTTTGAACCTTCTTTCCACGCGAATGGCATTATCTGCCGTCATAAATATCTTGAGCTCAGCTTTGGGAAACACAACCGTACCAATATCCCTTCCATCCATCACTATACCTTTGGACTTGCCCATTTTTCGCTGTTGCGCAACTGCAAAATCCCTCACCTCCTTTATGGCAGCAATTTCGCTTACTTTCTCAGCAACAACCATATCGCGAATCACATACTCCACGTTCTCTCCATTGAGAAACATCTCACTCTGATCAAGTTTGTCATTAAAAATGAATTCCAATTCGATATTCTCCAAAGCCCTGGCAACTTCCTTCTTGCTCGTCCAGTCGGTATGGTTGCGCAAAAAATAAAGTGTTATGGCGCGGTACATCGCACCACTGTCAATATACACATAACCGAGTTTACGGGCTAATTGCTTCGCCAGGGTGCTCTTCCCGCAGGAAGACCAGCCATCTATTGTAATGATGATTTTATTTGCCTTTGTAGTTGCCATATACCTGTACGCAAAAATGGAGATATTC
>Ga0209254_10004051_pt1 | contig 13406 bp, 12 predicted proteins | sample FrelakmetDIP11DI_FD_187148 | JGI IMG/M metagenome (GOLD analysis project Ga0209254, IMG submission 187148) | Freshwater lake sediment microbial communities from the University of Notre Dame, USA, for methane emissions studies - DIP11 DI (SPAdes)... | ecosystem: Environmental > Aquatic >...
GGCGCACGTGGGATCGAACCACGGACCCCTACCATGTCAAGGTAGTGCTCTACCGCTGAGCTATGCGCCCTCAAACGAGCCGCGAAGGATACAGGAAGGCCGCTCGCGGTGGCTAGGGGCCACCGCCTTCACCCGGCCAGCGCCCCCGGCGGGCCGAAGGCCTGGTGGCGCAACCGGTCGATCTCGTCGCGGACATGCGCCGCCTGCTCGAATTCGAGGTTGCGGGCGTGACGATGCATCTCCGCCTCGAGCTTCTTGATCCGCTTCATCGCCTGCTCGGGACCGAGGACCGGGACGGCCGTCTCGATCCCGGCGCCGCGCCTGCCGCCGCCCGACTCCACGTCGCCGCGGGCCCCCTCCATCACGTCGGTGACCGGCTTGCGGATGCTCTGCGGCGTGATGCCGTGCGCCGCGTTGTGCTCGATCTGCTTCGCGCGGCGCCGGCCGGTCTCGGCCAGCGCCCGCTCGATGGAGCCGGTGATGCGGTCGGCGTAGAGGATCGCCCTGCCGTTGACGTGGCGCGCCGCCCGCCCGATCGTCTGGATGAGCGAACCCTCGGAGCGCAGGAATCCTTCCTTGTCCGCATCCAGGATCGCCACCAGCGACACCTCCGGCATGTCCAGCCCCTCGCGCAGCAGGTTGATGCCCACCAGGACATCGAACTTGCCGAGGCGCAGGTCGCGGATGATCTCCACCCGCTCGACCGTCTCGATGTCCGAATGCAGGTAGCGCACGCGCACGCCGTGCTCGTCGAGGTACTCCGTGAGGTCCTCCGCCATGCGCTTCGTGAGGGTCGTGATGAGCACACGCTCGTCGAGCGCCACGCAGCGGTGGATCTCCGAGAGCACGTCGTCCACCTGGGTCCGTACCGGCCGGATCTCGACCTCCGGGTCGACGAGGCCCGTGGGACGTACGACCTGCTCGACCACGGCGCCTGCCTTGCGCCCCTCGTAGGGCCCGGGCGTCGCGGAGGCGAAGATCATCTGCGGCGCGAGCGTTTCCCACTCGTCGAAGCGCAGCGGCCGGTTGTCGAGCGCCGAAGGCAGGCGGAAGCCGTACTCGACCAGCGTCTCCTTGCGCGAGCGATCGCCCTTGTACATCCCGCCGATCTGCGGAACGGTGACGTGGCTTTCGTCCACCACCAGCAGCGCACCCTTCGGCAGGTAGTCGAACAGGCATGGCGGCGGCTCGCCTGACTCGCGACCCGACAGGTAGCGGGAGTAATTCTCGATGCCCGCGCAGTAGCCCACCTCCATCATCATCTCGAGGTCGAAGGTCGTCCGCTGCTCCAGCCGCTGCGCCTCGAGCAGCTTCTCACGCGCGCGCAGCTCGACCAGTCGCTCGCGGAGTTCGTCGCGTATCTGCTCGATCGCGCGGTCGATGCGCTCCTTGGGCGTGACGTAGTGCGACGACGGATAGACCGTCAGCCGCGGCACCCGGCGCAGCACCTCGCCGGTCAGCGGATCGAACCACGCCAGCGCCTCGATCTCATCATCGAAGAGCTCCACTCGAACCGCCTCGCGCTCCGACTCGGCCGGGAAGACGTCGATCACGTCGCCGCGGACCCGGTAGCTGCCCTGGGCGAGATCGAGCTCGTTGCGCGTGTACTGCATGTCGGCGAGACGCCGCAGGAGCTTGCGCTGGTCCAGACGGTCGCCGCGCACGAGGTGGAGCACCATGCTGAGGTATGCCTGCGGATCGCCGAGTCCGTAGATCGAGGAGACCGTCGCGACAATGATCGAGTCCGGCCGTTCGAGCAGCGCCTTGGTCGCGGACAGGCGCATCTGCTCGATGTGGGCGTTCACCGAGGCGTCCTTCTCGATGTAGGTATCGGAGGACGGCACGTAGGCCTCGGGCTGGTAGTAGTCGTAGTAGCTGACGAAGTACTCGACCGCGTTGTCGGGGAAGAATTCGCGGAACTCGCCGTAGAGCTGGGCCGCCAGCGTCTTGTTGTGCGCCATCACGAGCGTGGGCCGCTGCACTCGATCGATGACGCTGGCGACCGTGAAGGTCTTGCCCGATCCGGTGACGCCGAGCAGCGTCTGGTGCGCGAGGCCGTTCTCGAGTCCCTCGACGAGCGCGGAGATCGCCGCCGGCTGGTCTCCCGCCGGCTGGTAGTCGGAGCGCAGGCGGAACCGGGGCTTGTCCATGTCGGCTCGGGGGGCGATCGGGCTGGGGACGAGGGGCGAGGATTGGCCTAAGATACCCGCTCCCTCCCGCTCCCGGAACACGACCTTGGCCATCGTCCTCGCCGAGCGCCTCAAGCGCGTCAAGCCCTCGCCCACCGTCGCACTCACCGGCCGCGTGGCCAGGCTGAGGGCGGAGGGCCGCGACATCGTCGGCCTCGGCGTCGGCGAGCCCGATTTCGACACGCCCGTGCACGTCGCGGACGCGGGCGTGGAGGCGATCCGCAAGGGTTTCACGCGCTACACCGCGGTCGAGGGCATCCCGGAGCTGAAGGACGCGATCATCGCGAAGTTCAGGCGCGACAACGGCATCGAGTACACACGGCCGCAGATCCTCGTGTCCACGGGCGCCAAGCAGACGATCTACAACCTGTTCATGGCGGTCATCGACCCGGGCGACGAGGTGATCATCCCGGCGCCGTACTGGGTCTCGTATCCCGACATCGCCCTGCTCGCCGAGGGCACGCCGGTCACGCCCTCCGCGGGCCCCGAGCAGGGTTACAAGATCACGCCCGCACAGCTCGAGGCGGCGATCACGCCGAGGACGCGCCTGTTCATGCTGAACAGCCCGAGCAATCCGACCGGTGCGGCGTACACGAGCGCCGAACTGCACGCGCTGGGAGCCGTCCTGCGCCGCCACACGGACGTGCTGGTCGCCACGGACGACATGTACGAGCACATCTACTGGGCGAAGGAGCCGTTCGCGAGCTTCCTGACGGCGTGCCCCGACCTCTACGACCGCACGGTCACGATCAACGGAGTGTCGAAGAGCTATGCCATGACGGGCTGGCGCATCGGCTACTGCGGCGGCCCTGCAACAATCGTGGACGCGATGGCCACGATCCAGAGCCAGAGCACCTCGAACCCGTCGTCGATCGCACAGAAGGCCGCCGTGGCGGCGCTGAACGGCGACCAGGCCTGCGTCGTGGAGATGAACCGGCACTTCAAGGCCCGGCACGACTACTTCAATGCGGGGCTGAACGCCCTGCCCGGCTTCCGGGTGCTGCCCGGCGCGGGCACGTTCTATGCGTTCTGCGACGTCTCAGGCGCGATCGGGGCGCTCGGCCTGGCCGACGATCACGAGTTCGCCGAGTTCCTGCTGGAGAAGGCCGGCGTGGCGGGGGTGCCGGGCACCGGTTTCGGGGCACCGGGCCACATCCGCTTTTCGTTCGCCGTCAGCATGGAGACGCTCGAGAAGGCCCTCGATCGTATGGGCACAGCGCTGCGCGAGACGTGATCGCGGTTCCTTGACTCGGGCGCCGTCATTCCGGAGAATTCCGCGCCCTCCAGTTCCGACATAGCTCAGCGGTAGAGCAGCTGACTGTTAATCAGCGGGTCCCAGGTTCGAATCCTGGTGTCGGAGCCAACTCCCCCTGCCTCCGCAAGTAGGCCGGGCCCGCTCGGGTCGGCCACTTCAACCGTTGGCCGCGGCCCGCGTGACCGCACCGGTCAGTTCGCGAAGCGACGCCGCGACGATGGCGAGCCCCTCGCGAACGATCGCGTCCGAGGCGGTGAGCGGCACGAGGAAGCGGATCACGTTGCCGTAGAGGCCGCAGGACAGGATCACGAGGCCTTTCTCGGCCGCACGCTTCACCAGCGCCTTGGTGAGGTCGGCATCGGGCGCGTGCGGGTCCCGGTTGCGCACCAGTTCGATCGCCACCATCGCACCGAGACCACGGACGTCGCCGATCGCGGGAAGTTCACGCTGCAACTCGCGCAGGGCGCTGGTCAGGGTCGCACCGATCGCTTCCGCCCGACCGCACAGGTTCTCGGACTCGATCACCTCGAGCACCGCGAGGCCGGCCGCACAGGCGATCGGGGAGCCGGCATAGGTGCCCCCGAGTCCGCCCGGTCCCGGCGCATCCATGATGCTGGCCTTGCCGACGACCGCCGCCAGCGGGAATCCGCCCGCGAGGCTCTTCGCCAGGGTCATGAGATCGGGCTCGATGCCGGAGCGCTCGATCGCGAACATGCGACCCGTCCGCGCGAAGCCGCTCTGGATCTCGTCGATCACGAGCACGATGCCGTGCTGGTCGCACAGGCGCCGCAGCGCCTGCAGGAACTCCGGCGGGGCGACGTAGAAACCGCCCTCGCCCTGCACCGGCTCGACGATGATGGCCGCGACGCGCGCGGGTTCTACGTCGTATTTGAAGATGTGCTCGAGCGCCTCGAGGCTCTGCTGGACTTTCCCGCCGTGGTACGGGATCGGAAACGGCGCGTGGTAGACGTCCCCCGGCATCGGCCCAAAGCCCGTCTTGTAGGGCGCCACCTTGCCCGTCAGCGCCATGGCCATGAACGTGCGGCCGTGGAATCCGCCGCCGAACGCGATCACGGCGGATCGACCGGTGTGCGCCCGGGCGATCTTGATGCTGTTCTCCACCGCCTCGGCGCCCGTGGTGACGAAGATGGTCTTCTTGGGGCTCGACCCGGGCGCGAGGCGATTGAGCTTCTCCGCAAGTTCGACCGCGACGGCATACGGCGTGACCATGAAGCAGGTGTGGCTGAACGCCTCGAGCTGGGCCGCAACGGCTGCCTTGACCCGCGGGTGCACGTGCCCGGTGTTGAGCACGGCGATTCCCCCTGCAAAATCGATGTAGCGACGGCCCTCGACGTCCCACAGCTCGGCGTTCTCCGCGCGCGCCACGAAGACAGGCAACTGGTTCGAGATGCCGCGGGCGATGGCCGAGTCGCGTCGCACCTGCAGCTCTGCATTCGTCGGCATGTTCACTCCTCTTGGGGCCGGCTCAGCCGGGGCGCCCGGCAACCAGTCGATCCAGATACGCGCCAAAGGACGGGCCGAGCTCGGGGTGGCGAAGCGCGAATTCGACAGTCGCCTCGAGGTAGCCGAGCTTCGAGCCGCAGTCGTAGCGCTTCCCGCGAAACGCATAGGCGAGCACGGTCTCCTCGGCCAGCAACGCCGCGATCCCGTCGGTCAGCTGAATCTCGCCGCCTGCGCCGCGCCCCGTGGTCTCGAGCCGGCCGTAGACGGCCGGCGTCAGCAGGTAACGTCCCACCACCGCGAGCGTGGAGGGCGCGTCCTCGGGCCGGGGTTTCTCGACGATGCGCTCGACGCGCGAAAGAAACTCCTCGAGCGGCTGGACCGCGACGATGCCGTACTTGTCCGTCTCGCGGCGATCAACGGTCTGCACGCCGAGCACGCTCGCCTGGTGCACCTCGAAGACGCGCGCCATCTGCTTGAGGCAGGGCTCGTCCGCGTCGATCAGGTCGTCGGCGAGATGGATGAAGAACGGCTCGTCGCCCACCGCCGGCCGGGAACACAACACCGCGTGGCCGAGCCCGAGGGGCGCGGGCTGGCGGATGTAAATGCAGCTCGCGTAGGACGGCACGATGCCCCGCACGGCCTCGAGCAGCTGCTGCTTGCCCTGCGCCTCGAGTTCCTTCTCGAGCTCGTGGTCCGTGTCGAAGTGATCCTCGATCGCGCGCTTTGCGTAGCCCGTGATGAACACCAGCTTGTCGGCACCGGCTGCAAGGGCTTCCTCGGCCGCATACTGGATCAGCGGCTTGTCGACGATCGGCAGCATCTCTTTCGGACTTGCCTTGGTGGCCGGCAGGAAGCGCGTACCGCGCCCCGCCACCGGGAAGACCGCCGTCCTGATCCGAGTCATGAGCAATCCGTTGTGGTGCCGTCCATCGTCTGGGAATCATAGCGGATCCGTTCGGGCACGCTCCATCGCAGACCGTGCAGCAGGCTGCCGTCCGCTGCGGACGGCAGCCTGCGCAGGTACCGGGGAGCGGCTCGGGTCAGTCGCCTGAGGCCGGCTGGCGGGCCGCCGCCGGCCGGGTGGCCGCCGACGGCGCCTGTCCCGCCTTCTCGATCCGGATGTTGGAGCGGTTCTGGTCGAGCACGCGCTGACCGATACCGTCCACCTTGAGGAGGTCGTCGGCGGCGCGGAACGGGCCGTTCTTCTGCCGGTACTCCACGATCGCCTGCGCCTTGACCGGCCCGATGCCGTCGAGTTCGCGCGCCAGCGTGGATGCGTCCGCGGTGTTGACGTTGACGGGGCCTGCCCACGCTGCCATGGGCAGCAGGCTCGCAATCAGCGACCGGACGAGAATTCGGGAATGGTGTGACATGACGGCCTCCTTCGGCTTCCGATGCCGCAGTCCCGGGATGGGTGCGGTCGGCCAGAACCTACCGAAGGCGCGCCTGACGCGCCGACGCAAACGGGGTCAGTTCGCGCAGATTTGCGCGGCGCCCGCCGCACGATTCCGACTCATTCGCCGTCGGTCGGGACCGATGCTGCGGGCCGACGCGCCTCTGCCAGCCGGAGCGCATTGCGAAGTCGTCCACGGTCGGCCAGCAACCGGGCGATCCAGGCCGAACGCCACAGGGCTCCGGCGAGCAGCCCGGCCGCAAACACGATCAGGAGGGCGAGTCCCGACGACACGCCGAAGCGTGCGATCGCGACGTCCACTTCGAAGTGCTGCTGGTTCAGTGCGGTGAACAGCACCGCGGCTGCCACGAGCAGCAGCACGGCGCAGAAAACGGCGACGCGGCGCAGCACCGGTCGGCCCCGCCTCAGGCGGCTCCGAAAGGCTGCTCGTCGGTCTCGGGTTCGTTGACCCGCTCGCGCAGGTCCTTGCCAGGCTTGAAGTGCGGCACGTACTTGCCGGCCAGCGCAACGGTTTCGCCCGTCTTGGGATTGCGGCCCTGGCGCGGCGGGCGGAAATGCAGGCTGAAGCTGCCGAACCCCCGGATCTCGATGCGCTGCCCCTGAGCGAGCGCGTCGCTCATGATCTCGAGGACCTGCTTGACCGCCAGCTCGACGTCCTTGGCGGGGAGGTGGCTCTGCTTCGCGGCGATGAGCTCGATGAGCTCAGACTTCGTCATGCTGCGCTCGCCGTCCACTCCGCTCCTCCCCGGGATCTTGTCCATCGTTCAAAGAGTCAGCGGCGGCGACCGGATCAGACCGGCCGCCGCTGCTGCACCCGGCGTCACTGGCCGGAGATCTGCTCCTTCAGCAGGTCGCCGAGGCTCGTGCCCGTCGAGGAGTCGGACCGGTACTGCGACACGGCCTCCGCTTCCTCGCTCATCTCCTTCGCCTTGATCGACAGCGCGATGGTGCGGACCTTGCGGTCCACGGCCGTGAACTTGGCCTCCACCTCGTCGCCCACCTTCATGAAGGCACGGGCGTCCTCGACGCGGTCCCGCGACAGCTCGGAGGCCCGGAGGTAGCCATCGATGCCGCCGCCGAGATCGACGATCGCGCCCTTGGCATCCACCTCGCGCACGAGGCCGCGCACGATGCTGCCCTTGGGGTGCTCGGCGATCCAGGTGGAGAACGGGTCCTTGGCCAGCTGCTTCACGCTGAGCGAGATGCGCTCGCGCTCCGGATCGATCGCGACCACGATCGCCTCGAGCGCCTGGCCCTTCTGATAGCTGCGCACCGCCTCTTCGCCCGGCACGTCCCAGGAGAGGTCCGACAGGTGCACCAGGCCGTCGATGCCGCCCGGCAACCCGATGAACAGGCCGAAGTCGGTGATCGAGCGGATCTGGCCGGCGACGCGGTCGCCGCGGTTGTAGTTGTCCGCGAATTCGCGCCAGGGATTCGGCTTGCACTGCTTGATGCCGAGCGAGATGCGACGGCGTTCCTCGTCGATGTCGAGCACCATGACTTCGACTTCCTCGCCGATGTGCACGACCTTGGCGGGGTTGACGTTCTTGTTCGTCCAGTCCATCTCCGAGACGTGCACGAGGCCCTCGACGCCATCCTCGATCTCGACGAAGCAGCCGTAGTCCGCGATGTTCGTGACCTTGCCGAACAGCCGGGTGTTCGAGGGGTAGCGTCGCGCGATGTTCTGCCACGGGTCCGCGCCGAGCTGCTTCAGCCCCAGGCTGACACGCTGCCGCTCGCGGTCGAACTTGAGGATGCGAACGTCGACTTCGTCACCCACGTTTACGACCTCGGAGGGGTGCTTGACCCGCTTCCAGGCCATGTCCGTGATGTGCAGCAGGCCGTCGATGCCGCCGAGGTCGACGAACGCACCGTAGTCGGTGAGGTTCTTGACCACGCCGCGCACCACCGCACCTTCCTGAAGCTTCTCGAGCAACTCGCTGCGCTCGGCGCTGTACTCCTGCTCGACGACGGCGCGCCGCGACACGACGACGTTATTGCGCTTCTGGTCGAGCTTGATGACCTTGAACTCGAGCGTCTTGCCCTCGAGGTAGCTCGGATCGCGCACCGGGCGCACGTCCACGAGCGAGCCGGGCAGGAATGCGCGCACGAAGTCGATCTCGACGGTGAACCCGCCCTTGACGCGGCCGTTGATGAGGCCCGTGACGACTTCGCCCTTCTCGAACGCGGTCTCGAGGCGCTCCCAGGTGCGGGCGCGCTTCGCCTTCTCGCGCGACAGGCGGGTTTCGCCGGAGCCGTCCTCGACGCTGTCGAGTGCGACCTCGACTTCGTCGCCCACGCTGACCTCGATCTCCCCGCGTTCGTTCTTGAACTGCTGCGTGGGGATCACCGCCTCGGACTTGAGGCCGGCACTCACCAGCACGACGTCGGGGCCGATCTCGATCACACGGCCCATCAGGATCTGGCCAGGGCGGATCCGCTGGCTTGCCAGGCTCTCTTCGAACAGTTGCGCAAAACTCTCGGTCATTCGGTTGTCCAGGGCCGCTGGCCCGTTGCTCCGCCGGCATCCCGCCCGCGAAGGGTTGCTAGTACCGCCCAGCATCCTGCCGGGCGACTGTTTAAGACGAATACACCTCACCGCTCGCGCGGCGAGGTGACGTCATCGGATCGCAGGGAACCGGGCTCTTGCGAGGTCGAGGATGCGCTGCACCACCGCCTCTGCCGGAACGCCGGTCGAGTCGATAAGCACCGCGTCCGCGGCGGGCCTGAGCGGCGCCGTGGACCGGGCCTCGTCCCGCTGGTCCCGTTCGAGGATTTCCTGCGAAAGGCCGGCAAGGCTAGCAGCAAGGCCCTTTTCTTTCAACTGCTTATATCGCCGCAGGGCCCGCTCCTCGGCACTGGCGGTGAGGAAGACCTTGAGTCCCGCCGACGGGAAGACAACCGTCCCCATGTCACGGCCGTCGGCCACGAGTCCCGGCGGCCGGGCGAAGGCCCGCTGGCGCGCGAACAACGCGGTCCGTACGGCGGGCATCGCGGCGACCACCGAGGCCATGTTGCCGGTGGATTCGGCACGCAGTTCCCGCGTCACGTCCCGACCCTCGAGGACGACCCGCTCGGCGCCCGACGCGTCGACCTCGAATCGTGCATCGAGCCCCGCGGCCACGGCTTCGTGGCCGGGTTCGTCCCCGGGGTCGAACGCGCGTGCGGCCCCGGCCAGGGCCACCAGGCGGTAGAGTGCGCCGCTGTCGAGCAGGTGCCAGCCGAGGCGTTCGGCCAGGAGGCGGCAGACCGTGCCCTTGCCCGACCCGCTTGGTCCATCGACGGCGAGAACGGGCGCCGACGTCGCTGACTCGACCATCAGCCGCGCTCCTCGAGCCGCAGGCCCAGCGAGCGCGCGAGCGGCGCGAAGCCCGGGAACGAGGTGGCGACGTTGGAGACGTCGCGGATCTCGATGGTGGATGACGCGCGGAGACCCGCGACCGCGAACGCCATCGCCACGCGATGGTCGCCGTGGCTGTCGACGACTCCGCCGCCGATCGGGCCTCCCTCGATCCGCAGGCCGTCCGGCAGCACCTCGTTGCGCACCCCGACCGCGTCGAGGCCACGAGCCATGACGGCGATGCGGTCGCTCTCTTTGACCCGCAACTCCTCGGCGCCGGTAACCAGCGTTTCGCCCCGCGCGCATGCCGCAGCGATGAAGAACGCCGGGAATTCATCGATCGCAACCGGCACGAGGCGCTCCGGTACGCGGATCCCCGTCAGCGTGGCCGGCCGGATCTCGATGTCCGCGACGGGTTCGGCACCGGCGCTGCGATGATCCACGAGCCGCAGGTCCGCCCCCATGAGCGCGAGCATCTCCAGCAGACCGGTCCGGGTCGGGTTCACGCCGACGCCTTCGATCAGCACGGGAGCGCGTGCGCCGATGCAGGCGGCGACGATGAAGAAGGCCGCGGACGAGAAGTCACCCGGCACTTCGATGCGCGCGGCCTCGAGCCGCGCCGGCGGTTGCAGCGTAGCCGTGCCCCCCCGCGCCACGACATCCACGCCGAAGCTCTGCAGCATGCGCTCCGTGTGGTCACGCGTGACCGCGGGCTCGACGACGGTCGTCGCACCCTCGGCGTACAGGCCGGCCAGCAGCAGCGCAGATTTCACCTGGGCGCTCGCCACCGGCATCGGGTAGCGGATGCCGCGCAGGCGCGCAGCGGAGTGGATGCGCACCGGCGGGCGCCCTTCCCGCGTTTCGATTCGCGCGCCCATCTCTCGCAGCGGGCGGGCAACGCGCTCCATCGGCCGACGCATCAGGGATGCGTCGCCGACCAGTTCCGAATCGAAGGACTGGCCCGCGAGCAGGCCCATGAAAAGCCGCATCGCGGTACCGGCATTGCCCATGTCGAGCACGGTCGAGGGCGCGCTTAGTCCAGCGAGGCCGACGCCCTCGACGCGCACTTCACCGGCCGCGGGTCGTTGCACACGGGCGCCAAGGCTCGTCACTGCCCGCAGCGTCGCGAGGCAGTCCTCGCCTTCGAGGAACCCCGTGACGCAGGTCGTCCCGGACGCGATTGCGCCGAGCATGAGCGCCCGGTGAGAAATGGACTTGTCGCCCGGCACCCGCAGCCCTCCGGCGACGCCCGGTGTCGGCTCGACGATGAACTCGCTCATCTCGCCCGCGCCCCGGTCGTCAGAGGATCGCCCGCGGATACGAACCGAGGATCCGGCACAGCGATGCCTGGCTCTTCAGTTCATCGAGCGCGCTCGCCAGCGGCTCGACTGCTGCGTGGCCTTCGAGATCGATGAAGAACACGTAGTCCCACTTGCGTCGACGCGAGGGACGCGACTCGATGCGCGTCATGCTGATGCCGTGCGTGGCAAACGGCTCGAGCAGGCGGAACAGCGCTCCGGGGGCACCGGTGTGGGCGGCGGACACGAGCAGCGTGGTCTTGTCCTGGCCGCTGGGCGGAAACGACTTGCGCCCGACGACCAGGAACCGCGTGGTGTTGTCGGGCCGGTCCTCGATCTCGGGCACCAGCACGTTGAGGCCGTATACCTCCGCCGCGGCCATCGGCGCGATCGCGGCCGTGCCCTCCTCGTCCCGCGCGCGGCGCGCGCCCTCGGCATTGCTCGCGACGGGAACGCGCTCCACGCCTGTCATGTGCTCGGCCAGCCAGCCGCGGCACTGCGCGAGCGCCTGGGGGTGCGCGCAGATGCGCTGGACCCGGTCGAGGGCGCTCATCTGGCCCATCAGGTTGTGATGGATGCGCAGCTCGACCTCGCCGCAGATGCCGAGCGGCGAGACCAGGAACATGTCGAGCGTGCTGTTGATGGTGCCTTCGCTCGAGTTCTCGATCGGCACCACGCCGAAGTCGGCCGTGCCGGACTCGACCTCGTGGAACACCTCCTCGATCGAGGTGAGCGGCAGCGCCCGCACCGAGTGGCCGAACTGCTTGTACACGGCCTGCTGCGTAAAAGTTCCCTCGGGACCGAGGAACCCGACCTTGAGCGGCTCCTGCTGTGCGAGGCAGGCCGACATGATCTCGCGAAATAGCCGAAGGATCTCCTCGTCGCGCAGCGGCCCGCGCTCGCCGCGGTTGCGCTCGAGGGCCTGGCGCAGCACCTGCGCCTCGCGCTCCGGTCGGTAGAAATCCACCGTGTGCCCGGCCGCGTGCTTCGAGATCCCGACCTGCTGGGCGAGCCTCGCCCGCTCGTTGATCAGCGCGTGAAGCTCGGCGTCCAGCGCGTCGATGCGTTCACGGATGGATTCGAGGCCGGGCCTGGCCGGCGACGTGGCGCTCTTGGCGGTCGCCTGTCCAGCCTTGCGCCGCGTTGCGGCCGTCCGCTTGCTGGCCCGTGGCATGGTCACAGCGTCCGCGCGGCGAGCACGCCGGGAATGGCCCTCAGCCTGGCGAGCACCGGCGCCGGAATCGGGGCGTCGGTATCGATCAGCGTGTAGGCGAGGTCGCCGCGCGACTTGTTGAGCAGGTCCGCGATATTGAGGCCCGCGCCGGCGAGGCAGGTCGAGATCTGGCCAACCATGTTCGGCACGTTGTCGTTGGCGATCGCGACCCTGTTCTCGCCGATCCGCGGCAGCACAGCCTCCGGGAAGTTCACCGAGTTGCGCACGTTGCCGTTCTCGAGGAAGTCGCGCAGCGTGTCGGCGACCATCACCGCGCAGTTCTCCTCCGCCTCGCCGGTGGACGCCCCGAGGTGCGGCAGGGCCACCACCTTCGGATGGTCCTTGACCGCGCGGGTCGGGAAGTCGCAGACGTAGGTCGCGAGGTGCCCGCGGTCGAGCTCGGCCACGAGCGCCGTCTCGTCCACGATGGCCGCGCGCGCGAAATTCAGGATCACCCCGCCGGGCCGCATCAGGCGCAGGCGCGCCCCGTTCACCAGCCCGCGCGTCGCGTCGTTGAGCGGCACGTGCACGGTCACCGCGTCGCAGCGCGCAAAGAGGTCGTCGAGGCTCAGGGCCTGCTCGACGCCGGACGACAACTGCCAGGCCCGCTGCACGGTGATCTGCGGATCGTAGCCCAGCACCTTCATGCGCAGCCCGAGCGCCGCGTTGGCCACCTCGACGCCGATCGCCCCGAGGCCGACCACGCCGAGCGTCCGGCCGGGCAGCTCGTGGCCAACGAACCTCTTCTTTCCTTTCTCGACCGCCTCCTCGACGGCGTGATCGTCGCCCTCGAGCGAGCGCACGTAGGCCCAGGCCTGGCAGATGTTCCGCGCGGACAGGAACAGTCCCGCGAGCACGAGTTCCTTCACTGCATTGGCATTTGCGCCCGGGGCGTTGAAGACGGGAATGCCCCGGCGACCGAGCTGCGCCACTGGGACGTTGTTGGTGCCCGCCCCCGCCCGTGCGACCGCGAGTACGCTCGCAGGAATCTCCATCGCGTGCATGTCGGCCGAACGCAGCAACACCGCGTCGGGATGGCCGATCTCCGAGGCGACCTCGTAGCGGTCGCGCGGCAGGCGCTCGAGGCCCCGGACGGAGATGTTGTTGAGCGTCAGGATCTTGAAGGACATGGTGCCGCCTCAGCCGTGCCTGCTCTGGAACTCCCGCATGTACCCGACCAGCGCCGTGACGCCCGCCATGGGCATGGCGTTGTAGAGGCTGGCCCGCATGCCG
>Ga0209254_10004052_pt1 | contig 13405 bp, 12 predicted proteins | sample FrelakmetDIP11DI_FD_187148 | JGI IMG/M metagenome (GOLD analysis project Ga0209254, IMG submission 187148) | Freshwater lake sediment microbial communities from the University of Notre Dame, USA, for methane emissions studies - DIP11 DI (SPAdes)... | ecosystem: Environmental > Aquatic >...
CCGACGCCCCCTGGACGGTGATCAAGTCCGACGACAAGAAGCGCGCGCGCCTCAACGCCATGCAGCACTTCCTGTCGAGCCTCAACTACCCGACGAAGAATCACTCGCTGATCAAAGGGCCCGATCCGCTGATCGTCGGCACCACTGCGCACGTCATCGGCCAGGACCAGCACATCCTTGGCAAATCCATGCATCCGGAAAAGCGCCGCCGCACGTCCTGATTCCCGGCTCATCGGCCGTGTGCCGCTGCGCCGAAGCCGCAAAAGCGCCACGCCGTCGCCACGACTCTTCGGATTGCCTCTGCTATGCGGATCGCTGATCTGACGAGGGCGGGGATAATCTGGAATGATGGCACGACAGGGAATTCTGGCTGCAAGCGTGATCATGGCCTTGCTGGTCTCGATCGCACTGCCATCTGATTGGGCCAGGGCCATGGACGCTGCGGAAGCGGCCACCCGGCCTCCCGTCACGGTCAACGTCTTCGTCTCCACCCGCAACGACACCTGCTACGATCGCGGAGATGTCGCCGCCGTAACCCAGTTTACGAAAGCGGCCAGAGACCGTCTGAACGCTCTTGGCGGAATCGCCGGTCATAAAATCATTCTGCGCATTCTTGACGATTACCGCGATCAGAACCGGGCACTCGCCAATGTTCGCGAGGCGCTCACTGACCCAGACAGTGTGGCCATGATCGGCCTCTCCAGTTCCGACCGCTCCAAGGCTGTCTTTGAGTCGGCCGGCAAGGAGATCAAGCAGAAGAATATTCCGTTCCTGTCGGCGATTTCGGTGAACTCGATTATCGCCGACTACCCCAATGTGTTCACGATGCGCGCGTCTCAGGAAAACGAGCGCCTGCCCGTGCTTGCTCAGTTCGTGCGGAGATCGGGTTTTCAGCGTCCTGCCTTCGTCGGCATGCGCGACACACTGTATTCCACGAGTCTTGCGGATGGGCTCAACCGGGTTATGGGTGCCTACATGGTCGCCGACCATCGTGTGGCAACGAAGGACGAAAGGGCCGACCCGGCGGATTTCCCTGCGGTTATCGAAGATCTCAAGCAGAAGAACCCGGACCTCGTCTTTCTGGCGGTCGGCCCGGATCGTAACGCCGAATTCGTGAACCAGCTGAAGGCGGCTGGCCTCTCTCCTGCGCTCATGCTGACGGGTCGGATCAATTCCCTTCCGAAGGACGTCCAGAACGGCTACGGCGGCGCAATTTACGAACTGGTGTGGGATCGTCTGCCCGAGCTGTACAACGCTCGTGTCATGAGCCTCATGGCAGGAGAGCCCTCCGGCGACTGGGTTTTCATCGGTGACAAGAACCCCCAAGCTGCCGGCTGGGCCAACGGTGAATGCAAGGAGCGCGCACCGAGCGCAGCGTCCGATCCGCTGTCAGACGAAAATCTCCGCGCGATAGGTGTCGGTACGCAGTTTGCCGACATGCTTGGTATCGTGGCAGCCGCCGCGCGGACCGCAGACCGCGACGGCGGTATCAAGGAACTACGAGCCCACATCATCGATCAACTGACGACCACCTTTGCGGCCGGGCGCGGCGTGTACCAGGGCCAATTCGAGAACTGGTCCTTCGATCCGCAGTCGCGCGCGGCGACCCGCACGCCGTTCCTGGTGCAGTTGTCTCCAGGAATGGGCCGAACCCAGCTCGCGCCGCTCCAATTCGCCCGTCTCAAGAACGAGAATTTACGATCGATTGGCACGCAGTATCTCGATATCGACCTCATCCGTGTCCACTCGGTCGATGATAATGAAAAGACGTTCAGCGCTGAATTTTATCTTTCCCTGCGCGACGACGGGCAGGAAAATTCCATCGACCTCGTGGAGTTTTCCAACGCCGTCATCAACCCGCAAACGAATGATCGCCACGTCACCATTCGCACACTTGCCACTGGGGAAAGAAGCGAGGCTTACCCTGACGGCATGAAAATCTATCATGTGGCAGGTCGCTTCTTGTTTCAGCCAAACCTCCAGACCTACCCGTTCGACACGCAGCGGTTTTCGATCAACATTCGGCCGAAGCGTGGAGACAAACCGTTCATTATTCAGCCACCCCCCATCGATCTCAGGGACACAGCGGTCGATGCAGATGGTTGGGAACCGCGGGACCAGTACGTGGGCTACGACGAGGACTTCGTGACGACGGTGGACGCCAAGACCCACCAGTCGAGCATCGTGCCCTTCTACAAGGGCTCCTTCGTCTGGATCATGGAGCGGGAAACCACCGATTACTTCCTGCGCGTCGTGGTCCCTCTGCTCTTCATCATGGCCGTCGCCTACGTGTCGATCTTCATCCCGTTGTCCCACTTCGAGGCCATTGTGACGATCCAGGTCACGGCACTGCTCTCGGCCGTGGCGCTCTATCTGTCGCTGCCCACCATCGACAGCGATGGCACGACCCTATCGGACCGCATCTTCCTCTTTGCCTATCTCGCCGTGACCGTGATGATCGCGATCTCGGTTCTGCGCATCAGCAGCTTCGTCAGCGAACGCCCCAGGTTGCAGCTTGCGCTTTCAGCAGCGCATGTGGTCCTCATACCGGTGCTCGCAATGGCCATGGCGGTCTACGTTCAAACCGCCAGCATAGGAGTCGGTTGATCCAGGCGGAACCGCAACAAATGAAAAAGGCGGCCTCTCTCCGGCGGCCGCCTTTTTCAGTGTCTGATTGCGATCCGGCGCTCAGTTCTCGTCCATCTTGAGCGCCGCGATGAACGCCTCTTGCGGAATTTCCACCTTGCCGAATTCCCGCATCTTCTTCTTGCCGGCCTTCTGCTTGTCGAGCAGCTTGCGTTTGCGGCTGATGTCGCCACCGTAGCACTTTGCGAGCACGTCCTTGCGCAGGGCCTTGATCGTCTCTCGGGCGATCACCTTGGCGCCGATCGCGGCCTGAACCGGGATCTGGAACAAGTGCGGCGGGATCAATTCCTTGAGCTTTTCGCACATGGATCGCCCGCGGCTCTCCGCCCGGGTCCGGTGCACGATGATCGACAGTGCATCCACCGGTTCGCCGTTGACGAGAATTGAGAGTTTTACGAGGTCGCCCTCCTCGTAGCCGCTGATGTGATAGTCGAATGATGCGTAGCCGCGCGATACGCTCTTCAGCCGGTCATAGAAATCAAACACGACTTCGTTGAGCGGAAGTTCGTAGACGAGCATCGCGCGCGTTCCGACATAGGTGAGCGTCTTCTGGCGCCCACGGCGATCCTGGCAAAGCTTCAGGACCGCGCCGAGATAATCGTCCGGCACGAGAATGGTCGCCTCGATCCACGGCTCTTCCATGTGGTCGATCTTCACGACGTCCGGCATATCGGCTGGATTGTGCATCTCGACCATGGTCCCATCCTTCATGTGAAGATGGTAGATGACCGACGGCGCCGTCGTGATGAGGTCGAGGTTGAACTCGCGCTCCAGCCTTTCGGTGATGATCTCGAGGTGCAGGAGGCCGAGGAAGCCGCAGCGGAAGCCGAAGCCGAGAGCGGCCGAGCTTTCGGTCTCGAACGAGAAGCTGGCATCGTTGAGGCGCAGCTTCGCCATCGCCTCGCGCAGGTCTTCGAAATCTGCCGCATCCACGGGGAAGAGACCGCAGAACACCACCGGCTGGGCCGGCTTGAAGCCGGGGAGCGGTTCCGCCGTCGGGTTCTTCTCGTCCGTGATGGTATCGCCGACACGCGTATCGGCGACTTCCTTGATGGCGCCCGTAAAGAAGCCGATCTCGCCAGGACCAAGCTCTGCAAGCATCTCCTGTTTGGGACGGAAGATGCCGACGCGCTCCACGGGATAGGTGGCGTCCGTCGACAGCATCTTGATCCGCTGCCCCTTCCGCAGGGTCCCTTCGATCACGCGGACCAGGACCACGACGCCGAGATAGGCATCATACCAGCTGTCGATGAGCATGGCCTTCAAGGGCTTGTCGCGTTCGCCCTTCGGCGGCGGCAACCGCTCGACGATAGCCTCCAGAACCGCAGCGACATTGAGGCCCGTCTTCGCCGAGACCCCGATGGCCTCCGATGCGTCGATGCCGATCACGTCTTCGATCTGCTGCTTCACGCGGTCTGGATCTGCGGAGGGGAGATCGATCTTGTTCAGGACGGGCAGGATTTCGAGATTGTTGTCGATCGCCTGGTAGACGTTGGCGAGCGTCTGGGCTTCAACTCCCTGGCTTGCGTCCACAACGAGGATGGCTCCCTCGCAGGCCGCTAGAGACCGCGAAACCTCGTAGGCGAAGTCCACGTGGCCGGGGGTGTCCATCAGGTTGAGCTGATAGGTCTTTCCGTCTTTTGCCTTGTAGTCCAGGCGTACCGTCTGCGCTTTGATGGTGATGCCACGTTCTCGCTCGATGTCCATGCTGTCCAGGATCTGTGCCTTCATCTCGCGATCGGAGACGTTGCCGCACAGCTGGATTAACCGGTCCGACAGGGTCGACTTGCCGTGGTCGATGTGAGCGATGATGGAAAAGTTTCGGATCATTGAGATGTCTGTCATGGGCGGCTGATAGCACTTGGGTTTCCGCGGCAAAAGGGGCGTTCTCCGGTTTCGGCGAACCGTCGCAGCACGGAACGGTAACCCTTCGGATCACTTACGGTACTGGCCACCCAAAACAGCGTGTGCAAGAATGTTCACAAAGCGGAATTTCAATGGGAGGAATGGACATGGCAGGCACATCGAACGCGCGCGGTCAGGGCTTCAAGGAGGCCTTAAAGGCCGCGGGCCTCAATGAGGAGGTCCAGTCGGCGCTGACCTCGGCCTTCGAGGCCATGTGTGACTGGAGGCAGGATGCAGCCAATCAGGCCGAGCGGCACGGAAACAAGGTGTTCGACAAGATGAGCAACGCCGCCAAGGCCATGGGGTGGCCGGCCGAGCTTGTCGACATGACACGCCAGCAGATGCAGCAGGCCTCCAGGATGCAGATTCAGGTTCTGGACCAGATCATGGACGCCTGGGAGCAGCAGGTTAAGAGCCCGGGCTCAGGCCTTCCGTCGTCAAATGCCTTCCAATTCCCCGATTTCACCAAGATGCCGGGAATGCCCGATATGAAGAACTTTGGCGATTTCGCCTCCATGCCCACCGCCCCGCTGCAGTTCTGGATGCAAGCCGCCGAGATGTGGCAAAAGAGCTGGCAACAAGCCCTCTCCAGTTGGATGGAGGCGCAATCCAGCATGATGGGCGGCAGCGACAAGGGCCCCCCGCGTAAGCGCTGAGGGGCTCTTTCCGGACGAAAAAACAAGCCCGGCTGTCATGCGAACAGCCGGGTTTTTCGTGCGAAAACGGTGAATAGCCGGCCCTTTACCCGTGCCGCAGGATCAATTTTGACCCCGAACCGTCTTGAGGCTGCCACACGGCTCCGCCTCAGTAATGAGGTTTATTGGAAAAAGGGGCTGGGGCCGGGAATGATACGCTATCGACTGTTTCTCTCGACGTTTGGATTTCTTTTGCCCCTGGGATGGGGCTGGACACTCGGTTCTGCATCCTTAAAGGCTCAGGGCATCGAGTTCGGCCCGACGGAGCAGAGACCCACTCCAAGCAGGCCGAAAACCCAGGCGGTCCAACCTCTGAAACCCGCCGGAACGGCTGCGGCCCAGCCGGCCAGCCGTCAGGTTCCCGGCCCGGGTACACCCAATCCCCTCGCCGCCAAATACGCGACGTCCGGACTGCCGCCGAAGCCTAATCCCGCGAACTGCAAGAATACGGTCGGCTTCGACACATGGCTCGCCGCATTCCGGAAGGAGGCGGCCGCGAACGGCATCTCTCCGCGCACCATCTCGCTTGCTCTCGACGGCCGTACACTTGATGGCGGAGTGATCGCGCGTGACCGCAAGCAGGGATTCTTCGCCCAGAGCTTCACCGACTTCGCAGCCAAGCTTGCCACCAACAACCGCGTCACGAATGGCCGCGCACAGATCAAGCGGAATGCTGAGACGTTCGCCCGCGCCGGGAAGGAGTATGGCGTGCCCGCCTCCGTCATCACGGGCTTCTGGGCGCTCGAAAGCGACTTCGGCGCCGGTATGGGCAAGTTGCCGATCATGAATTCGCTGACAACCCTCGCCTACGACTGCCGTCGCGGCGAAATGTTTCGCCAGGAACTGATGGCCGCGCTCGAAATCATCGATCGCGGTGACATGACGCCTGACACGATGATCGGCTCATGGGCCGGCGAGATCGGTCAGACTCAGTTTCTCCCAACGCGCTATCTCGCCCACGCCATCGACTATGACGGGGATGGCGACATCAATCTTTTCGCAAACCCGACCGACATCATCGGCTCGACAGCCAACTACATGACTCATCTCGGCTGGCGCCGCGACGAGCCTTGGCTCGAAGAGGTTGTCGTGACGAGCGATCTGCCGTGGGACAAGGCCGAACTGGCGACCAAGCTGCCGCGATCGCAGTGGGCGGCATGGGGGATCACGAAGGCGGACGGCTCGGCCCTTCCAAATGATTCCATGCCCGCCTCGCTTCTCTTGCCTATGGGCCGCTACGGTCCTGCGTTTCTCGCCTACGAGAACTTCAACGTCTATCTGCAGTGGAACCAGTCGCTCTCCTACGCGATCACTGCGGCCTGGCTATCCACGCGCATCGACGGTGCACCGGCCATGCAAAAACCCAAGCGTCAGATCCCAGTGCTGGCACAGGACGAAGCAAAGGAATTGCAACGTCAGTTGAAGCGGCGGGGATTCGACGTCGGTGAGGTCGATGGAAAGATCGGCGCGTCTACTCGCGCGGCCGTGAAGGCCATGCAGGTCAAGCTGGGTTTGCCGGCCGACAGTTATCCCACCCTCGAACTACTGACCGCGCTTCGCGGCGAAAGTTGAAAAGCAGCTCAAAAAAAGCGGCCGCGGTCAGAATGACCGCGGCCGCACACTGTTTGACAGGTTGATCAGAGCTTGCAGATCGTTGCCGATCCACGGCAGGTCCAACCCCATGAACCGCCCTGCTTGCAGCTGTACTTGCGCGGTCCGAACGAGTAGCCGGGCGTCGAGCCGTTTGCCATCCAGCTGGCCCAAGCACCCCAGTCAACGGCCTGCAGCAGCGCTTCGTCGACCTGGAACTTGGCGTCTTTTTCAGAGCCCGCTTCTCCGACGGCGCCCTTGCGCACGCACTCCTTGGCTTCTGCCGGAGCCGCCACGCTGAGCATCATGCCGGCAGCAGCCACCGCCGTAACGGCGCAAATGATCTTTTTCATGCTTCAAGGCCTCCCAGCCATGGTTTCGAGAATCGACATGACGGAATGTCTCCCGTTGGACATCGCTTGCCTATGGTCCCGATCGATAAAAATTGGGGATCACTGCGGCACGGAGGTCCAACAGAGCCGGACGAACCACGAACTGTTGGAGAAACCGCCGAATCGCCACGCGAACCATTGAGTGAACCGGCCACATCTGCGTCGGCGCGGTCTCAGACCTTTTCGTCTCCGCTCAGAACCTTTTCCATCCAGTCGTCGATGCTGATCTGGCCGGCTTTCTCGACCACCGAAAGTTCGTGCGGCCGAAGCACGTCCTGCAGGCCATCGATGCGCTTCCACTCGCAGAAGGGCGTCTCTACGTCTTCCTGCGGGGCATACCGCGACGTCTGCACCTTTTGATACCGGTGCACGTAGCGCGGGCAGTTCATCCAGAGTTCGGACACGGTCACGATCACGGCAAAATCGGCTTCCTTGAAAAGTGAAAGGTCAGCCGGTTTCCGGGACAACACGGCCCGTCCATGCACCCGCAGCCGGAATGGCTTTTCGAAGTCCACGAAAAGCAGCCCCACCTCTGCGTTGCCGGCGATGTTACCCATCGAAAGATACATCCCGTTGCCGTCGTAGCTTGGAAAAGCCAGCCTTTGCCCGTCGAGCACGCGCACGAAACCAGGCACGCCTCCCTTATAGGAAACCGTGGGCCGGCCCCGATCGTCCACACTGGAGAGAAAGAACATGTCCCGGCCTTCGATGAAGGCTTTCTCCAGATCGGTGATCTCGGTCTTCATCCCGATCATCTCGATCCGATCGGCCATCGCGCGCGACTGAAACTGATCCTGCAGCGCACGATGTTCGGGTCCATACAAACGGCTCATCGCGTTCCTTTCCCATGGGTACCGATTGTGGTTGTGATCTTCCCCGTCTTATAGCATTGCGGGGTCTCCGGTGGCGTAGGCCAAGCCCGGCTCCCATCGCAATTCTCCTTGTCGTTGCCGAGGCGCGCTGATGCCCCGTTCCCCAAGATCGTTCGGAGCCATCGGTGTAAAGGTGCCGGGCCGGCGTGGCCGCCGCGTCGGCCTGATGGGAGGGTCGTTCAATCCGCCGCACGAAGGTCACCTGCTCGCCGCACGCGAAGCTCTCGCGCAACTCGATCTCGATGAACTCTGGTGGATCGTCACGCCCGGCAATCCGCTGAAATCACACGGTGCACTGAAGCCACTCTCCGTGCGCGTGGCGGCTGTTGAAGATCTGGCACGCGATCCACGAATGCGAGTGACGTCGTTCGAAGATGCGCTGGGGGCGCCATTCACGGCGGTCACGCTGGCTTTTCTGCGCCGCCGCTTGCCCGATGTGAACTTTGTCTGGGTGATGGGTGCCGACAATCTGGTGTCATTCCACCGGTGGCAGGATTGGCGGGGCATTGCCGCGGCCATGCCGATGGCGGTTGTCGACCGGCCCGGCTATCGCTTCAAAGCCTTGTCCTCCAGGGCGGCCCACGCCCTCTGGCGATTCCGGTTGCCGGAAGTGCAGGCCCGCGGCCTGGCCGGCAAAAGTCCTCCGGCCTGGGTGTTTCTTACCAATCCACTTGCCTCGCATTCGTCCACGACGATCCGCCAACTCTCTGAGAAAAAGAGCTAAAAAAGATTCTCCCAGTGCGAACTTAATGCTGCTGCATCGGGTTTGGGTTGCCGGAAGCGTCACCCCGTCTTATCTTTATGGACGTTGGTGCTGGACCAACCCGAAGCGCATCCCGCACAGGAGCCTTCGCGATCGGCAACGGAAAGGACCCTAGACCCCCACATGCCAACAACAGCTGGAGCAGCCCCGAAGGGTGCTTCGACGGCCGCCAGGACCCACGAAGGTCACGGGGCGGCAGCATCGGCCGCGCTTTTGAAGGACGTCGTCAACTGGCTCGACGAAGCAAAGGCGGAAGAGATCGTAACCGTTGATCTCGCAGGCAAATCGTCCATCGGCGACTTCATGGTCATCGCGTCGGGCCGGTCCGACCGGCACGTCGGCGCCATAGCCGAACAGCTCAGAAAAAAGCTGAAGGATGCGGGTTGCGCATCCGTGCGGGTCGAAGGTCTGGAAGCCTGCGACTGGGTGCTGATCGACAGCGGCGACATCATCGTTCACGTCTTCCGCCCCGAGGTCAGAGACTTCTACAACCTCGAAAAGATGTGGTCCGTCGATCGCCCAGCCGACGCGCCTCACTGATCGGCGGCCGTAAGTTAGCGTTAGAGTGCGAAGGACGCCCATGCGGGTGGAGATCCTGGCCGTCGGCCGTCTGAAGGACGAGGCAGAGGCGTCAATCGTCGAGCGCTATAGAAGGCGGTTCGATCAGACCGGCCGGACCTCGGGACTGGGGCCACTGGCGGTTACGGAATTTCCCGAAAGCCGCGCATCCACGGCCACCGAGCGCAAGGCGGATGAAGCGTCCCGGCTGCTCAAGGCTGCCGGTTCGTCGGCGCTCATCGTACTCGAGGTCACGGGCCGCGCATTGACCAGCGAAGAGTTCGCAGCCCATTTTAGAAAACTGGCCGACGGTGGCGCGAAATCCTGCGCCATCCTCATCGGCGGGCCGGACGGACACGGTCCAGCTGTGCTGGCTGCCCCCTCCCTCAAACTCTCCCTCGGCGCCCTCACCCTTCCGCATGGCCTTGCCCGGGTGATCATCTCCGAACAGCTCTATCGGTGCGCTACGATACTCGCGAACCACCCTTATCACCGTTCCTGACTGCGCTTTGTGGCTTGGCGCGGCAGTCCGCTCCGGTTATTGCCTTGGGAAGACGGGCCTATCGCCCGCCAAGCCAGCCTGAAGACGGTACGGGGGAGCCGGGGGGTTCCGACACTGCCCGCACGTCCAATGAAGCGTCGAAGTTGCGTCAGTCGAGGAGAACGGCCATGTCCACCAGCGTCATCGAGATCCTGAAAACCCTTATCACGCCAAACATGCTCAACACGGTCGGGCCGGCACTCGGTCTGCCAGGGGACGTGGCGGGCCGGGGATTGAGCGAGCTGGTGGGACAATACCTCAGTGCTCTCGTTCACCAGTCTGGCGACCGGGAAACCATGGCCAATGTCGCCGACATGGCCAACGCCGTGGCGCGTGACACCTCGGGCATCAACGACGTCAAGACTCTCCTCGCCGGTGGCATTCCGAGCACCATGGCAGTCCTCGCGGGCAACCGGCTGATGGGCTCGCTCTTCGGCGTGTGGCAGTCGTCCGTTGTGCATAAGGTCGCCGGTGCATTGGGCTTCGCTCCGGCCGCCTCTTCCTCGATGTTCAATCTTGCTGCACCGCTCGTTTTATCCGCGCTCTCCAAGCGCCTTGGCGGCGCTGTGACTGGGTCGGCACTCGCTGGTCTTCTGACACAAGAGAGCGGTTCGCTTCTGGGTGGCCTCGGATCTCTCGCCTCCGGTCTTGCAACTCCGGCGAAAGCCGCCGCAGCCGCCGCACCGGCTGCCGTTGCGAAGCCCGCCCCGGTCGCGGCGGCGCCCGCAGTCGCTGCACGCCCGCGCGCGGACCGCGACACGGGTCTCTTCGCATCGTTCCTGTGGCTCCTGCTGCCCCTCGCCTTCATCGGTTGGCTGGCCTGGCAGAAATTGAACGAACAACCAGCAGAGACACCCGCACCACCTCCAGCGGCCGAAGCGGCACCGGCACCCGCTGCCGAACCCGCTCCGGCAGCCGCGGTGGAGCCCGCTCCGGCCGCCGTGGTTGCAGAGCCGTCGCCTCCCTCAGTTCAGCTGGGGCGCATAGCGCTCGCCAGCGGCACGGAGATCGAAGCCGCCGCTGACGGCGTCGAAATGAAGATCGTGAACTTCATCAACGACCCCAATGCGGCGATCGACAAGAACATCTGGTTCAGCTTCGATCGCCTGTCGTACGAAACCGGCTCATCCAATCTCACGGCGGAATCGAAGGCGCAGATCGACAACATCGTGGCCATTCTCAACGCCTACCCCGCCGTCAAAATCAAAATCGGCGGCTACACGGACAACGTAGGAGACCCCCAGGCCAATCTCGATCTCTCGGGCATCCGCGCGACCAGAGTGATGGAGGCGATTTTTGCGGCAGGCATCGCGGCCGATCGCGTGGAAGCCGAAGGCTACGGCGATCAGTATCCCATCGCCGACAATGCCACGGAGGAAGGCCGCGCGCAGAACCGCCGCACGGCAGTCAGTGTCCGCGCGAAGTGACGCGCCTCACGATGAAAGCATGAGCGGGAGCGGGGCCTTCGGGCCCCGCTTTTTTTGCGTCACATCCGGCGCACGAACCACTCCATCACTGCTCGCGGTGCGACGCGTCTCATGGCGCCTGCGAGATACGTCGGCGTGGTGACGTAGTACCGCGCTCTAGGATGCGCACTCTCCACCGCATGAACGAGCTTGCGCGCTACGGCGTCGGGCTCGAGCTTGAACATGTTGTTCCCGCCCTGCTGCATCCTCGCAAGCCGTTCCTCGTAGACGGCGCGATGCGGTGAACTTTCGATGTCGACCGTTTTCAGGAAGTTGCTGAGAGCATGTTCCACGAAGCGCGTTCGGATTGGTCCAGGCTCGATCAGCGACACATGCACGCCGCTCCCGTCGAGTTCCATCCTCAGACTGTCGCTTAGAGCTTCCAGCGCGAATTTAGACGCGCAGTAGGCCCCCCGCAGAGGCGCGGCCACGAGGCCCAGCACGGATGAGCACTGAACGATGCGTCCATGACCCTGGCGCCGCATGACGGGAAGAACGCGCCGCGTGATCTCGTGCTGCCCAAAGAGATTGACCTCGAACTGTCGCCGCAGGATATCGGTCGTCAGATCCTCGACGGCTCCCACTTGCCCGTATGCCGCGTTGTTGAACACGGCATCGATACGTCCGCCCGATAGCACGAGAGCCTCATCCACAAACGCAGCGATGGACGCTGGATCAGCCAGCTCGATCGGGAGAGCATCAACTCCGGTATCCCGCCGCAGCCTCGCAAGGTCATCGTGCGTCCGCGCGGTTGCAATCACGCGCCAGCCACGATCCTTCATCATGCGAGCGGATGCCAGGCCGATGCCAGAGGAGCAGCCGGTCATAAAGATGGTGCGTTCGGTCATGGGAAAGCCGGGTCCGGTCAGGTGGGCCAGACGATGTAGGCGTCGCCGAGATGTCCGTAGGTCCGCACGTCCGGATGAAGAATCTCTGCGAGGATCTCTGCACTTTCGACAAGCCGCGGTCCAGGTCGGTTGAAGAATGCGTTGCCATCCGCGACGAACACCCGGCCCTCGCGCACGGCGCGCAGCTCCTTGAACACGGGATGCGATCTCAGCCGTTCCAGTTCCGGAAGCGACGTGGGGATGTCATAACCGCAGGGCGCGACGAGAAGAATGTCCGGATCAGCCGCTGCGAACTGTTCCCAGCTGACCCACGGCGAGTTTTCGCCCGGCACTCCGAAGGGGCTGGTCCCGCCCGCCGTTGCGATAAGCTCCGGCATCCAGTGCCCGCCGGACATAGGCGGCTCGATCCACTCCACGAAGCCGAGCTTCGGCTTGGTCCGGTGCGCCACCGAGTCCGCGATCCCGGCGAGCCGCGACTGCATCGCGTGCACGAGGTCTCGTCCCGCCTCGGCCCTGCCAATCGCCTCGGCAACAGTGAGAATGTCGGAATAGACATCCTGCATGGTGTGCGGCCGCAAGGAAACGATGCGTGCAGTGCTTCCGGTCCATGAGCACAAGGCGCGTTCAACGTCCGCAAGCGACACCGCGCAGACCTCACACTGGTCCTGCGTAAGGATCACATCGGGGTTGAGCTCCCGCATCCTGTCCGCGTCGACCTCGTATACGGCGAGTCCTTGCTCGATAAGACCCTTCACCGAACGGTCGATCTCCGCGCTGGTTGCCCCCTGCACCTTGAACTTGGCTCGCGTGAGTTGCGGCAGCTTGAGAACGCCGGGGGGATAATCGCACTCGTGCGAACGGGCGATCTGCAAGTCGCCGGCTCCGAGCCCATGGAGGATCTCCGTGGCGCTGGCGATCAGGGAAATGACGCGCGGTTGAAGTGCCGCTTGTGATGGACTGTTCATGCCTGCGTCATGGCATCAGCCGCGGACGGGAGCAAGATCGGTCAGCGCGCGTCGCGAGATTATTGTAGGCGATCGGCCATGACGGCGATGGTGCGGGCGTAGACATCTGCCCTGTTCCAGTCCTTGATGACCGCATAGTTGGGCGAACCCGGCTGCCACGGTGC
>Ga0209254_10004053_pt1 | contig 13404 bp, 13 predicted proteins | sample FrelakmetDIP11DI_FD_187148 | JGI IMG/M metagenome (GOLD analysis project Ga0209254, IMG submission 187148) | Freshwater lake sediment microbial communities from the University of Notre Dame, USA, for methane emissions studies - DIP11 DI (SPAdes)... | ecosystem: Environmental > Aquatic >...
TTCGTGGGTGACGAGGTCCACGTCGCCGTCGTTGTCCACGTCAACCCAGGCAAAATCGATTAGCTCATAATTGGGCAAGTCGAGGCCGTGTTCGGCTGCGACATCGATCAGCTGCTTGTTCGGTGTCTGTTGGTACAGCTGTTTTCCATACGAGCCGGCGACGTTCCCCCGATCAAGGCAGTTGACGAACAGATCGAGACGCCCGTCCTGGTTGAAATCCACCCACTTGGCGTGCCTGCCGGAACAATCATTCTTTTCTATACCGATGGCCCTGGTAACATCGTTAAACTGATGTTTGCCTTGTTCCGAGACCAACAACTCATCCTTGACGTTGGCCTTGACGTAATCGGGAAACTTCCTCAATGACCCACCGAGCGCGCCTCTGTTCATGAAAAGGTCCAATTGCCCGTCATCGTTGAAGTCGGCCCAGACCATGGCGTGTCGGTCCAGCAAGGACAAGGAGATGGAATGGGTATTGGGTGTGACGCGCTGGCTGCCAATGTATATTTGGGATAGGGGTTGTGCCTTATCAAAAGTAAAACTTGTCGGCCCCCCTCTGGTGGAGATGTAGAGGGATAGCAATCCATTTTTTGGCGCCACCAACGCCAGTGATGTCTCGGTAATCACTTCATTCAGGGCTTTGGAACTCATCTGTTCGATCTGAAATCCCTCGTTCCGAGTGACTTCCACCGTGCTGAAAATGTGCATCCTCAAATGCACCGGCTGGGCCGCTTCATGTGTCCGTATGTTGATCGTATCGCCGACCCAGTAGACATACAGTCCATTCTTGTCGATAGGCGGGGCTTGCATGGACTGTTCCCAACCCGGGAATTCTTTTATCTGGTCAAGCCCCCATTCGGACAGGCTGTCACGATAGCCGCCATGTCCATCTGCGATCCATAGCATCTGCCGATAATTGTGATTGGATGTATATATGTCCAGCAGGCCGTCCTGATTGGCATCGACGACGCCCAAGTCGAAAATTTGTGAGATCTTGTTCATGGGGAGCGTGTCCTCAACAAACCAACGGCCCTCGTGGGACAGGAGGCGCATGACCGACGGTTTGAGGTCATCCCTGGCGGAATAGAGCAGCAAGGATGCCGCGGTCAGCAAGAGCAGGGCAAGGATGCGCAGCAGAGTTTTCGACGGGTTCGCCATAATGACTCAGAGGAGGTTGTGGGGGATTTCAGTAGACAACGAGGAGACGGGTCCCTGCTTCGTCACGGCGTCGCTTGCGAAAGGACGCGGGGTCATGGCAAGCCCCTTCCAAGAAAGGCGATACCGCTGCCGAGCTTCTGCCGCCAGCGTGCAGCCTCGGTCTGCAGGGCAGGGATGGGAATGAGCAGAAAAGCGGCTGAGTAGAACAGGCCACCGCAGAACGACATCACCGCCAAGTAGAGCAGGGGCGTGGCGGTTTTGTGCGCGCCCAGCAAGAAATCGGTCAGGGCAAGCACCCCGAGCAAGAGCGCGCTCAGGGACAGCCCAGGGGCGGCCGCCCGGATCAGATCACCGACCCGCGTCGGCAATGTGCGGCGTACCAGCAAGTAGAAATGGACGGCCACCGAGACCTGACTCAGCACTATGCCCCACGCCACCCCTTCGAGGCCCCAGTTCAGGCCAATAAACGTGGCGCCAATGATGACCAGAAGATTGATGGACTGGGCCAGCATTTCCTGGCCAAGACGATTTTGTGCGGACAGGACAACCACACAGGGGAATATGACGTTCAGGAAGACGCCAGCTGTGGCCAGAATCGCCATCGGTGCGCCTGCCTCCAGCCATTTCTCACCGTAGACTACGCCGATGAACGGCTCGGCGATCCACCACAGCAGCACGTAAATCGGTGTGGTGTAGGCCATGAGCAGGGTGATGGTGCGATAGAACAGGTACTTGGTCTGGTCAAGGTCGTCCTGCACCTTGCTCATGGCACGGAATACGGGCTGCATGGTTGATGACATTACAAGTTGGTTGGGCAGCCTGGACAGGCTTTCCGCTTTGTTGAACAGACCCAGAAAGGCGGGGCCTGCGAGCTTGCTCAGGATCAGGCTTTTACTCTCCGATCTCAAATAGCTCACAAAGTCGTTGGCTACGATCTTGAAGCCGTAAGCGCTGTGCTTGCGCATTGTGGCGATATCCATGTTGAGACTCAGCTTCAACGGTGTGAGGCGCGCCAGCCACAAATTTTGAAACAGGGCGCCCAGCAAACCAGACAGAACAAGACTCCACACTCCCATGCCGCCCCAGGCCATCAATGCGCTGCTAATGCCGGTGACAAAACCAGCCGCCACGTCCACCACAGAACGGCTCTTGAAATTCATTTCCCGGTTCAGCCAGGAGTTGCGCATCACAAAGAAGGGCCGAAGGAGGAAACTCAGCGCAGAGACACGGATCAAGTTGGTGTAGAGGGGCTGGTCGAACAAGTGGGCTATCCATGGTGCCGTTAAGAAGAAAGCCAGATAGGCCACCACTCCCATGGTGAGTTGAAGGGTGAACACGGCAGTAAAGTCATTGGCATCTGCTTCCTTGGCCCGAATGAGCGATTGCCCCATGCCGCCGCTGGTGAACATGCCGACGAAACCGGTGAAGACGGCGATCGTGGCGATCATTCCAAAGTCGGCGGGAACCAGCAAACGGGCCAGGATGACGCCGAAGGCGAACTCCATGAAGCGGTTGCCGATCTTGCCGGCCATCAGCCATTTGACGCCGCCGCGGATGCCTTGACCGACACTCATGAAAGGACAAATGGGATCAGGTGGTCCATTTGCTCCATGTTGAATGCTGAGGGCGTATTCGCAAATATATTCATGTTTTCTTGTCTGCTGCGCTCAAGCGCGGTACTCATGGCCTGCAGATCAGAATCGCTATTGCGATAAGCGGGTGTCGAAAGAGTGTCGTAGGTGACGACATCACAAACCCGGCTCAGCAGATGCTTGACCATGTGCAAGCCGATATATCGTGCTCCGCCGACGACGGGGAGGCAGTGGGAAAAGGGCGGGGATCGTATTCATGTGCGGCTATTGTAATTGCCAAAAATGACAGCAAAGGATATGCCAATGCAAATGCCCGCCAATTCCCCGCGTGAAGCGGGTTGGGGGTAGACCGGTGCAGTTGGACCGACTCGGGCGCTACATCAAATGTTCATCTCTCACTCAACTGTAATGGTGGTGTTTGTGTTGCCTGATATGCTCAAATTTTCACCGCTTCTCGCCAGGAGAGAAAAGCCACTATGTTGTTGATGCGGGTGGAGTGATCCTTCCTGCAAGCCATGTGCTCATCAAATAGACGCTCCAGAGCTGGCAAGTTAAACCATTCAGCCGCTAATGGATTGTCGAGGAGTCTGGCACGGAACCAATTCGGATCCACGTGCCGAATACTTTGATCATGGTGGACGTAGAAGTCGCGGTTATGTGGACCAAGCCATCCACCAGACGCCGAGATAAGCAAATCGTTTATTTTGCGTTGGATCCCCTTGATTCTCCATTGCAGGCCTACTGGCAAACGAGATGAGGTGCCATTCACTTTATACGCAGGATGGACCCCAAGTGCGTCCGCATAGGTAACCGGTCTTTGGGTCTTGTTCTCGGGAATGGCGGCAAGCCGCGGGGCATGCCGGACCAGCATGCGCCGGTAGGCGCGCTGCCCCTGGCGATGGATAAGCGGCAGGGAGAGAAAGGTGTCGAGCACATCCGTATCCAGAAACGGGCTCTCGACACGGTAGCGGGAACTGAGCATCCGGCCGAAATAGGAGATGTAGCGTGATTGCCGGTGGTGGAGTTCTACAATCAGGGCTTTTTCATCCAGGGTTTCAGCGTCGGCCTCGTCCAGAGCGGCATGCATGAGTATGCGCGTGCTTCCCCTGATTGCCTGGTAGCGCTCCGGTAGTAATACCTGGTCCAAGAGATGTTCGGAAAATCCTTTGCCCTGATATTTTTTGCGCCACACGGCCTCACGCGGGTTCTCCGCGTGCACGGTCAGTTCGGGGTCCAGCAAATGTCCACCCGAAAGGGCATCGCCCAGAAACCCCATCAGCATTGTTTGCCCGGGACGTCCCATTTCGGTGAGACGGTACATCGGCAACGCCTCGATCGAAACCTCTCCATCGCACAGCATTTGAACGGGCTTCAGATCGTGGCGGAAGAAGTCCTCCGGGATGGGCAGGCGGGTGAAGCTTGCGCCCAGCGCTCGGGCAATGCGCCGACCATAGCGCACGTCGTAGCAATGGCAATGACCATAAGAGCACGTACTGGCAGCCGCTGCGAGATCTGGAGGGATAAACGCGGCCACCGAACGTGAATCCAGGCCGCCGGAGAGGGGTAGCAGGGGCGGTGCGTCGCCACAACGTGCCCGCACGGCGGGTGAAAGAGCATCGGCCAGACGGTCTGCCCATTTATCAAGGCCGTCATCATGGGCAGGTGCGATGCGGGGCGTCCAGTAGCGCTCGGACGCCATCCCGGCGCGATTGATTCGGGTGATTGTCCCCGGCGGAAGTACGCGCACATCGCGGAGCAGCGTGCGGGTGTCCACCAAGTGGCTGGTGATGAGGAACTGCTCGACCGTTACCGCATCGATTTCGCGGGGAGCCATGGGATGGCCAAGCAGCGCGCGGAGTTCTGTCGCCAGCAGCATCGTGTCGACTGAGCTCCAGACGTAGATCTTCTTGGTGGCCAGTCGATCGGTGACGACCAGGAGTGTCTCGGTCTGTGGCACCCAGACGAGAATTCCAAACGAGCCACCCAGATGGGTAAGCGCGGTCGGCCCATCGCGCAGATATGTTTGCAGGAGTGTATCCGCCGGGATCTCCCGGGTGCCGAGCCATGCGCGACCCAGCAGGACCAGGAAGGACCCGGAGGCCGGATCCCGGACGATGGGCTGTTTCACCCACGGCACGGTTCGCGTTCGCATGGCAAGCAGAGATGTGTCGAGACCGCTCCGCGTCGTGTTTTCAATGGAAACGAGCTGTCGGGCCATGACGTCGACATGAGCTCGAACCGAGGGGGCGGGGGAAAACACGCAGGCCAGGCCGACTTCCATGTTTATCGGCTCATTCCTTGTGACTCGAAGCGGGTGGCGTAATCACGGTGGTGTCGGTGACGCCACCTGCAGTTCGCGCAGGGGCAAGCAGGCTCGCATATTCGCCACGTACCTTGTTCACACAGAAGGCGTACAGGTAAGAATTCAGTTGGGTCCAGAGCATATGGAAACGAAGCGGTCGGCCAGACAGCTTCGACCAGTAATAGCCGATGGACCAGAGCAGCGGATGCTTACGCCGGTTTTGGAAGTGGCGGTCCGGATTCTTCCAGTAAATCCGGTTGTTGAGCCGCTGTACAACAGGCAGGAACAGTATGCCCACGCGCCCAAGCAGTCTGTTTTCGATTAGGTGCTGGAAAAACTCCTGGCGCAGGCCGGTCGTGACCGGAACGTTGGGCGTGGGAAGGTGGACGATGGAGGCCAGTTTTGTCTGGCCGAACATTTCCCGTGGAACGCCGGCTTCTTCCGCGATGCGGCGAGGGATGGGGCGGTCATATCGACCGCCCAGGCGGTATTCATCCATGGAGGCGTCTTCAGTAATGTCCAGAATGTCCCCCCGGCTTCGTGCGCCGATGAAGGGGACTGCCACTTGCACCATGCCCGCAGCTAACCGGACTTCGCCTAAACCATGGCCAGCCTGGTCCCAACGAATCAACTCGTCGTTGAAGGTGGTCAGGCGAGCTTTGCCAATGGCTTCGTGGGTGTACCAGATTTCCCCCAGGGTTCCGGTCAGCAGGAGAGTCGGGCTGCTGACGAAAGCCTGGATGCCGTGAAGATTGAAATCCTGGTTGTTGTCCAGCCCTGCCCAGTAGAAGTGTTCATTGACCAGATTCGCCCGGAAGCCGAGTCGGTCGATGGGGAAGCATTCAAGCCCGAGAGCTTCGCAGACGGGGCTGCCATCGTCACTGGGATGGCTTGCCTTCTCGCCCAGATAGAAAGACTGGGGTTCTTTGGATTGGGGGCTGGTAAATACCTTGTCGATGCAAAAGGGAGCGGCGAGTGCGTTGACTGCCGTGGAGTCGTACCCCTTGGATTGTGTCGAGAAGACTTGCATGGGCACCATACGTGCCGGGTGGCGCGCGTTGGCAAATAATGTCCCGATGCGATCTCGCATGAAGTCGCGATACTCGTCAAACCGCTGAAAGTACGGAGGTGGGGGCTTCTCCACGAGCGTGATGCCATCTGCACCGAATCGGATATTGCTGTGCAAAACCCTTCTTACGTGGCCGTTCCGCGTCGGAATGTCGGTTCGGCATTTGCGAATGCCGTCCAGAACAGAGCGGTTGATGTGGCTGTACTCGGTGCACCCAGGTCGCAACTCGTCGTCCAGAGTGGCCAGCAGCAAGGGCAGAGAGTTGGAAACAACAAAATGGTTGATGTCGTCACTGTGGTAAAGGAAGTCCGTGGTGGCAGTACAGCTCGTGAAAGTGATATGTCCATCGGCCAGGCAGCTGCCACTTCCGAAAACGGTATCTGAATCCTGTATGCGGCCTTCCTCGTATTCACCTGCCCAGGCCCCTTCCACGAAGAAGTGCGGATGCGCCTCCACAAAGCGGCCATGCAGGACCTCGAATGCATTCCGGTCCGGATGATGGACGGCGACCCAAGCCATGGGTGGGAATTTCTCAATGAGTTTGTACGAGAGGAGCATGACTGGCGGGGCAGGTGGCTAAAGGGCGGGCGAAGCTCCGTGTCCCAGACGCCGCTTCAATTCACGCAGGTACAAGGCCGACGGAAGGAAGGCACACAACTGGTCGACAGGTGACAAACGGGCGTCGAGCAGCGCTTCGTAGCGCTTCGAGGCCTTGTCAAAATCGAGAACGGGCGCCAGCTCGTGCAAGGACGGTATTTGCTGCTCGAAGTAAGTCAGCTGGCTGCTGATGCCTTCCTTGAAATTGAAGAAGGCGTTTCTTCTGTCCAAATGCCGCCGCAGTTTGGGAAGGTGCTGCAGGAGTTTGTCCAGCCGCCACTGAATTGCCGCACGAAGCGGCGCGCTTGATAGCGGCAGGCCGGTGCCGGTATATGGAATCGCAGCCGCTTTCGGAAGATGGTTTCTGATCATCCGTCTATAAAGTTTTCTGTCATATAAGGCTTGATACGGGATGCGCAGCGCGAATTCGATGACGTCGGTGTCAAGGAAGGGAGTAAGCGTTGGTCTGTCGCGTTCGATGCATTGCGCCACCATGCCGGTATGGCGACGTTGCCGATTCTCAAACTCCGCCCGCATCAAGGCATAATAGGGGGGTAGTTGGGCATTGGGTGACAGCGTCGCATAGACAAAATCGGCGATACGCCGCTTGGCTTGAGCAGCCACGTCGATGCCCAATAAACCGAAAATGAGATCGAGTGACGCGTACTCCTGGTTTAGGTGGCAATAGAGCTTGGACAGGTGGACCGCGTCCAGATGGGCATCGCCCGCAATTCCTCTGTAGTTGAAGCGGTCACAGCCAAGCACGATATCGCCGAACATGCCGCTCAATACATGATGGCCCGATGAGTTGCCTAGACTGGGGTCGCGATAGGCGAATCTGACCGCCCAATGCAATTCGGCGCTCCACTCGGCATCGAAGAGCCACGCATCTTGTTCCATTTTGTGGGTCACAAAATCCCTGGGTGTCGGAATGGTGACGTGTCGGTATCCCAGCTTGCGTGCGATGGCACGACCATAGCGCACGTCGCGGCTGCTGGGCTGCCCGTAGCTGTAGGCCAGCACATCACCCGAGAAGCTGCTTTGATGCAGAAGTCCAGCCATGGTGCGGGAATCCAGTCCGCCGCTGATCGGCAGCAGGAGCTTGTTCACCCCCCGCAACTGGCGTTTGAGTGCGGTCATGAGGTGGCCATGCAGGGCCTCGGCCAATTCATCCTCAGTACCTTCCAGGGGCTCCGTTTCTCCATAGGGATAATTCCAGTAGCGCTTGATGCCGAGGTGGTTGCTGCCGGCCCTGTATTCCAGGTGGCAGGCATTGGGCAGACACCTCACGTCCTTCAAAATGGTGAGGTCACCGATGGGGTAACCAAAGGTCAGCATGCTGGCAAGGCCAGCCGGATCGACTTCGATGTGATCGGGAAAGACCGCGAGTGACTTCACTTCACAGGCGAGGTGAAGGGCGCCGGGGCGCTGCAGGACGTAGTGACGGTTGGCACCGAAGCGGTCACTGACGAAATGAAGTACACGGTGGTGCCGGTCCCAGACGGCAATATCGTAGCGGCCATTCAAATGCTGCAAAAGGGTGGCACCGCCCTGCACGAACCGATCCAGCAGGGCTCGGCAGAGTTTTTCTCCGTCGGCACCATGGAGGTTGTCGTCGTAAAGGTTTCCGTATATGGCGAGGACATGCTGCTCGGTGAAGAGAACGCGTGGCCCCTGACATACCCCGGGATGGTATATGCAGGTGAGCTGAAAGCCGGGTTCGCTGTATTGTTCCAGGATATGCTCAGGCTGGTGCTTGACGAGTTCCAGACCGTGTCGCCATTTTGGCTCTACGGCTGTGTCAGCCGGGTTGTAGACGCTGCATAAAATCCCTGGCATGGCTCTATGACCCGTTCAGCCGCAGCTTGCTGCGCCATTTGGCGGATTCGGTTCTCAGGCTCTCGATCGGCAGGAAAAGAAAAGCGGTAACGTAGGCGATGCCCCCAACGCTTGTAATGAGCAGGGCATACAGGCCAGGTGAGATTTGAACGTAACGTGATAAACCAGCGGCATCGGCGAACCAGATTGTTGCCAACAGTATGCTGCACAGGAACAGAGCCGGGCTGAGTGCTTTTACCAAGGCCAGATGGGCTCCATTCAGTTCGCGTCCAGCCACGATCGCAAGGCTGCTGTTAAAAAAAACGGACACGACAACTGCAACCCATGCTACGCCGACCAGGCCCCATTGCAGACCGTAGACTACGCCACCGATCAGGATCAGCCAGGCAATCACATTGAGCCTGATTTCAGTGGCAATGCGGTTGCGCGCCTCGATCACAGCGCCAGACGGGTTGCCTATGCATCTGAAAATGCCGGTTGTGGCCAGGATGGCCAGCGGTTCTGCAGAGGCAAGCCATTTCTCCCCATAGATGAATCGTATTCCCGGCTCGGCCAGCCACCACGCCAGGACATACAGGGGAAGGGTATACGTTGCGACCAGAGTGATGGCGCGGTAGTAGATGTAGCGGGACTTGTCGAGATTGTCCTGCTCGGCCGCCAGCGCACGGAAGACGGCCTGATAAGGTGAGGTGCCGACGATGCGCATCGGCATTGCCGCCAGGGAAGAGGCGCGGTTGTACAGGCCGACGTCGGCGGGGCCACTGAATTTGCTCAGGATTAATGTCAGGGTTTGTCCACGGAAGTGTTCGAGCAGGCTATTTACGGCCAGCTTTACACCGTATCCCCCCATTTCCCTGATGATGGCCTTGTCCCATGTCAGGGAGTATTGATGCCTGACATGAAGGTTGAGCATGATTGCGTGAAGCAACGCGCCAAATAAACCGCTGATGACCAGACTCCAGACGCCATACCCCAGCATTGCCAAAGCGATCGACAGGCTGCTGCCAGCAAGTAGGGTGGCCAGGTTGATGAGGACCATGGAGCGGAAGCGCATTTCGCGCTGGAGCATTGCGCCGGGCAGGTTGACGAAAGGGCGCAGGAAGAAACTCAACCCCGAAACCAGCAGCAAGGTTTGATAAACGGGTTTGCCAAAGAAGCTGGCAAAGACCGGGGCTATTGCCACAAAAAAAAGGTAGATGAGGCTGCTGCTGAGGAGTTGCAGCGTGAATACGACATTGAAGTGTCGAGGTTCGACATGCTTGGCGCGAACAAGCGCCTGGCCGGTGCCGGCGCCGGCGAAGTAACCTGCCAGCCCGGTAAGCACGCCCACTGTGGCAAGCAGGCCGAAATCCTCTGGCAGGAGCAAGCGTGCGAGCAGTATGCCGATCACGAAATTGGTGACTTCGTTGATCAGTGAGCTGCCAAAGGTCCAGCGAGTGCCGCTGCGGATTTTATTGCCCAAGTCGGTGGGGACTTTAGCCACGACGTTTCCCGGAAGCGTCAGGCAAAACCAGAGCAGGGTTGTGGGTTGCCTCAAGGTTGGCTGATTGCCGATCCCGGTTTGTGGAAGTGTTGCCTAAGGTGACGATATTGCAACTTGCGGGCAACAGACATTGAGCAGCGCATGACAAAGGACCAGCATTGCCCGCGTTGTCTTTGGCAACGAATCGGGCCAGGGTGGTGTGGGAAACGAGAAGGTCGGCAAGGGCTTGCATGGCGGCGTTTGTAGTTTGAGGTTATCTCAGCAATCGTTATGCCAGATGTCCCAGGTAGACGCTAAAGTGCACAGGCGGCATTATTGAGCGCAGCGAAGCAGGCTGATTATTAAATTGCTTGGCAATCAGTCCACGGATCGAAGCCCGAGTCGGGGCGGCCCAGCGCGCATTGAATCCCGGTGCTGGGGGTCATCCACCCGGGAACCAAAGAGAAACACTGCCGTACCAGGCGTAAAGGCGTCCTGGGCAGCTTGTGCAATGGCATTCACCTCTTTGGTTTGCAATCTCATGTTTATCCTGAAAAACGTTGGGTCAGAAGCTTTCAACAAGGCGATCGGCAGGCAAAGCCCGCGCCGCGCTCGGGAGGGAAAGCGCTTCCTCGGCGATTTGTTCAATTGCGAGGCTCATCTTCAGGGCGCCTTGGGGCTATCAGCGAACTTGGTACTTTTTTTTCTAGCTCGTGAGCAGGGTCGCGTAGCTCTTCTTGCAGCAGGAGCAGCTTATCCGCATTCATAGCAGTGTCCCTTCTTTTAAAGCCAGACGAGCGAATGGCCTGGAAAGATCAGCGTAGGCGGCAAGATCAATTTTTTGCCCAGAAGAATCCAATTCACCCAGACGTGGGTGTCAAGATTGATCACTTGAGCTCGTCCCAATCGCCTTCGGGCGCCACTGGTGCCACGATATCGCCAAGGATTCTGCCCTTTCCCGCAATACGAGCCGAGGGCGCCCGGCAGATTTGGGTTGCCGCACTGGCTTGTGAGGGGATCAGGGTGACGATGACACGAGCCTCTTCCACAGGGGGCTTGTCAGTCAGCCATCTTGGCTGTCCATGGTCATAGATCGCTTCATAGCTCTGTAGCATGATCGTTTCTCCTAAAGTCCTATCCATTAGGTCGCGATATCATCCGCGCGCCGCGCGCGCAGTTACAAGTTCCTGAAAATAGCGCATTTAGGGCACTTCTATAAATGCGTCATGCCGGGCTTGACCCAGCATCCAGTTACTTGATTTGACTGGATTCCGTCTCTTGTGCCCTCTGGGTATTCGCCGGAATGACGAAATAGCGATTTATAGAAGTACCCTTTAGTTAGGATCAAGTGGGGCGCGTCTCAGTACTGACGCGTATCCTCATTCCGATACTCAGGCCACACTTCGTCTTCTAAACAACGCAGCGCATCGACCTTGACCGAGCCGCGGGTGGGGGTGATGATTCGCGCCAGCATCTTGAGCAAGGTGCGCTTGCCGGCGCCGTTGTGGCCGATGATGCCGACCGCTTTGCCGGGCTCGATGGCAAAGCTGACGTCGTCCAGCGCCTTGAACAGCGGGCGATCTTCAATTTTCTTGCCCGTCAGGCGTGCGGCGGTGTTGATCAGGGTCTGCTTGAGGCCCAGGATGGCGCCGAGGCGTTATTCCATGGTGAGGTGGCTGACTTCGATGTCGGGCATGGGAGGGCCTGGATTTATAAGGTGCTCAGGGTTTCAGTTGTCTTGCAATTTGGCGTATCGCGTTGCTTCATTGCTTATGGTTTCAACATCCATGTTGGGGAGCCCGGTCTTGCGCCACTCTGTGTAATCGAAGCGTTCTCTTGTCAAAGCCGCGACGAATCGCTCGGCTTCAACAGCGCCCAGTGCCTGAATGAGCGCACGCATTCCTTCCTGTCTTATTTCAGCCTCAGTCTTCATACCAGTTCTCCACTTGAGACAATGCCTCGCCGGGAAGCATGGCCTAAATTTCACTTGAGTTTCTAAGTTTGCGCAGCAGCGTGTCGTCGGTGGAAGCAAAAATAGCGGCGTTTCCTGCAATTGCACATGCAACATGAAGGGCGTCTAATGCCTTGATGCCGAATGATGTCAGTTCTTTGGCCTTTGAAACAATTCTCGCAGTCTCGGTGACATGAGTTTGGGCGATTGAACGCCAAAATTTGATTGATTCCCTGCGATCTGCAAAGGGGTTGATCGAGTTTTCGTAATCCAGTGCATATGACCAAACCAGTGCCAATCTGCCTTCATGCACATGTTGTTGCAGTAGCAGCTTGGCTTCTGTCTCGAACCGGATGCGCACTTGCGATTGGTCGTCGAACGGCCGGTTGAAACAACACATATCGAGATATATCAGCATGTGACCGCGCTCTTGCCAAGCGATCGCGGAGAAGCTGCCTCAATGGCCCGCGCCGCCTTGATTCTGACGCGGCAGCAGCGGCGTGACGCTTTGTAAATGCGCGTGAGCAAACCAGGCGGCGTACGCTTGCCGGCGCCGTTGTGGTCGACCACCTCGCCGGGTTCGATGAAATAGCTGACGTCGTCCAGCGCCTTGAACGGCGGGCGCTCTTCAACTTTCTTGCCGCTTAGGCGGGCGGCGGTGTTGAGCAGGGTCTGCTTGAGGCCCTGTAGTGCGCCGAGGCGGTATTCCTTGGTGTGGTGGTCGACTTCGATGATGGGCACGGGGGATTAATCCTGATTATTGTGGTCCGGAAGGTTGATAGCCATCCGCGTCGCCGTTTCACGAATGGCAATTTTTAATGCTGGCAGGTTTTTCTCCACGATATTCCAGACCAGGTTGAGGTCAACGCCAAGATACTGGTGAGCCAGAATGTTTCTGGTCCCCGCTATCTGCATCCATGGAATGGATGGATGTTCAGTGGTCATGAGTTCACTTCCAATATCTTTCACCGCCTATCCGATAACTTCCAGGTCACGGATGACAGCGTCCTAGGTTTTGTGATCTTGAAAGAAGACCGCACGGCCTTGATGCACATAGTCTTCGATACGCAAGATGCAATCGTAGATATGCTGGATGTAAACGGACGGGTCTTTTTTCATAGGGCTACCGCTTCGCCAAGAATGCTGTCCCGTAGATAGGGATTGATTCCTTTTTCAGTCAGGACATCCGCCGGCCGATTCAGCATGGCCTCCAATTCCTGCTGGAAGCCTACCAAATCCAGCAGGCTGCAGGATGCTTCCATGTCAATTAAAAAATCGATGTCGCTTTCTGCCGTGTCTTCGGCTCTTGCGACCGACCCAAAAATTCTAATGTTATGGACGCCATCAAGGCTCGCCAAGCGTTGGATCTCTTGTCTACGAGTACGAAGCGTTTCAAGTGTGTTCATGGTAAGGGTCCTTACGAGATGACCGCGA
>Ga0209254_10004054_pt1 | contig 13401 bp, 6 predicted proteins | sample FrelakmetDIP11DI_FD_187148 | JGI IMG/M metagenome (GOLD analysis project Ga0209254, IMG submission 187148) | Freshwater lake sediment microbial communities from the University of Notre Dame, USA, for methane emissions studies - DIP11 DI (SPAdes)... | ecosystem: Environmental > Aquatic >...
CCTCCCCTCCCCTGAAATGGAGCAACCTGACGACCCAGAGCCTCATCGATTGCGCCCGGGCGGGGATCCCTTCGGAGCTCATCTCCATGGGCATGACCGGCGCGACTTCGCCCGTCACCCTGGTCGGGACCCTGGTCCAGCACGCGGCCGAGAACCTGGCCGGGCTGGTCATCTGCCAATTGGCCCGGCCGGGCGCGCCCGTGATCTTCGGCGGCTCTCCGTCGAGCTTCGACATGCGGACGGGCACGACGCCCATGGGCGCCATTGAGACGATGATGATCGATATGGGCTACGCCCAGATCGCCAAGAGCCTGCGCCTCCCGACGCACGCCTACATGAGCCTGAGCGACGCCAAGGTCAACGACGCCCAGTCCGGGCTGGAGACCGGACTGGGGGCGGTCTTGGCCGGCCTGGCCGGCATCAACGTCGTCTCCGGCCCGGGCATGCTCAACTTCGAGAGCTGCCAGAGCCTGGAGAAGCTGGTCATCGACAACGAGACCTGCGGCATGGTCTATCGCCTGCTCGCGGGCATCACCCCCCGCGAGACGCCTGCGGCCCTGCCCCTGCTCGAGGCGGTCATGCGGGGCGGCGAATTCCTGACCATGCCCCACACCCGGCAATGGTTCCGAAAGGAGCACGTCTATCCGAAGATCGCCGACAGGGATACTTATGACGCCTGGGTCGCGGCAGGACGAAAGACGATGAACGACCGGGCCCACGACGAGGTCGAGCGGCTGCTGGGCTCCCGCCCGCCGGACGCCCCGCCGGCCGCTGCCGCGGCCGAGCTCCGGAGGATCATGAAGGCTGAAGCCGCCCGCTACGGCCTCGACCGTCTGCCCCCCGTCAAGGGACTGGACGCCTGAGGACGGCCGGCCGCCCGGTCATTCGACCTTGGCCGGCACGGTCAGGGGCTTGAGCCCACCGGCGGCCAGGATCTTGTTCAGGGCCGCGATGTCCGTGTCCACGAATCCGTTCCAGAGGCGGATGAGGCCGGCCACGGCCGCGGCGTATTGGTCCAGCTGGAAGCGCTGGGTCTCGGTGGGCGGCCCCGGGTAGGATTTGACCGCCTGGTTAAGCATGATCAATTGCTGGGCGAGCGACCCGCCCCTAAGGGCCGTTTCCCGGGAGCCGGCTTGTCCAAACCCTTGGGGCTTGATGTCTTTTTCGAGCTTCAAGAATTTTTCGGAGAACGCCTTCAGGCCGACGGCGGCCTCGGCCGGAAAATCCTTCCGGTCCCCCGCTTCCTTGCTGAGGGCGTCGAGCTCGCGGCGAACTCCGGCCGCCGCCGTGACCGCCGTGCCCAGGGTCCGGCCGAGGCTCATGGCTTTGACGATCAGCGCGCTCTGGGCTTCCCGCTCGGCTTCCGTCCAGTCCATCCGCGGGTCGGGGAGGATCCGGGTCTTCCGCTCGAGCTTCCGGCCGCCGGCTTCCAGCTCGACCGTATACTCGCCGGGAATGGCCAGGGGCAGGGCCAGCATGCTGTAGACGCCCGCTTTCATCAACTCGCCCTTCTCGTTCCGGGGAGTCGACTCCAGGTTCCAGAACGTCTTTTGGATCCCCTCCTTGATCGGCAGGCTGACCATGTGGACCTCTTCCCCCTGGGCGTTCTTGACGCGCAGCGTCGGCCGCTCCGAAGTGGGAATCTTGCTGTACAGAGTCAAGCCCAGGCCGGGCATGGGGTTGGCCCCGCTGAATTCCGGCCGGGCATAGCTTTCGCCCCGGGTCGACATCAGGAACTCGACGGCCGGCCTCGGTTCGAACAGATGCAGCTCCGAAGCCAGGACCGAATCGTTCATTTCCTCGAGAGGGGTGATGTCGTCCAGGATCCAGATCCCCAGGCCGTGGGTGCCGATGATGAGGTCGCGCTCCCTGGGGTGGATGAGGATGTCGTGCACGGCGGCGGTGGGCAGGTTGTGGCGCAGGGAAAACCAGGAGTGTCCGCCGTCGAGCGAGGCCCAAATACCGAACTCCAGCCCGACGAACAACAGGTTCCTGTTCCGGGGATCCTCCCGGATTACGTGGGCCCAGCCGAAGGGCAGGTTGCCCCGGAGCGAGGTCCAGGTCCGGCCGTAATCCGCGGTCTTATAGACGTAGGTTCCGTAGTCGTCGGTCCGGTGGCCGTCGAAAACGGCGTAAGCCGTGCCCGGGTCGAAATGGGAAGCCTCGACCCGCGAGCACCAGGTCCGGGCCGGAAGCTTGGGGATATTCTTGACGACGTTCGTCCAGGTCCGGCCTCCGTCCCTGGTGACCTGGAGGTTGCCGTCGTCTGTGCCGCACCAGATCAGGCCTTCGACAAGCGGCGATTCGGCGGCGGTTACGATCGTGCAGTGGATCTCGGCGCCCGTGTTCTCCGGAGTGATCGGACCGCCGGAATCGACGAGCTTGGCGGGATCGTTGGTCGTCAGGTCCGGGCTGACCGCTGTCCAGGAGTGTCCGCCGTCCCGGGTCCTGAAGAGATGGTTGCCGGCGGTGTAGACGGTCTTCGGGTCGTGGGGCGAGATGAGGATGGGCGAGTTCCAGTTGAACCGGAAGGCCGGCCGGTCGAGAGGCGCCTCGGGCCGGATGGACTGGCCGCGCAGTATCCGGAGGTCGGACCGGTACAGCCCGTTCATCTGATAGTTGGAGTAGACCAGCCACGGGTTCGAAGGGTCCGGCTGGACATAGAAGCCGTCGCCGCCGCTGACCGCGTACCAATCGCTGTTGACGATCCCGGCCGGGTCGAGCGAAGCGCTCGGACCGCCCCAGGCGCCGTTGTCCTGAAGTCCGCAGTACACGTGATAGGGCGTCCGGAGGTCGGCTCCGACCTCGTAGACCTCGGCCGCGGGGATGTTCCGGACGCCGAGCCAGGTTTTCCCCTGGTCATAGGTGATGTCGATCCCGCCGTCGTTGCCGTCGATGAGATGGAGCGGGTTGGACGGGTCGATCCACAGGGCGTGGTGGTCCGGATGGGTCCCCATGGAGATGGTCCGGAAGGTCTTGCCCATGTTGTCCGAAACGTAGCCCCCGCTGGAAAAAACGTAGATCGTCTTGTCGTTGGAGGGGTCGACGCGGATATGGCTGTAGTAGAAGGGGCGGGAATTGACCATGCGAAAGACGGCGGCGTCGCAGGTCCGGGTCCAGGATTCGCCCCGATCTTCGGACCGGAAGATGCCGGGGTCGGCGGCCTCGACCAGGGCGTAAACGACCTTGGGATTGCTGCGGCTGACATCGATCCCGATCCGTCCCAGGACGCCTTGGGGCAGGCCGGCGGTGAGCTTCTTCCAGGTCCGGCCGCCGTCCGAGGTTTTGTAGAGACTGCTTCCCGGACCGCCGCTGACGTAAAGATGAGGGCTGCGCCTGTGGTCATAGGCCGCGGCGTACAAGGTCAGGGAGTCGGACGGGTCCTGGGCGAGGTCGGCGAAACCGGTTTGGGCGTCGACGTAGAGGACCTTGGTCCAGGTCGCCCCTCCGTCGATCGTCTTGTAGATGCCCCGCTCCGGGTTCGGCCCCCAGAGATGGCCCATGGCCGCGACATAGACGATGTTCGGGTCGCCGCGGTTGATGATGACCCGGCTGATGTGGCGGGTCTCGGTCAATCCCATGCGGGTCCATGTCTTCCCGGCGTCGACGGATTTATATACGCCGTCGCCGATGGTGACGCTGTTGCGGCAGGTCGCTTCGCCCGTCCCGACCCAGACGATGTCCGGGTTGGACTGGGACACGGCCAGGTCGCCGACGGAGACCGTGGCCTCCTTCCAGAAGGACGGTTCCCAGGTGATCCCGTTGTTCGAGGATTTCCAGACGCCGCTGGGGCCGACCGCGGCATAGATGATCCAGGGCTTGGCCTCGACCGCTTCCACGTCCACGGTCCGGCCGCCCATGACGGCCGGGCCGATGGACCGCCAAGCGAGCTTTTCGAAGAGGTTTCCGATTTGGGCCGCGCTCTGGCCGAAGACCGAGACGGCGGTCAAGCCGATGAGAAGGGATAGGGACAGGCTCTTTTTCATACTGCTCTTTTCCTTGTTGTTACGGAATCGCTTTTCTATTATAGAATATCAAAGTGCCCTGGCCAAGCGGTTCGGAGCTCGCCCGACGCCGTCCGGTCGCAACTTTTGGGCCTAAACTACGTTTAATGTCTCTCGGATGAATCCACTCGCCGGGCGTCTATTCAGGAGGATCGAATGACTCGCCGTATCGTACTGGTGTTCGCCGTGGCCGTCCTCGTCGTCGGGGGCGTCGCCGCCGAGAAGGAAGCCGCTCCGGCTGCCTTCTCCTATCATAACCCGTCGCAGGTCGCTTCGGCTCTGAAGGAGATGGCCGGCCGCTATCCCCTCCTGGCCGAGGTCGTCCCGCTGGGGAAATCCGCCTCCAAATCCGACCTGGCCTTGATCCGCATCGCCGCGCCCGGCAAGGACAAGACGAAGATCGACTTCCGACCGGCGGTGCTCGTCACGGCCAACCTGGAGGGCCTGCACCTCATCGGAACAGAAGCGGCCCTGGCCCTGGCGGAGAAATTGCTGTCTTCCTACGGAACCGACAAGTCCGTGACCGCCCTTCTCGAGACACGGACGGTTTATATCGCTCCGCTCCTCAACCCGGACGCGGCCCTGGCCTATTTCAGCCCGGTCCGTCAGGAGCGGTCGCTGAACGGCCGCCCCGTGGACGACGACGCGGACGGCGCGTTCGACGAGGACGGCTTCGACGACCTCAACGGCGACGGGCTCATCACCCGGATGCGGGTCAAGGACCCTGAGGGGAAGTGGATCGTCGACCCCCAGGAACCGCGCCTGATGCGCGAAGCGGACCCGCTCAAGGGCGAAAAAGGCCTCTACGCCGTATACACCGAGGGCATCGACAACGACGGCGACGGGCAATACAACGAGGACCCTCCGGGCGGAATCGAACCCAACAGGAACTTCCCCCATGATTTCGAGTACAACACCAAGCCCGCCGGGCTGTGGCCGGTGTCCGAGGACGAGTCGCGGAGCTTGGCCCGGTTCCTGTACGACCATCCCGCGATCGGGCTCGTCCTCAATTTTTCCACGGAAAACACCCTGCTCAACATGCAGCAGACGGGACAGGCCAAGGCCGGCAGCGACAAGGTCAAGGTGCCCAAGATGTACGCCGGTTTCATGGGCCTGGACCCCGACCAGGAATACACTCTCAAGGAGATCGTGGACGTCCTGAAAAGCCTGGGCGTGGGCGGAGGCGTGGACTTCACCGAGGACCTGGTGGCCCAGTTCCTCGGGCTCGGCCCGGCCGTGGCCATCGACCGCCAGGACCAGCCCCTGTTCGACGCCGTCCAGAAGGACTACAAGGACGCCCTGAAAGCGGCCAAGCTGGAGTATCCCGAGAAACGGGCCAAGGGCGTGGGCCGGGGCTCGCTCACCGCGTTCATCTACTTCCAATACGGCGTGCCGGTATTCTCGACCGACGTCTGGGCCGTGCCCGAGCCCAAGAAGGAAGCACCCCAGGACGTCCTGACCTCGGACAAGCTCAAGGCCATGAGCCCGGACGAGTTCATCGGCCTGGGCGAGGAGAAGATCGACGCCTTCCTCAAGGAAGCCGGAGCTCCGCCCAATTTCAAGGCGGCCATGGTGATCAATATGGTCAAGAGCGGACAAGTCACGCCGGCCAAGATGGCGGAAATGATGGACAAGATGCCCAAGAAGCCGGGCGCGGACGGAGAGGCCAATCCCGAGGACTATCTGATCAAATACGCCGACGGCGTCCCGGGCGGGAAAGCCTTCGTCCCCTGGGCGCCGGTCAAGCACCCGACCCTGGCCGGGACCGAGGTCGGCGGATTCGCGCCCTACTTCCGGGTCAACCCCCCGCCCGCCGAGGCGAAAGCCTGGGTGGAAGCCCATATCGATTTCTACATCAAGCTCATGGCCAAGATGCCGGAGCTCAAGGTCGGCGAAACCAAGGTCAAGGCGATCGGCTCGGGATTGTACGAAGTCAGCCTGTTCCTGACCAACACCGGCTGGTTCCCCACCTCGACGGCCCAGGGCCGGCGCTCCCGGCAGGCCTGGCCGATCCGGGTCGCCCTGAACCTGGGCGAGCGCCAGACCCTCGTCACCGGCCGGCGTGTCGAAACCCTCCCCGTCATCAACGGCAGCGGCGAAGTGAAAAAGCTGACCTGGACGGTCCGGGGCCCGAATGGGTCGCGGCTGGGGTTCACCTGCAGCTCGCCCCGGCTCGGCTCGCTCGACGCGTCCGCGACCTTGAACTGAGAGGGAGACTCGCATGAAGACACAACGAATCGGCGCGGCCTCGGCCGCGATCCTGGCCTTGACCGTCCTCGCTTTCGCTCCAGCCCTTCGGGGGGCGGAAGTCACCCTGTCCTTCGATCATTTTTACGACCATGCCGAGCTGACCCGCTCGCTCCAGGCCCTGCAGAAGGCCTACCCCCAATTCATGAGCGTCTCCTCGATCGGCAAGTCCGTCCAGGGACGGGACATCTGGGCGGTCACTTTGAACAACCCCAAGACCGGACCGGCCGAGCGCAAGCCCGGCTACTACATCGACGGCAACATCCACGGCAACGAGATCCAGGGCACGGAAGTCGCCCTTTATGCCGTTACCTACCTGCTGAAGAACTACGGCCATACGGAGTTCGCCACTCGCCTCCTGGACGAGCGGGCCTTCTACGTCATCCCGACCATGAACCCCGACAGCCGTGACTTCTTCATCAACCGGGCGACCGACTCCAACTCGCCGCGGTCCGGCCTCCGTCCGATGGACGAGGACCGCGACGGGCTCCTCGACGAGGACGACGCCGACGACCTGGACGGCGACGGGTCCATCACCTTCATGCGGCGCAAGGACCCCAACGGCCCGATGAAGGCCAGCCCCTCCGACCCGAGGCTCATGGTTCCGGTGAAGCCCGGGGAAAAGGGCGAATACACCCTCCTCGGCCAGGAGGGCATCGATAACGACGGCGACGGCCTAATCAACGAGGACGGCCTGGGCGGCTACGACATGAACCGGAATTTCGGATGGAACTGGCAGCCGGATTACGTCCAGCGCGGGTCGGGCGAGTTCCCCTTCTGCTTCAACGAGACCAAGGCCGTGGCCGATTTCATCCTCAGCCGCCCCAACATCGCCGGCGTCCAGAGCTTCCACAACTTCGGGGGGATGATCCTGCGCGGGCCCGGGGCGAAGAACCTGGGCGAATACAACCCCCTGGACCGCCAGGTCTACGACTTCATCGCCAAGAAGGGCGAAAGGATCCTGCCCGGCTACCGCTACGTGACGGTCTACAAGGATATGTACACGGTCTACGGCGGGACGATCGATTTTACCTATCAGGCCCTGGGCATCTTCACCTTCTCCAACGAGCTGGACATGAACCCGGCCGCGGCCGACCCCCTGGACAAGAAGAAGCAGGGCGGAGGCGAGGAAGAGGACGAGAATGTGATGAGCCGGGTGTTCGGGGGAGAGCAGAGCCTCGAGTACTACGACCTGGTCCTGATGGGCGCCGAGTACACGGATTGGAAGCCCTACAAGCATCCCCTCTACGGAGACATCGAGATCGGAGGGATCAAGAAGTTCGGGGCGCGCGTCCCCCCGCTGTTCCGGCTGGCCGAGACCTGCCATCGCAATGCCGCCTTCTGCCTGTATCACGCCGACCAGCTGCCCCGCCTGTCCATTTCCGAGGCCAAGGTCTCGGCCCTGGGCGATGACCTGTTCCAGGTCGACGTGACCGTCGCCAACAGCCGGGTCACCCCGTCCATGTCCGCCCAGGCCGCCCAGAAGAAGCTCTACCGGGCCGACCGCCTGACGGTCCAGGGCGGAGACCTGCTCGTGGCAGGCACCATCACCGACAAGTTCCAGACGCCGGTCCAAAAGATCGAGACCCACGGCAAGGACTTCGTCCCCGTCGACAACGGCGTCTCCGGCTTCGGCCGGGTCGAGCTTCGACTGCTGGTGAAAGCCAAGGCGGACAAGCTGACCCTGGTCTTCGATTCGGTCAAGGGCGGCGTCTGCTCCAAGGTCTTGGATCTGAAGAAATAATGAAGGGGCCCCCCTGCAGGGCATCCCTATCAGCTTCCAACGAGGGGATCGGGCCAAGGCCTCGGCCCGATTTGACCGGGTTGCGGTTCTATGGTATTCCCTCTGTTCGATACCATGGGCAAATCCGGCGCCGGGCGAAACGCGGCGGTCATCGGCGTTTTCCTGCTCCTGACCCTGCTCATGACCTATCCGCTCATCCTCCGGATGGGAACGTCCGTCCGGGACCCCGGCGATCCCCTGCTCAATGCCTGGATCCTGAACTGGGACGTCCAGCAGATCATGCAGGGCAACATTTCCGGCTTTTTCGACGCGAACATCTTCTATCCGCAGACCCGGACCCTGGCCTATTCCGAATTCCTGATCCCCCAGGCTCTCGTCGCCCTGCCCGCGATCCTCCTCGACGGCAACCCCATCCTGGGCCACAACCTCGCCCTGCTGTTCGCCTTCCTGACCTCGGGCCTGGGCATGTACGCCCTGGCTCGCCGCCTGACCGGGAACACCCTGGCCTCGGTCTCGGCCGGGATCATCTTCGCCTTTTCTCCGTTCATGATCTCCCATCTCTACCATGTCCAGGTCGTGACCGCCGGCGGCATCCCCCTGGCCTTGCTCTTCCTTCATAAGTTCTTCGAGAGCGACCGGCTGAGGGACATCCTGCTGTTCAGCCTGTTCTTCATCCTCCAGTCATTGGCCAACGGCTACTATGCCCTGTACCTTGTCGTCTTTTGCGGATTGTTCATCCTCATCCAAACGATCGTCCGCCGGAAGTGGCGGAGCGGGCGCTTCTGGCTCAGCCTCGCCTTGGCCGCCGTGCTGATCGCGGCCGCGATCGGGCCTTTTTTCTATCAGTACTTCCGCGTCCAGCAGGAAATGGGTTTCTCCCGGAACATCCAAAGCCCGGCCGGCTTGACGAGCTTCCTGGCCACGCCCGGGATCAACAACGTTTATGGCCGGCTGACCGCGCCCCTCTTGCAGAGCGAGCGGGCGCTTTTTCCCGGAGTCGTGCCGTTTCTCCTGGCCTGCCTGGGAGCCGCGCTGTCGCTCAAGCTCAGGAAAAAACCCGATTCTTCGACTGCCAAGGGCGGGCGTGTTTCCGGCCGGCTGGCGCGGGTTTCATTGTGGCTCCTCGCCCTCGCCGCCTGGCTCTACGCGGGGATCACGTTTTACCTTCTGGGCTGGGGAAGCTTGACGATACGGCTCGGCCCCTTGGGCTTGATCCATGCCCATCATCCGGCCAAGACGGCTGCCCTGGCGCTGGGCTTCGGCCTGGCCGCTTTCATCCTCAAGCGCAGGTCGGGCCTGAGGCTCGTTCCCGTGACGCTGAACTGGGCCACGCCTTGGATGTATGCCCTGTTCCTTGTCCTGGGCGTCCTCCTGACCCTGGGCCCCAGCGGCCCCTATCCCCTGCTCCACAAATATTTCCCGGGATTCAACGGCCTGCGGGTCGCCGCCCGCTTCCATATCTTCGCCATGCTCGGCCTGGCCGTCCTGGCCGCGCACGGCCTGGCCGCCCTCGGCCGTCGGCTGTCGAATCCGAACGTCCGGTCCGCCCTGCTCCTGATCCTTCCGCTCCTCGTCCTGGGCGAGTATCTGTCGCTTCCCGTTCCCTACGTGAGCGCTCCGGTCAAGGACGGGATCCCCGAAGTGTATCGATGGCTCGGCCGGCAGCCCGGAGACTTCTCCCTGGTGGAGCTTCCCCTGCCGCCTGAAGAGCGGCTGCCCTATGCCGAATGCCGCCGCGTTTATTTTTCCGCCTATCATCGGAAAAAGACCGTGGAAGGCTACAGCGGATTCTTCCCGCCGCTCTTCCTGGAGCTCATCAACCGGTACCGGACCGTGCCCTTCGACCGTCTGCTCCGCGACCTCAGGGATTTGAAGGTGAGGATGATCATCGTCCATACCGCCGAGCCGGGTCTCGAATCGGTCCGCTCCGAGCTCGAACGCCTGGCCGAGCAAGGGGCAGAGCTCCGGGAGACAGCCCGGTTCGGGCCGGACATTGTCTACGAGATCGTTCCCCGTCCTGGAGAGATCACCACGCTGGCGGAGATGGGATGGCCTTCGCTCTCCCGGACATCCTGGACGGCCGCGGCCGGCGCGAATCCGGCCAAGGCCTCCCTGGCGATCGACGGGGACTGGAAGACCCGCTGGGACACGGCCGGCCCCCAGGAGAGCGGCCAGTGGTTCGAGCTCGACCTGGGAGGGATGACGACCGTCCGGGGGATCTCGCTCAAGCTCGGGAAGAGCCTGTCGGATTATCCCCGGGGGATCCGCGTGGAGGTCTCGCCGGACGGGACGAGCTGGACGCCCGCGGCCGAGATCGCGCCCGTTTCCGTTCCCATCCGCACCTTCCTCCGGCCCGGAACCGCGGCCGCTGAGATCATCCTGGCCCCGGTCCGGGCGCGCTCCGTGCGGCTCGTCCAAACCGGAAGCGACCCGGTCTGGTACTGGTCGATCCACGAGATCGTTCTCTACTAATCCAGGCTCCAATCCTGGAGGTACCCGGGGACCGCGACCGGCCAGCGCCGCCCCTCCCGGATGAGATTCCCCAGCCCTTCCGACACGTCCGGGTCGCCGTGCGTCAGGAACAGCCTCCGGGGCGGTTTTTGGAAATTCCCGATCCAGCGCAGCAGGCCTTGCCGTCCGGCGTGGGCGGAAAACCCTTGGATCTGCCGGACTTCGGCCCGAACCGGATAGACCTCCCCGTGGATCCGGACCGGAGACCTGCCGTCCGCGATGAGGCGGCCCAGGGTCCCCCGGGCCTGGTAGCCCACGAACAGGATGGTGCTTTCCGGCCGGACGATGTTGTGGATCAGGTGGTGCTTGATCCGGCCTCCGGTGCACATCCCGGACCCGGCCATGATCAGGCACGCCCGGCGGAGGGAGTTGATGGCCTTGGACTCTTCTGTGGTGCGGACGAGCTGAAGCCCGGGAAACCTCAGGGGCTGCTGTCCCGACCGGAAGAGGGCCTGCGTTTCCTTGTCCATGAACTCCCGGTGCTTTTCAAAGACGTCGGTGATCTCCACGGCCATGGGACTGTCCAGGAAGGCCAGGAGCGGCGGGACGCGCTGTTCGGCCGTCAGCCGGCTCAGGTAATAGAGCAGGTCCTGGGCCCGTTCCATGGCGAAGGTGGGGATGACCACGTTCCCTCCCCGGCGCAGGGTCCGGTTGACCGCCTCAGCCAGCATCTCGTCGACCGCCCGGGGGTCGTCGTGCTCGCGGTCGCCGTAGGTGGATTCCATGACGATGTAGTCGGCCTGAGTGAAGACCGACGGGTCGCGGACGAACGGCTTGCCACGCTGGCCGATATCTCCCGAAAAGATGATCCGGCGCTCGTCGCCGTTCTCCCTCCAGACGACCTCGGCCATGGCCGACCCCAGGATGTGGCCGGCGTCATGGAGCTTGACCGCGCACCCGTCGCCCAGCGGCCGTTCCTCGCCGTAGGCGACGGGCGTCACCAGGGGAAAGACCTGTTCGGCATCCCTCGCGGTGTAGAGCGGGATCTCCGGATAAGGCCCCCGGCGGCCCTCCCGGGCATGACGCTTTCTCTTGAAGGCCGCGTCCTCTTCCTGGATGTGGGCGCTGTCGAGGAGGATGATGGGCAAAAGCTCCCGGGTCGCCGGAGTGGCGATGATCGGCCCGGAAAATCCCTCCCGGACCAGCCGCGGCAGAAGTCCGGAATGGTCCAGGTGGACATGGGTCAGGATGACCGCGTCCAGCCGCCGCGGGTCGAAGGGGAACCGGTCCCAGTTGCGGCCGAGGTGCTCGCGCTCCTGGTAAAGCCCGCAGTCGACCAGCAGGCGCGTCCCCCGGCTCTCGAGATGATAGCAGGACCCCGTGACCTGGCGCGCCGCTCCGACGAAGCGGATGGTCATGGCGGCCATGGTCAGACTCCCTCCGCCGGAGGCTCCCTCCACTCCGGGCACAGGGGCTGGTAGCCGCACCATCCGCAGAGCGCGCTCCTCGTCGGCGGAAAATCACGGCAGGCCTCGGCCTCCTCTATCCGGTCGACCGTGCTCCGCTCGAGCTCCTCCAGGGCTTCGGCGCTGCGCCGGGACTCGAGCTCCGTGTTGAAGGCCAGGTAGTGCCAGACGAGCTTGACCTCCCGGGCCTCGGGCTGCCAGGACCTGACCGCCAGATGATACATGCCCAGCTGGGGGTCGTCGTCCAAATCCTCCTGGGAGGGAAGCGCGCTCGATGTCTTGTAGTCATGGATCTCATAGAGCCCTTCGGCCTCGTTCCAGTCCAGGCGGTCCAGGATTCCGGAGAAGCGGTATTCCCGGCCGGCGTGACGGACCATGAATTCGATGCGCTCCTCGGTCTTGACGACCTTGGTCCGGTCGAAGGGATGGTAGGTCCGGTAGTAATCCCCCAGGCATTTCCGGCCGGACTCCCGGTAGTCCGCGGCGGTCCGTCCGGACTTGACCACCTTCAGCCCGGCCGGGGCCTTTTTTTGCCACAGGCGGTCATATTCCCCCTCCAGCCATTCCCGGCTCTCGACTTTCCCGAGCTTGACCCGCTCGTAGAACGCCTGGAGGGCCTCATGGACCCGGCTGCCCATGAAGGCCTCGACGGTCTCGACCGCGGACGGGACCCGGTCGATATAGCGGAACTTGTACTGAAGGCGGCACTGGTCAAAGCTGGACAATCGGCTGACCGAGAAGGCGCTGGCCATGGGCTGTTCTCCTTGTCACAGGGTCAATCCGCATAAAGCAGGAATCCCTTGAGATACGCGGTTTCCGGGTGGAAGATGTTCAGGGGATGGTCGAAGGCCTGATGATGCCGCTGGAGGATGCGCACCCGGCGGCCCGCTTCCGCCGCGGCCTGAAATAGGACCGTTTGAAACAGCGGCTCGTCGACGAAATGCGAGCAGGAAAAGGTCAGGAGCAGTCCGCCCGCGGGAAGCGCGGCCAAGGCCAGGCGGTTAAGGTCCTTGTAGCCGCGGCAGGCCTGGACCACGTCCGTTTTTCTTTTGGCGAAGGCCGGCGGGTCGAGGATGATCAGGTCGAACGCTTGCGTTTCGATTTCACGGAGAAAGGTGAACGCATCCGCCTGGATGAAATCCCCGTCCGGACAGATGAGGCCGCTCAGGGCCGCGTTTTTCCGGGCCAAAGCCAAAGCCGGTCCTGATGTATCCACGGACACCGCCCTGCGGGCGCCGCCGAGCAGGGCGAACACGCTGAATCCTCCCGTGTAGGAAAAGCAATTCAGGACGCGCTTGTCCCCGGCCAGCGACCGGACCATTTTTCGCATCTCCCGCTGGTCGAGATAGAAGCCGGTCTTCTGGGAGTGGACCACATCCACGATGAAGGGCACTCCGTTTTCACGGATGCGGATTTCCCCCGGAGGCTCGCCCCGCAGCGGGCCCTCGACGTCGGACAGGCCTTCCTCGCGACGCGAAGGCAGGCTGGA
>Ga0209254_10004055_pt1 | contig 13401 bp, 11 predicted proteins | sample FrelakmetDIP11DI_FD_187148 | JGI IMG/M metagenome (GOLD analysis project Ga0209254, IMG submission 187148) | Freshwater lake sediment microbial communities from the University of Notre Dame, USA, for methane emissions studies - DIP11 DI (SPAdes)... | ecosystem: Environmental > Aquatic >...
TCTTCTTCATTCTTGCACCCTCCGCAGCACGAAGGCCAGCACATTGTTGCCGAACCCGCCGAAGTTGACCGTCAGCCCGTTCTGGGCGTTCTGGACCTGGCGCCCTTTGGGCAGCTCATGGCGCAGCTGCCAGACAATGTCGACCACCTGGGCGACGCCGGTCGCCCCCACCGGGTGGCCGCGCGCCTTCAACCCGCCAGAGAGATTGATCGGGATCTGCCCGCCCAGCTTGGTCTTGCCTGCCAGGGCTGCCTTGCCGCCCTCGCCCTTCTTGAAGAAGCCAACATGCTCGCTCTCGGCGATCTCCAGAATGGTGAAGGCGTCGTGCAGCTCGGCCACGTGGATGTCCGCGGGCTTGAGCTTGGCGCGCTCGAAGGCCTGCTGCGCCGCCAGCGTGACCGCTTTAAGATCGGTCGGGTCAGAGCGCTCCTGCAGGGTATGGGTGTCGGTGGCCTGGCCGAAGCCAGCGATCACCACCGGCGGCTTGGACGGTTTCTTGACCTTGTCCAGGGCAGTCAGCACCACCGCCGCCGCCCCGTCGCTGACCGGGCAGGCGTCGTACAGATGCAGCGGGTCAGCCGCGGGTGGGTTGTTAACAATCGCGGCCGGGTCATCGAATATGCCTTCTTTGGAAAGCGCCATCTCGACGTGGGCGTACGGATTGAGGGTGCCCATCGCCTGGTTCTTGATGGAGATGCTGACCAGCATCTCGCGCGTCACGCCGTATTTTTCCATGTACAGGCGGGTGAACATGCCCGCCATGCCTGGCAACGTGATGCCGTAGACATATTCGGAAGTGGGGTGGGTCATGGTGGCGACAAAATCGGTGGCGCGCCAGCCTGTGACTTCGCGCATCTTCTCGCCGCCCACCACCAGGACGGTGTCACAATACCCGGAAGCGATCGCCAGCAGGCCGTTCTTAATCGCCGAAGCGCCAGATGCCGGGCCGTTCTCAATACTTTCTGCGGCAGCCGGCAGCAGGCTCAAGCGGTCCACCAGGGCGGAGGCCAGGCCGGTTTGGTGTTGGATGACACCCGAGCCCATGTTGGCCACATACAGCGCATCCACACCGCCGTCGCCCAAACCGGCGTCATCCAATGCTTTAAGGCTGGACCAAGCCAGCATATCCATCAAGGTATCTTCATCGCGCCGGCCGAAGGGGATCATGCCGACGCCAATCACGGCTACATCTCTAAAGTGTTGTGTGCCAGCCATGCTCTTACCTGCCTTTCAACCCGGCGATTTGCTCGCGGATCGTGTCGTCATCGGCAAACTTAATCTCGCGCGTGGCCACTTCCCACAGGTCGGCTGGCACCGGGCGCTCACCGACTACCAGGCGCGGTTTGGCTTTGAAGTAGATCTCGCGTGTCAGGAGATAGGAGTCGCCACCGCCCAGCTCATGGGGGATTTTGGTCGGCTCGAGCGGGTACTCGATCATCCAGCGCCGGAAGCCGATCGGACTTTCAGCCACGATCAGCACCTCTTCCTGGTGCAGATACTCAAGATGGTATTCCATCTTGGCGGCGAACAGGTGCGAGCCGATGCGCAAGCCGCGATCGATAGCCAGGGTGTGGTAAGACATGCCGACTTTTTCGGTTTCCATGCGGCCGTTGACTATCCCCACCAAAAAGCCTTCCACCTGACCCATCAGGCAGTATGCACTCTTGACGCGGTAGCGGTACCAGGCCAGCAGCTCGCCATACAGCCGGGCGCTGACGATATCGTAATAATCACGCTCAATGAACAGGCAGGGATGCACCGACTTGAGAATCTCGGGCACATCCTCGCGCTCAGCCTGGCGCACTACCATCTTTTTGCCGTTTGCCAGGGTGATCACCTTGGGTGGGTAGGGCGGCATCTCATACTGGTGCGGCCGCAGCACCATTTCCAGTTCCATATCCATTGCCATGCGTGTCTCTCCTTATTATTGATTTGTTAATGCGAAACGGGGTGAAGCTTCACTTCACCCGTAGCCAAAGCGATCTCACCCCAGATTTGCCGCGCTGAGCGCATTGAGCCGCTCGACGTGGGCTGGGTCGAATGCGTCGCCGAAGCGTGTTTTCGGCAGGGCGGCCTTCTTCTCCATCAGATCGGCGTATTCTCCATCTTCAAGCATCGCCACGCAGCGCCCGATGCTTGATTCTCCGTCCACGAAGCGCCAGGGGAAGAAGCCGATCGGCACCCGCCGGTTCAGCAGCAGGTCGATCTCGCCGCCGATGCATTCGGCGTGCACAATGCCGAAGGGGAACATCTCCAGGTGCATCAGCTGGTACTTGGAATCATCGAAGAACTCCGCCAGCGGCATGCCGTACTTCTTCTTGAAGACTTTCTCAGCCTGGCGTGCCTGGCGCGGCATCCAATCGCGGATGATAGTGTTCATCGGGTGGTCGGCGCTGCCGCAGTCCACCCCGATCCAGCGCAGTTGCTTGGCTTTGGCCCAGTCGGCGAACTCGCGGTCGGGGCCGGGGTGCATCACCATATAGCGGATCTCGTTGGCGGTGGGCATATCCCAGCCGAAGTGATGGTAGCCGGTGTGGATGATCAAGATATCGCCTTGGCGCACCTCGACGCGCTCCTCGACCATCTTGCTGGTGTAGACATCGTAATCGCCGCACACATCGCTCAAGTCAACCACAGCGGCATCGTGCACCAGGTAATCCATATCGAGTGAAGCGATATCTTTGCCGGGGGTGTGGAAATGAATCTCCCCGTCCAGGTGGGTGCCCAAATGGTTGGAGTGGGTGACGAGCTGGCCGTTGGCCCCGTTAGGCGCCAGGCGCTTGAAATACTTGACCTGCAACGGCTCGTAAGTCGGCCAGGGTGGGGTGCCGATGCCCAAAGGGATGGTTAGATCGATATATTTCATATTATCTCCTTTCAATTTTTATTTTTAACGCAAAGGCGCAAAAGTCGCCAAGGTTTAACTTCTTTTTCCTTCGTGTCTTAGCGACTTTGCGTTCAAACTTCCTGTAATGCCTTGAATGCTTCTTTGAAAGGTTCAGCGGGGGCGCGCAACACACCCGCCCCGACCATGCCGATTCCCGGCTCTTTGTGGGCGATGCCGGTGTTGATCTGTGGTAGGATGCCGGTCTCCATCACCAGGCGCACATCGATCCCCACGGGCGTGCCGCGGAAATTCAGGGCGGGGATGGTGAAGGCCTCATGCTCATCGAAAGTGATCTCATACATCTCCAAAGTAGTATGCAGCGCCATCTGCGGCGAACCGCCGACAAACTGGGTGATAGCTGGCGCGGCGGCCATGGCGAAGCCGCCGTAGCCGGCGGTTTCTGTGACCGTGCTGTCACCGATATCCGGGTTGGCGTCCTTCTCGGTGAAGCCGGGCAGGTACAGCCCCTGGACAATCCCGGCCGGGGCGGTAAACCAGCGCTCGGGTATACCTGCAATCCGCAGGCCAAAATCTGTGCCGTTGCGCGCCATCACGCTGACAATACTGCTGCCAGGGATTCCCTCGGCCGGCTCGAGCATGGCTTTCCCGGCTGGCATGCTCAGATTCAGGAAGAAATGATCGTTGCGATCGATGAACTCGATCACCTGGGCCAGGACCTCATTGTCATGGCTGGTTCGCGCCAGGGCTGGCGCGATGGCGCGCAGGAAGAGCGAGGTGGCGGCGCGGTTGCGGTTGTGGCACTCGTCGCCCATGTGCAGCGCCTGGGCGATCAGGCTGCGGATATCGATTCCATCTGGCAGGGTATCCAGCGCCCGGTCGAGAGCCGGATAAAGGTCAGTTTCCATCCACTTCAGGCGGGCGTATATTTCCGCTCCCATCCCACCGTAGCGCAGCACCTTGCCCAGCCCTTCATTTTGGGTGGCGTAAGCCAGGTTGCCAAACGCTTTGTTTTGCAGGATGAACACTGGCATGCTGGGGGAGATAATCCCTGCCATTGGGCCAACCGCGTGATAGTGATGGCAAGGGGCGAACTCGATCTCTCCGGATGCAGCCAGGTGAGCAGCCCCGGTTTCATCCTGGGCCAGGCCTTCGTAGATCAACGCGCCCATGACTGCCCCCCGCTGCGGGCCGCACATCCGCTCCCAGCTCACCGACGGTCCGGCGTGCAGCAGTTTGTGGGTGTGCATCCCGGGGATGGTATGCCGCGCCAGACCCATCCCTACCAGGACGGGCCGGCCTTGCTTGATGCGGCGGCAGGCTTCAGCGTTGGCGGCATCTATGTCAACGCCGAGGCTGGTGACGGTCAGGCGCGGCGCGCCATCCGCCGGCGGCTGCCAGTCGACGGAGCTGACCGGCGTTCCTTGCTGCCGGACGGACTCGGCCATGCTCACAAGGCCGAGATTGATAATAGAAAGGGGCTTTCCAAAAAGGTCTTTGATCTCTTTATTGGTCATTCTTACCACTTTTCACTTATCAGGGACTACTTTCCACTCACTATTTTTCCAGCCAGCCGGGCGGCTGCCGCGTTGCTCTCGCAGATCACCACACCGGCGTCTTTCAGCACCTGTACCTGGCGGTCATATCCCTGTGGGTCGCCGGCTGTGCCAGTCACCGAGGCGATGAAGACCAGCTCGCGACTCTCCTGGCCAGCGGCCTGGCGCGCCTGGCTGATTGCCGGGGCCAGCTCGCTGGCGGGGTCAGGGTGAGCCCCGTAACCCAGCACGATGTCGAGCAATATGACGGCGGTCTGCGGGTCGCGCGCCTCTTGCAACAGGCGGCGGATGCGCAGGCTGTTATCGATCATCGGATGCGGCCGGCCCACGGTGAACTCCTCTTCGCCCAGGTCGATGGCGCTGTGTCCCTGGCTGCGGGTTGAATCAGGCAGCTGGTCCTGCTCGTGCAGCGGGGCATTTGAATAAACCGGCTCAGCGAGCATCTCCTGCCAGATCACCTGCGCTTCATAGCACAAGGTACCGCCCGAGTACAGCCCGCGCAAATAGCGTTGCTCTGGCTTCAATTGGGCACGCAAGCCATCAGCCATAGTTTGGGATGTTTTTGCCTCGTCTGCCAGCATGGCATCCAGGTCAGGTAAGTTTGCCCCCGCGGCAAGAGCCGCCAACCAGGCGCATTCCTGCAACGTGCCGGCTGGTTGGGCATTGGGGATCTGCGCGGATAGTCCTGGATCACCACCCAGGAAACAAATCACCGTAGGTTTGGGGCTCTCAGCCACCTGCTCCAGCACCTGGCGGGTGACTGACTCGGCTGGGGGTTTGCTCACCAGGGCGATCACCTGGGTGGACGGGTCATCCTGCAGGGCGCGCAGTCCAGCCAGCATCATCAGCCCGCCGACTTCTGCTTTTAAATCGCGCCCACCGGTGCCAATCCCCTGGGTGATCCCAATCCCGTATTTTGCCAGCAGGCAGCTGACTTCCTGCAGGCCGGTGCCGGCTGCGGCAACGATGCCCACTGGCCCGGGCGGCAAGACGTTGGCAAAACCCAGGGCGACCCCATTCAGGATCGCCGTCCCCGCACCGGGGCCCATCAATAGTAGGCCTTCCTGGATCGCCTTTTGCTTCAAGGCGATCTCATCTTCCAGGGTTACATTGTCAGAAAACAGCAGCACGTGCAGCCCCATCTGCAAGGCCTGGCGCGCCTCCGCGGCGGCGTAGCGACCTGGCACCGAGATCACCGTCAGGTTGGCCTCGGGCTGGTTCTTGACTGCCCCGCGCAGGGAGCGGGCGCGGAACTCGCTGTCCGGCGCGGTGGAGGCTTTCTTGAGCAGCAGCTTCTCGGCTTCTGCCAGGGCGTTTTGCGCTTCAATGGCTTTCGCTTTAACGGCGATGATCAGGTCATTGGGGCTGGCCGATCCCATTTCATTCGTTAGCAGTCCGGCCTCCCTCAGGAGGGCCTTATTGGCCTCGGTGCCCATCACCACAGCGGCGTCTTCCACCCCCGGCAGGCCGGCCAGGTCACGCGCCACCAGCATCAGGGATACCGAGTCATGATACTCGCTGGGTTTAATCAGACATTTGACAGTCAAATTGTTTACTCCACAATTCCTGCGTCGACCATTGCCAGGTAGACGCGCTCCGAGCTAAAAGGCGGCTCACCCGGGCGGATGCCTATTGCGTCGTAGATGGCATTGGCAATCGCCGGGATGGTTGGCACCATGGCATGCTCGCCGATGCCGCGTGCCCCCCACGGTCCGTCATCCTGGGGCACTTCCACGATGATCGTCTCCAGTTTCGCCGGCACATCCACGCTGGTAGCGATGCGGTAATCTACCAGGCTGGGGTTCTGCACGAAACCGTCCTTTAGTTGAAGCTGTTCGAACAGGGCGGTGCTGATACCCTGTACCAGCCCGCCTTCCATTTGCGTCCTGACCGCCTCCGGATTGATCGCCTTGCCGACGTCGAAGGCTGCCACCGCCCGCAGGATCTCCACCCGGCCGGTGTCCAGGTCAACTTCTAACTCGATCGCCTGGGCGCCGGTGGTGTAATGCACTGCGGCCCGCTCACCCTGACCAGTCTCCGGATCTAGTCCCGTGATATAGGTCGGCATAAAGCTGCCCCGCCCGACGATCGGCCCGCCGATCCAGCCTTTCCCGTCCGGTTTGGGCAGGCCGTAAATCGCCAGGTCCTTAAGCGAGTGTGATTCCTCGGTTTTGTAGGAGATCACGTTGCCATCGACAATATCCAGGTCATTGATATCTTCGTTCCAGGCCTGCGCCACCAGGGTCAAGATCTGCTGGCGGGCATCCCGCGCCGCAGCGGCGATGGCATTGCCCATGCTCCAGGTCAGGCGACTGGCGACGGTCTGCCACTCGTAAGGGCTGTACTTGGTGTCCACCGGGTATGCCACGCGCACCCAGGATGCCGGTACACCCAGGGCGGCGGCTGCCATTTGGGCTGCCACGGTGAAGGTGCCTTGCCCGATCTCCTGGCCGCCTACGCCCACATTCACCTTCCCATCCTCGGTGAGTTCAACCCAGGCGCTCGACCCGGCGTTGGGTGGCATGGCCGGGGCTTTCCACATAATGGCGATCCCCTTGCCGCGCCGCTTGTTAGGTGCGCTGGGCGGGGCTTTGCGTCCCCAGTCAATCGCCTGGGCGGCTTTATCGATACAGGTCGACAGCCCGGTGGGATGCATGATCCCGCCGGTCGCCAGGGTGCTGCCATCTTTAATGCAGTTGAGCTTGCGGAATTTGACCGCATCGATGCTGATCTCCCGCGCCAGCTCGTCGATGCACTGTTCGATCCCGGCATGAATCTCGGGATGCCCGAAGCCGCGCATTGGCCCGCTGACCGGGTGGTTGGTGTAGACGCAGCAGCTGTCGATCTTAATATTTGGTATCTCGTATGGGCCGCTACCGCTGTAACCGCCTGCTCGTGCGACATTAACCCCGTACTCGGTGTACGCCCCTCCATCCCAGTAATAGGCGAACTCGATGGCTAACAGTTTGCCGTCCTTATCGCAGCCCATCTTCATGTGCGAGACTAATCCCTGGCGGACAAAGGAAGCCACAAATTCTTCTTCGCGAGTCAGGCGCAACTTGATCGGTTGGCCAGGCAGCTTTGTCGCAATAGCAACCACCAAAGCTTCCATCGTCACCCCGGCCTTTGAGCCAAAACCGCCTCCCACCAGGTGACCGATCACGCGCACATCGCTCTGTGAGATCCCCAGCGCTTTGGCGATCAGATTGCGTTGGGCGAAGGGGGACTGCGTGCTGCTCCACAAGGTCACTTTGCCATCCTGCTCTGCCCGGGCGATGGCAACATGCGGCTCGATCGGGACATGTTGGATGTGCGGGATGCGGTAAGAGCGCTCGATAATCGCTGCGCAATCCCCCCAGGCGCTGTCCACATCCCCCTTCCGAATCTTGAAATGGTTGGAGATATTGGTATGTGCTTCCGGAAAGATGAAGGGTACACAAGCGTATTTGTCCAGATCGGGATGCAGTAGGGGTGCTTCTGGGCTGGCGCCATATTCCGGATCGCCGACTACACCGAGTAACTCGTATTCGACATCGATCAGCTCCAGCGCCTGTTCAGCGATCTCCTCGCTCACCGCGGCTACACCTGCAATGGGGTCGCCTACATAGCGCACCCGGTCGCGGCAGAAGATGTGGCGATCCTGCAAGTAGAGGCCCAGATAGCCGGGGAAGTCTGCCCCGGTCACCACCGCCTTGACCCCCGGCAGCTTCCGGGCTTTGCTGACATCGATTGATTTGATCAATGCATGCGGGTGAGGGCTACGCTTGATGCGGGCGTAGAGCAACCCTGGCCCGAACTGGAAATCGTCGGTGTAAATGGCCGCCCCGGTGACTTTCTCCTGGGCGTCGATGCGTGGCACGCTATCCCCAATCGGATGAGGGGCTGGCTTGGTTGGGTTCAATTCTTTCGTAACCATGTATTCCTCCACATTGATTTAGATACCATCTACAATTCGATCAAACCATCGTTTGGGCCTGCCGGCGAGCCGCGTCTTTGACCGCATCCACCAGCCGAGTATAGCCAGTGCAGCGGCACAAGTTGCCTAGCAAGGCCTCTTTAATCTCTTCTTCGGTTGGGTTGGGTTGGCGGTCGAGCAGGGCTCGGGAGGAGATCAACACCCCGGGGGTGCAAAAACCGCACTGCACGCCAGATTGATCGATTATCGCCGCCTGCACCGGGTCGAGTAAGTTATCGTGGGCTAAACCCTCGATCGTGGTGACCTGCGCTCCGTCGCACTCCACCGCCAGCACCATGCAGCTATTGACAGCCTCTCCGTTCAAGATGACCGTGCAGGCGCCGCATTCGCCGGCTGCGCAGCCGTTCTTGGTGCCGGTCAGTGCCAGTTTTTCACGCAGCATTTGCAGCAGCGTCATATGGGAAGGGACCAGGACTACCTCTGGGGAGTTGTTGACAGTAAGGTAAATCTGGTGGGTTGCCATGTTCGTCTCCTATGCCTGGCCAGTCAGTTGTTGGAACACCTGGCTGGCTGCCATGCGGGTTAGGTTGCGTACCATTAATTTGCGATAGCGTGCGCTGCCGCGCACATCGTCGATCGGATTGCAGGCGTTCATGGCAGCCAGGGCAGCTTCAGCGATGGTTGCTTCATCGATCGGTTTGTTGGCCAGGATCGTTTCAGCTTCTTTGGCTCGCAGCGGGACTGGCGCCACAGAGGCCAGGGCGATGCGGAAGCAGTAACCGGAGGTCTTGCCGGGGTCAGGGAAGCCGAAGACACTCACGCCCACGATGGCCAGATCGCCGACCGCATTGCGCCCCAGCTTGATATACTTCCCGGCGCTTTCGGGCGGGGGCACAGGGAAGACCACACTGGTGACAATATCACCTGCCTTGAGCGTGGTTTTTCCTGGACCCAGGAAAAATGTCGCCAGCGATTCCTTGCGGAAACCGTCTACCCCGTGGACGTTAACGGTCCCGTCCAGCACCAGGCAGGCGCCGATCGTATCGCCAGCCGGGGAAGCATTGCAAATATTGCCGGCGATGGTCGCCCGGCTGCGTAACTGCAGGCTGGCTACTGTGCGGCAGGCTTCCACCAGCAGCGGGTAGTGTTCAGCAACCACGGGGGAACCGATCACCCGGTTCATATTGACCCCCGCGCCCATAGTCAGACCAGTGACCGCATCGAAGCGTAAGTCATTCGTCCCGTCCAGGTTCTTCACGTCCACCAGGTAATCCGATGGCCAGAAGCCGTCCCGCATCCGGACAAAAACGTCGGTGCCGCCCAGGAAGGGACGCGCCCGTCCGGCGTGCTCAACCAGGAACTGGCTGGCTTCAGCCAGCGATCCTGGTTTGACATAATCAAATTCTGGTAGGCCTGGATGTGCATTGTTCATTGATTAGCTCCATCTCTAGAGATTTTCGAGCTGTCTGACGACAAAAAGGAAGTATAGCGAGATCATAATTATCCCATCGTTAGGAAATCCTGAACACGAATCGGCAAGAACTTCAGGCGCATATCGAGACAATCCCCTCTAAATATTGTGCGTGTTAATTGATTTTGCAAAAGGCCTGTCATCCGGACTACGTCAAAGAAAGCGTCATGGTTTATCCATGCATAGCGATGAAAAATGGAAATGGTTAGCCGACAATCGGCAACCTGCAGTTTTGGCGTAGATCAGCCCAATTACGATTGCATGATTATTGTACGGTTTCTATGGGAAGATGTCAACTTTATGGACGAAGATTGTCTTGGCTGTTAAAAGGGCATTTCTATACAAACAGATTGTCCGAACAGTATAAAATGGTATTGTAATGGATGAGCTGATAATCAACGTTCCGGTGATTGGAGACAGAGCGGATCAAGCATTGAAGGAAGCCACACAAGGCCAGGTGATCGGCGCGCCTTCAAGTGGAGTCTTCTTGCGCACGGAGACTGATCGGATATTGTTCCTTTCCTTGATGGCCTGGCACGGACCGCTAACGATTAACTTGTCCCCGGCAGATAGGCAAGCCTTCTCGGTTGATCTCCACGACCTCTTCCAGATCCAATCCGCTTCCATTTATTTCCCGAATAGCCGGATCTCATTCCAGTTCAGCCAGGCCGAGCGCTGGTTCCCGCCGTCCAGGCCGGATAGCAGGCTGGCTTTGTCCGTACGGAAGCAACGCTTTGAGAGGGTTGCCGGGCGAGTACGCTCTAGGCGAGATCCTGCCCTCCAGCTTAACGGGAAGCTCAATTCAACGGCATCCCCTGAGCCGGCCGCGCTGCGTGCAGCCATATCAACCAGTCAGGTTACCCGGCTGATAGAAGCCCTGGTCGCTGGTCTGGGGCGCGGACCGGGGCTGACCCCGGCCGGCGATGACCTGGCCTTGGGCTTTCTGCTGGCGCTCAACCGCTGGGGAGACCTCCTGTGTCCAGGCCTGGTGCCCCAGCCTTTCAACCAGGCTTTAGTTGAAACTGCTTGCCGTCAAACTACCGCCCTGAGCGCCAACTTGATCGAGTGCACCGCTGCCGGGCAAGCCGATGAGCGCCTGGTGGCAGCCCTGGATGGGCTGGTTTCTGGCAACCTGGCGGAGGATCGCATCGTTGAATACTTGCTGGATTGGGGGCACACCTCCGGTGCATCCGCAATGGTGGGCATGGGATTAATTATAAACTTGGGGGAGGAAAGTATTGTTTGGTCGGTTTAGTTATATGAAAACAGACATGGACTGACGTTCAAACGAGTGATCGGTTTAACGTGTTAACGCGTCAACGTTTTAACGGTATACTTTTCCCCGCATGTCTAAATACATCTTGATTGTCGATGATGACGCCCTCATGCGGCGCAGCCTGGCTTTCAACCTGGAGCAGGCCGGCTACCGGGCCTCCACCGCAGGCAGCGCGGAGGACGCCCTGGAGGTAGCCCGCCTGGAGCGACCTGATCTGGTGTTGTTGGATATTGGCCTGCCCGGCATGGACGGCCTGGATGCTTTGCGCAACCTGAAGGAGCAGTTCGATCTGCCGGTGATCTTTGTCACCGCCCGGCGGCGGGAGCTGGATGAAGTGGTTGGGCTGGAGTTGGGCGCTGACGACTACGTTACCAAGCCCTTTGACCTGGATGTGCTCCTGGCGCATATCAAAGCTGTGCTGCGCCGGGTGGAAGGTCCTTCCCGTCCACTGGCAGAAGCCACCCCTCTCCAGGTGGGGGATATTACCATCGATCCGCAGGCTCACACCGTTCAGGTCGAAGGTTGCCCGGTGGCGCTCTCGCCGCGTGAGTTTGATCTGCTGTATGCTTTTGCCTTGCAGCCTAACCGCGTCATCCCAACCGATGATCTGCTGGCGCGCGTGTGGGGGGCGGAATTTGTTGGGCAGCCGCAGGTGGTCTATGTGCATATCCGCTGGCTGCGTGAAAAAATCGAAGCCGATCCAGATCACCCCCAGCGCATCCTGACCATGCGCGGCGTCGGCTATAAATTCCAGCCGCATGGGGAATAATGCTCAGCACCCTGCGAAACCGCCTGATCCTCAGCCATATCCTGCCAGTCCTGATCGTCATTCCACTGGCTGGCATCGCACTTTTTTACCTGATTGAAACCCAGTTTTTATTGCCGAATCTCGCCGATGACATCACTGCCGACGCCCGTTATCTGGCGGAAGTCAGCCGCGCTGACTTTGAGCTTTTCGGCAATCCCATCTTCGTTGCCAATCTTCTCAACCGGGTTCGCCTGGATCCAGCCATACAGGTGATGTTCCTTGATCCACAAGGAGAGCTGCTCTACTCTTCCGATGTGGCTGATGCCTCAAAGTTTGATAGACGGTTGGAGCTTGATGGCCTGGATCAAGCCCTTGAGGGGGAAGAAGTTATCCAGACAAATTATTCTATCACCCGGCTGAGCGACTCACTAATTGATGTGATCACCCCGGTGCTGGACGATAACGACCAGGTGATCGGCCTGGTGCGGGTCAGTTACCAGAGTGCAGCTTTATTCGAGTTGCTTTCACAGCTTCGCGGATTGATCATCTGGGTATTAGTCCTGGGACTGGTTTTGGGGGCTTTGCTTGGTCTTGGGCTGGCGCTCAATCTTAGCCGTCCGATCCAGCGTGTCACGCATGCCATGTATGACCTGGCACAAGGCAAAACCAGTGAACCACTCTGGATTCAAGGTCCACAGGAGATCCGCGAGCTGGCAACTGCGGTGAATTTCCTGGTCGATCGCCTGCGTAATCTGGAGAGCGCCCGCCGCCAGCTGTTGGCTAACCTGGTACATGAGCTGGGCCGTCCACTGGGTGCTCTGCGTTCTGCTATCCAGGCGATCAGCAAAGGTGCTGGAGAGGATCCGCAGCTGCTCTCTGACCTGACAATCGGGATGGATGGAGAAGCCGCCCGCATGCAGAATATCCTCGAAGAGCTGGCTCATCTGCACGATCAGGTGCTCGGCTCGCTGGAGCTGCACTACGAACCGATCGAGCTCGCCGGTTGGCTGCTACATACCTTGCTCCCCTGGCGCCAGGCAGCCCAGGAGAAGCACCTGACGTGGGAAGAATCCATCCGATCGGATTTACCCACCATCTCTGCTGACCCGGATCGGCTGGCGCAGGTCATCGGGAATCTGGCCAGCAATGCTGTGCGTTACACGCCTGCTGGCGGACAGGTGTCGATCTCTGCAGGCGCAATAGATGGAGGGGTGTGGGTCAAAGTCAGCGATACTGGTCCAGGTATTTCACTCGAAGATCAGGCTCGCATCTTTCTCCCCTTCTACCGCGGCGATCAGGGGCGGCGCATTAAGCAAGGTATGGGATTAGGGCTCAGCATCGCCAATGACCTGGCCAAAGCACATGGCGGGCGCATTGACGTTGAGAGCAGCCCTGGCACAGGCAGCCAGTTTACACTTTGGCTACCAACTGCTTAATAAAAACGCCCAATCCGGTTGTGCATTTAGCATTTCTTATATGAAACCTGAGATTGATTAGCCGCCCAAGCGCCTTGGGCGGCTGACCTATCTGTAATAAAACCCAATATTGTTACACAGACCCCCTGCATTGGTCTTGTGCTCAATCTTTTA
>Ga0209254_10004056_pt1 | contig 13397 bp, 12 predicted proteins | sample FrelakmetDIP11DI_FD_187148 | JGI IMG/M metagenome (GOLD analysis project Ga0209254, IMG submission 187148) | Freshwater lake sediment microbial communities from the University of Notre Dame, USA, for methane emissions studies - DIP11 DI (SPAdes)... | ecosystem: Environmental > Aquatic >...
ATGGCCGCCGACCGCGGTTCCTCCGTGCCGTCGCGCACGACCGCCACATCCCCGAGGCGCACGAGCCGGCCCTTCGACTCCGACACCACCAGCCGCTCGAAGTCGGCCGGAGCCGCCAGCCGGCCGCGAAGGCGAATCGTCCGCTCGTCGAGGTTGCCGAGCAGCCGGCCGACCGGCGCCGAGAGGTTCTGCGCCTGCAGCGCGCCAACCACCTGCGCCACGCCAACTCCCGCCGCCTGCAGCGCCTGGGGACGAAGTTCGACCGTCAACTCGCGCTCGATGCCGCCGACGACCGTCGCCTGGGCCACGCCCTGCAGCCCCCGGAGCCGCCTGACGATGCCAGGGTCGGCGACGAGCGTGAGTTCCGGGCCCGTGAGCGTCGGCGACGACAGCACGAGCGATACCACGGGCAGGTCGGCCGGATCGAACCGAGTGAGCACCGGCTCTTCCATCTCGGGCGGCAGGTCGTTGCGGATGGCGTTGATTTCGTCGCGGATTTGCTGGGTGGCTTCCTGCAGATCCTTCTCGTACGCGAACTGGACGATGAACACCGCGAAACTGTCCAGGGCGGACGACTGGATCTGCGACACGCCGCTGATTCCGGAGATGACGTCCTCGACGGGCTCGATAACCTCCCGCTCGACGTTTTCAGGCGCGGCGCCGGGGTACAGCACCGACACCACGACGATCGGCGGCTGCACGTCGGGGAACTCGTCGGTCTTGAGCAGCAGCAGGGCGGCCAGGCCAAACACCACCAGCGCCAGCATGGTGACGACGGTGATGATGGGCTTGCGGATGGCGAAGTCGGAGATGAACATGACGCCGCGCGCCTCCTACCGGACGGGGGCGGCCGCGGCCCCCGTCACCGTCACCGGAGTGCCAGGCGTCACCGCCAGGGCCGCGCCGGTCAGCAGCACGTCGCCCGCGGCGACCCCCGACAGGATCTCGATGCGCTCGGTGCCGTCGTCACGCACTCCCAGCTGCACGGGCACGCGCTCGGCCTTGCCGTCCTTGAGGCGCAGCACCCAGGGGCTCTGCCCGCCGGTGTCGACGGCCGTCGACGGTACCATGAGCGCCTGCCGGCTCTCGCTCGTCACGCGGCCCTCGGCGAAGAGGCCGGCCACCAGCTGGCCGCGCGTGTTCGGTACGTCCACGAAAATGGTGACCTGCCGCGTCACCGGATCGGCCGACGGCGCGAGGCGCTCGATGTGCGCGTCGAACGTCAGCCCGGGATACCCGCGCACCTCGAACTGGACGGGCGCCCCGGGCGTGAGCGACGCCAGTGACTCCGACTGGACCGACGCTTCCAGCATCATGCTCGAGGGATCGATGATGGTGACCAGCGGCGTCCCGGGCGACACCACGTCGCCGGCGTTGACGGGCCGGCCGCTCACCACGCCGCTGATGGGCGCCGTCACCACGGCGTCGTCCAGCAGCTGCCGCACCGACGCGAGCCGCGCGCGGGCGTCGGCCAGCTGTGCCTGCGATCCGGCGACCGTCGTCCGCGCGAGCTCGAGGTCCCGCTCGGCGAGGGCCCCGCCCTTGACCAGGCTCGCCGTCCGATCCGCTTCGCGCTCGGCGACGGCAAGCGACTGCTCGGCAGACCGCACGGCGGACTGCGACGAGAGCAGGGCGTCCTGGAGCGGGCGCGCTTCGATGCGCGCGATCACCGCGCCCCGCTGCACCCGCTGCCCTTCCTCGACGCGCACTTCGAGCACGGAGCCCGCCATCTTCGCGCGCACGGTCGCTTCGCGCGCCGCGCGCAGCGCCCCGGAGAGCAACGGCCCCGTGCGAATCTCCCCCGCCGTCACCGTGACGACGCTTTCGGGCCCGATCGACACACCCGCCGCGCCGGCGGCACCGGCCGGCGCCGGCGGCGCACCATTGCTCCCGCACGCGGCGATGAGGAGCGCCGTCCCCAGCACGGGCAGCGCGACGACGGCCCGGAATCCCGTTCCCACGCGATGTGCACGTCCGACCATGGCTAGCGAATGCCTCCAGCAGTACCGGTTCCTAAGGTGTCGCGCCCCGTGGCGGCATCGATCGCCGCCGAACCCAGCGGCAGATCGGGCAGCAGGGCGACACGCGCGCGGGCCACCTGCACGTCGCGCGCGGCCTGGGCGCGGTTGACCTGCGCCAGCTGCAGCACGAGCCTGGCGTCCAGCAGCTCGAGCTGTGTCGAGATGCCCTCGCGATAGCGAAGGTCGGCGATATCGAACGCCCGGGTCGCCTGCTCAACCGTGCCCGCGCTCGCCTGCCACGTCGCGACCGCCGCATCGAGCAGGGCCAGCGCCGCTTCGGTCTCGGCTTCGGCGATTTCTATCGCCAGCTTCTGCCGCGCCCGCGCCTCGCCGAGGTCCGCGCCGGCGCTGATCTGGTCAGCCTTCAACCGCCCGCCGGTGAACAGCGGAATCTGCACCGACGCGCCCACGGTCCAGTTGGTGCGCCAGTCGTCGAAGCCCGGCAGCCCCGCGTAGGCCACCTCGCCCAACGCGGAGTTGATCGATACATACGGCCGCCGCTGGGACTTCGCGATCTGCAACGCGGCCTCGCGCGCCTTGACGGCCGAAACGGCCAGATCCACCGGCGCGCGTCCGAGCGCGGTCTGACCGGCGGGAGCGGCGGACACGAGGGCCAGCCCGCTGGCGAACCGGACAGGCGGTTCGAGCGTTTCGTCGTCGAGTTCGGCGGCGACGGCCACAGCCTGCGCCGACGGGATTTCGAGCAACTGCTTGAGGCGGAGGTACGCGAACGTGCGATTCGCCTTCGCGCGAATGACGTTCGGGCGCTGGTTGTCGCGGGCGACGCGGGCGCGGAGCCATTCGAACTCGGGCACCCGACCGGCTTTGTAGGTCAGTTCCACCTGGGCGACGATCGCCTCCGCCTGTGCGAACGAAGCCTCGGCAATGGCCACGAGCCGTTCAGTGAGGGCGGCGTCGTAGAAGGCCTGCGTCGCATCGAGCACCAGCTGGGCGCGGGCCGAGGTCAGGGAACGGTCCGCGACGGCGCGTCCCACCTGGGCCAGGCGCTGCTGGGCGGCGATTCGGCCGCCGGCATAGAGCGCCTGCGAGAAGCCGAGATTCAACCGGAACGCGTTGGGCTGACCGAAGGGCAGCTCGGAGAAATCGCCGCCGCCCAACCCGCCGTCCGCGGAGTCGCCGGTGCCTCCGGAGAAGAGCCCGGAGAATTCGGACCGGATCGTGCGGTCGTAGGACGCGCCGCCGCTCAGCTGGGGCAGCCGCTCGCTGCGGGCACGCTGCTCTCCGGCGGCCGCCCTGTCCACGCCGAACTGCGCGATGGCGATCTGCTCGCTGCGGGCCTCCGCCAGATCGATTACGTCGTCGAGCGTCAGGGCCCGCGCAGGGATCTCCGTAGTCCGCGGCGCCGCGAGGCCTGGCGCCGACGAGGCTGGGATCTGCGCGCTCGCTGGCCGGGCAGACGCCTGGACGCCCAGCGCGACGATCGCGGCGAAGGCCAGGCGGCGCGCCAGAGGGCAACGTGGGGGCATGGTCATGACGAGTTGGCGGGCCGGTTCCATGGAGGCCCACTGGACTATGACTCAGACTCCGACCAGAAGGTTCCCGGCATACAATCGTAGAACCGTGCCCCTCCATCCTGTACTCCGCCGCGTGGCGAGCGCCCTCACGTATCGCGACTTCCGCGTCCTGTGGATGGGCGCCTTCGCCTCGAGCGTCGGCACGTGGATGCAGAAAGTCGCCCAGAGCTGGCTGGTCCTGACCCTGACGGACTCGGCCTTCTACCTGGGCCTCGATGCGTTTCTCGGCGAGCTCCCCATCCTGCTCTTCACGCTGGTCGGGGGCGTGGTCGCCGACCGCCGGGACCGCCGCGCGGTGCTGCTCATCTCGCAGTGCGTCCAGCTCGGCACGGCCTTCGCGCTGGCCGCGCTGGTCTACTGGGACGCCGTGCGGGTGTGGCACATCCTGACGCTCTCGTGCATCACGGGCACGGCCCAGGCCTTCGGCGGGCCCGCGTACCAGTCGCTCCTGCCCACCCTCGTCCGCCGGGACGACATGCCGAACGCCATTGCCCTGAACTCGACGCAGTTCAACCTGGCGCGCGTCATCGGACCGCTGCTGGCCGGCGTGGCGCTGGCCACGCTCGGCTCGGCAGCCTGTTTCGCGCTGAACGGCCTGTCGTTCCTCTTCGTCATCGCGTCGCTCCTTATGCTGCACATCCGGCACGTCGCGGTCATCCCGACGCAGAGCATGGCGGGAGAGATGCGCAGCGGCCTGTCGTTCGTGCGTCACGATCCCGTGATCCTGACGATGACGTTCCTCGCCCTGTGCACGACGCTGCTGGCCGCGCCCGTCCTGACGCTGCTGCCGGTCATGGCCCGCGACGTGTTCGCCCTCGGCCCAGCCGGCTACAGCCGGCTGATGGCCTTCTCGGGCGCCGGCGCCGTCCTCGGCGCCCTGACGGTAGCGTGGCTCGGGCGCTTCCCCGCGATGGGCCGGGTCGTCCTGCTCGTGCAGCTCGCGCTCGGGATCGTGCTGGCGGCCTTCGGGGCCTCGCGCGTCCTGCCGCTCAGCTACGCTCTGATCTTCGTGGGCAGCATCGGCCTGATGATGAGCTTCTCGATGCTGACCTCGCTTGTGCAGCTGGCCGCGCCGAACGAAATGCGCGGGCGGGTGGTCAGCATCTACATGATGGCGTTCCGCGGCGGCATGCCGCTCGGGAGCCTCGCGGCCGGGTACGCGGCGAACCTCACGTCGGCGCCCGCCACCATGGTGGCCACCGGCCTGCTGCTCTCAGCCGTGGCTGCGGCGTTCCTGGTCAGGGCGAAAGCGGTCAGGGAGTTCTAGCGTTGGTCGGGCGGTGGGCAAACCCCGTACACGCCGGGCACGGCCTCCACTCCGCCGACCGCACAGGGCCTCCGGCCGACGTAGTAGATCGACCGCGGGCGATCAGCCGCGCGATCGGTCGAGGGCCGCGACAGCAAGGATCGCCAGGAGCCCGTACGCCGTGAACTCCCGATGCAGGAAGCCGACGCCCGGCGCCAGCCCCTGCCAGAGCGGCCGATCGCGCAGCATCCAGAGCAGCGTCCGGCGCACCCGCCGGCGATTATACCGGCCAGGCATGCCATAATTCGCCGCGCCCGTTCAGATGGCCCGGCGCGTCCGCGCGCCCGTGGAGGAGGTTCCCGATGGTCACCCGCTCCTGGATTGCCGCCGCCTGCCGTCTCTTGCTCATCTGCCTCGCCGTTACGGCACCGGCGATGGCGCAGCCCGTCGCGCCGTTCGTCATGGGCGGCGTGACGGCCGCACCGGGCACGATCGCCTCCGGCGACTTGAAGGTGCCGGCCGGCCCGGGTGACGACGGCACGGCCATTCCGTTCACCGTGATCCACGGCACGCGACCGGGCCCGGTGCTGGCGCTTGTCGCCGGCGTGCACGGCGTCGAATACCCGCCCGTGCTGGCGCTGCAGCGCCTGAGGACGTCGATCGACCCGCGCAGCCTGGCGGGCACCGTCGTCCTGATCCACATGGCCAACATGCCGGCTTTCCTCGCGAGGACGATCTACTACGGGCCGAAAGACGGGCAGAACCTGAACCGCGTCTTTCCCGGGACGCGCGACGGTACGCTGTCCGAGCGGACGGCCTTCGTCCTGACCTCGGAGGTGATCGACCGCGCGACGCACGTGATCGACATTCACTGCGGCGACGGCAACGAGTGGCTCAGGCCCTACAGCTACTGGGTGGTGACCGGCGCGCCGGCCGTCGTGGCCGCGAGCAAGGACCTGGCGCTCGCGTTCGGTCTCGATCACATCGTCATCGACACCGAGCGGCCGAGCGATCCCGCGGCGTCGGTGTACCTCGCCAACACGGCCATGACCCGCGGCAAGCCGGCGCTGACCGCGGAGTCGGGCGGCTGGTCGCGCACCGACGAGGAGTCGATCGTGCGCATCGAGCGTGGCGTCGCGGGCGTGCTGACGCAGCTGGGCATGCGCGCCGGCGGCCCGCCGCCTGTCGCACACCCGGTCTGGCTCGGCCGCAACGAAGTGCTGCGTTCCGGATTCACTGGGCTGCTCCACCCCATGGTGGAGCCGGGCCAGACTGTCGCAGCGGCCACGCTCATCGCCCGGGTCACGGACTTCCACGGAAAGGTGCTGGAGGAGATCCGTTCACCTTTCGCCGGCGAAGTCCTCTATGTCGTCGCCACTCCGCCGATCACACGGGGAGAGCCGGTCGGCTTCGTGGCCGAGAGGGCGGCGGCAGTGCCGGAGATCAGGAAGTAGCCGCCGTGGCCGACCTGCTGGAGTGCCTGATCCAGATCAAGGCGCTGCGCGAGACGCTCACGATGGTGACAGGTCGATTTGTCGCGCAGCGGCCTGCGGGAATGAGAGCTGCCGCCGCTTCCACGTGGCGGCGGATGGCCGAGGCGGAGCGTAGCTACGCACAGGCGCTCGGCACGGATGCCATCGGCCCGCTGCGGGCCGCGCCGGCGTCTGGAGAAGCGGCAGAGGCGATGGAGGTGTTCCTGGCGTTCAGGCAGGCGAACCTGGCGCTGCTCGGCAGCTGCACAGCCTCGCAGCTGGCGGCGCCGGTCGCGTGGGCAGGGCGCCCCGCGACGACCGTGGCGGACCTTGTCGCGATCATGCTGGCCAGCGACACGGAGCGCCTGGCCGGGTGCCGCCAGGCGGTCAGAGCCGCGCGGATCCCGGACGCCGAACCGGCCTAACCGTACCGCCCTTCGATGTAGTCGGCCGTGCGCGGGTCCTTGGGCGTCAGGAACAGATCCTCGGTGCGGGAGTACTCGACCATCTCGCCGAGCAGCATGAAGGCGCACTCCTCGCTCACGCGGCGCGCCTGCGCCATGTTGTGCGTCACGATCAGGAGGGTATAGCGCCCCGCCAGCGCGAGCATCAGCTCTTCGATGCCTAGCGTGGCCTCGGTGTCGAGCGCCGAGCACGGCTCGTCCATGAGAATCACTTCCGGCTTCAGGGGCAGCAGGCGGGCGATGCAGAGCTTCTGCTGCTGTTCCAGCTGGAGAGAGGTGGCGCGCGTGTGGAGCCGGTCCTTCAGGTCGTTCCAGAGGGACACCTCGGTCAGGGCTTTTTCGACCGCCTCATCGAGAACGGACTTCCTGAGCCGGCCGAGCCCGCTGTGGATCCGCAGGCCGAAGACGACGTTCTCGTAGACCGAAATGGGCAGCGGGTTGGGCCGCTGGAACACCATGCCGACCGCCTTCCGCAGTTCCACGAGCGAGACGTCCGGCGCGTAGATGTTCTGGCCGAGGATCGTGATCTCGCCCGTCGTGCGCACGTAGCCGTACCGCTCGTTGATGCGGTTGAAGCACCGGAGCAGCGTGGTTTTGCCGCACCCCGACGGGCCGATCAGCGCGACGATCTGGCCGTGGCGGACACCGAGGCCGACGTTATTGAGGGCCTGGAAGTCGCCGTACCAGAGGCTCAGGCCCCGGGTCTCGATGGAGTTGGCGGCGGACGGCGTCTGGCTCATCCGAATATCCCGTTCACGTATTCGAACGTCCTCCGGTTCGCGGGCGCGTCGGAGAAGATCACCTCGGTCCGATCCACCTCGACCAGATCGCCGTTGAACAGGAACGCGGTCCGGTTCGCCAGCCGCCTCGCCTGCTGCACGAGGTTGGTCACCAGGATAATCGTCATCGTCGCCCGCAGTTCCTTCAGGACGTCCTCGATCCGCATGGTGGTGACCGGGTCGATGGCGATGGAGAACTCGTCGAGGCAGAGCACCTCGGGGTCGTGCGACAGGGCCCGCGCGATCGTCAGGCGCTGCTGCTGGCCGCCGGAGAGCTTCGTGCCCAGAGAGTGCAGGCGGTCCTTGACCTCGTCCCACAGCGCGGCCTGCCGCAGGCAGCGTTCGACGCGCCCCTCGAGGTCGGCGCGGCTCCGGACGCCGGCCATGCGGGGGGCGAACGCGACGTTGTCGAAGATGGAGAGCGGCAGGCCGACGGGCAGCGGCGCCACCATGCCGATCTTCCGGCGCAGCCCGTACAGGTCCCGCACCTGACGGACGTCTTCCCCGTCCACGCGCACCGTCCCCGTCACACTGGCGCCCGCGACATCGTCGATGGTGCGGTTGATGGTGCGCAGCAGCGTGGTCTTCCCCGACTGTGCGGGCCCGATGACGCCGAGGATCTCGTGGTGCTCGACCGAGAAGCTGACGCCCTTCAGCGCCTCCCGGCGGCCGTAGCGGACCCTGAGGTCCGCGAACTCGATCTTCGCGTCGGACATCACCATTTCTTCCGCGAGCGCAGGTAGACGCGCAGGACGATGGCCAGCGTGTTGACCGCCAGCACCGCGCCGAGCAGGACCACCGCCGTCCCGTAGGGAAGCGCGGGAGGCACGTCGGGCACCTGCGTCGAAATCGTGAACAGATGCATCGAGAGGGCCATGCACTGGTCGAACAACCCGTACGCGAACAGCCGCCCTTCGGGGATGGCCTTGTAGAACACCGCGCCCGTGAACATGATCGGCGCCGTTTCGCCGGCGGCGCGGGACACCTGGAGGATGATGCCGGTCAGGATCCCGCTGATCGAGTTGGGCAGCACCACGTGGCGAATCGTCTGCCAGCGCGTGGCGCCCACGTTCCAGCAGGCCTCCCGGAACGACATCGGCACCGAGGCCAGGGCTTCCTTCGTGCTGGCGATGATGACCGGCATCGTCATGATCGCAAGCGTCAGCGACGCCGCGAGAATCGACTTGCCCAGCCCGGCGAAGAGCACGAAGGCGCCCAGGCCGAACAGGGCGTGCACGATGCTCGGCACGCCGGCCAGGTTGACCACGGCCAGGTTGACGGTCCGGGTGAACCAGCTGTCGCGGGCGTACTCGTTCAGGAACACCGCGGCGAGCACGCCGATGGGCGTCGCGATCACGAGCGAGATGATCACCAGGTAGATCGTCCCCAGCAGCGGCGACCAGATCCCGCCGGCCCGCATCCCCTGCCGCGGCACCTCGAGGAGAAAGTCCAGCGAGAGAATCGGCCACGCCTGGTAGAACAGGTACGACACGACCAGCACGAGCGGGAGCACCATCATCACCGTCATGAACAGAAAGACGGCTCGGGCGACGGACTCGGTGTAGCCCTTCCGGCGCGTGAACGGCGTGGCCTGGAACACCTGCTCGAGCCCCTCTCCCCGCGGCGACTCAGCGCCGCCGCACGCCCCGCACGACGAGGTCGGCGGTCAGGTTGACGATGAACGTGATGGTGAACAGCAGGATGCCGATGATGAAGAGCACCTGGTAGTGCTCGGAGTTGACCGGGGCCTCTCCGAGCTCCGCGGCAACCGTCGCCGTCAGCGTGCGGACCGAGTCCATGACGCTGGAGGGAATCGTCACGGCGTGGCCCGTGGCCATGAGCACCGCCATCGTCTCGCCGACGGCGCGGCCGACACCGAGCAGCACGGCCGCCAGCAGCCCGTTCTTCGCGGCCGGGATCAGGACGCGGTACACCATCTGCCAGCGCGTCACGCCGAGCGCCAGCGCGGCCTCGCGATAGGAATCCGGCACGGCCTTGAGCGCGTCCTCGCCGATCGAGACAATGATCGGCACGCTCATCAGGGCGAGGATGATGCCGCCATTGAGCACGTTCAGGCCGATCGGCACGCCGAAGATCTGCATGATGAGCGGGTTCATTACGGTGAGCCCGATGAACCCCCAGACCACCGACGGGATCGCCGCCAGCAGCTCGATGGTGATCTTCAGGCCCTCCTTCCACCGCGGCCCGCAGAACTCGGAGACGAACACAGCCGCGCCGATGCCGAACGGCACCGCCAGCGCCATCGCCAGCGCCGTCACGCTGACGGTGCCGGCGATCAGCGCGAGCACGCCGTAGCGCACCCGGCTCTGCGAGGTCGGGTACCACTCGGGACTGAAGAAGAACTCCTTCGGATCGAACCCGGCGAAAAGGAAGCCGGCCCCCTCGCGAAACACGAAGAAGAAGATGCCGAAGACGAACAGAATCGCGCTGATCCCGCACAGGCGGATCACCGCCTCGATCGCGGCTTCGCTCAGAATCTCCCACCGAGGCCGGGTCTGCATGAATCGCGGCTTCCGCTTGTTTCGCGCCTACTTCTCAGCTCCGCCCGGGGGCAGCGGCACGTAGCCGGTCGCCCGGACAATCGCCTGGCCGGCCGGGGAGTGGACCCAGTCGAGGTAGGCCTTGACCTCACCCGCCGGTTCCCCGAGGGTGTACATCAGGAGCGGCCGCGCAATCGGGTAGGCCTGGGTCAGCGTGTTCTCCACGGTCGGCGCCCACGCGGTGTCGCCCGCTTTCCGGGCCACCCGCAGCATCTTCACCTCGGGCGTCGTGTAGCCCATGCCGCTGTACCCGATCGCGCCGGGGGTCTTGGACACCAGCTCGACGACGTCCTTCGATCCGTGCATGTCACGCGAGCCGAGCTTGAAGTCGTGGCCGTTCCCGAGCACGGCTTCCCTGAAGTAGGCGTAGGTGCCTGAGTTGGACTGGCGGCTGATCCGGATGATCTCGTCGGCGCCGGCGGGCATCGTCACACCCATCTCGGACCACTTCGTGACTTTCCCGTCTTCAGCGTAGATTCCCGCGAGCTGAGCCAGCGTGATCTCATCGATCGGATTGGCCTTGTTGACGTACACCGCCAGGGCGTCGTACCCGACCAGGTACTCCTTCGGCTCCTTGCCGGTGTTCTTCCTGGCGATCTCCGCCTCCCGGGGCTCCACCGTGCGGCTGGAGTTCGCGATGTCGACCGTGCCGTTCTCCAGCGCCGCGATGCCGGTGCCCGAGCCGCCGCCGGACACCTCGACGGACACGCCGGGGGCCACCTTCGCGTACTCCTCTGCCCAGGCCTGCGCGAGATTGACCATCGTGTCCGAGCCGGTGTTCTGAATGACCGTCTTCGCGGGCGCCGATCCCCCGGACCCCGGGCCCGAGCACCCGAGCGGCAGCGATGCCAGCACGGCGAGCGCCAGCGCCCCGGCGGCGCGGGTGAGCGTCGGGAGACTAGAGCGACGCACCTGGATTCCCGTGGGATTCACGTTCGTTCTTTCCGAGGATGGCTTCGACAAGATCCCTCACATGGTTGGTGAGCGTGTGATACGCCCGTTCGTAGGCGGCGAGCACCTCGACCGGCGTTCCCTTGGCCTCCGAGGGGTTGGCCACGAACCAGTCCAATCCGACCGTCTTCTTGGCCGGCCGCTCCGGGAGCACGCGCTGACCGGCCTCGCAGAGACTGACAATGACCTGCACCTGGTCCAGCTGCGGGACGTCGGCCAACGCACGGGAGGGTTGACGGGACACGTCCACGCCCTTGCCGGCAAGAAACCGCTCCGTCTGCGGGTCGACGGGCCCGGGCACCAGACCGGCGCTGCCGAAGGTGAACCGCTTTGCGTCCAGGCTCCCGCCGATGGCTTCCGCCAGCCGGCTCAGACACCCGTTGGTCTCGTCGACGAACAGCACGCGGAATCCCTCGCGCGACAGGTGGCGGAGGTACTCGCCCGTCGCGAAATACAGCGCTTCCTCGCAGATGTTGGTGGCCTGATCGGACACGCGCTCGAGCCGGCGGGCGACGTTGATGAACGGCGGGAGGGCCTCGAGCGGCAGCCGCCCCTCCTCGCGCCACGCCACGAGTTTGGCGTTCAGCGCGTCCCTCGCCTGGTTGACGCGCGGCTCGATGGTCATCGTCGTGCGCGCAAGGTCGGGATTCTTGTCGACGAAGGCCCGCACCGAATTGTGCAGCATCGGGATCGCAAGATTGGCCATCTCGCTGAAGTCGTCGAGCGGGATGTCGAAGTCCAGCGAACTGAGGATCAGGACCTGCCGCGCGATGCTCTCGGCGTAATCACCGATGCGCTCGAGCTCGCTGACGATCTTGCTCGCCGAGTAGACGAACCGCAAATGGCCCGCCGCCGGCTGGTGCCGGACGATGAACTCGAGGCACAGCCGGTCGAGCTCCGTCTCGAGCGCGTCGACGTCCTGGTCGCACAGAATCACCGAGTACGCGATCTGGCGGTCCCGCTTCACGAGCGCCTGGAAGGCACGCGTGAGGGCCTGCTCGTCGAGCAGGGCCATGTCCAGCACCTTGGTGCGGATCTGGTCGCTGTCACGCTGCAGCGCGGCTTCGAAATGGGGCGAAGGGGATGCGCTCAATGCCAGGAGTCCTTTGCCTGCAGTCACATTCTCGCCGATCCCGTGCGGGAAGATGCCGAAAGCGATGAAATTGTACCAGACTCGCGCAGAATTTACGCTCCGGTAACACGGTTCGACGGCCGTCTCACCGGCGCGGCCTTCCGGCCGGCGCCCCGGGTGGACTACGATCGAGACAGACCGGCGCCACGCAGGGCCTTATCACCCATGAGCCACATTCTCATCGTCGAAGACGATTCGGACATCGCCGAACTCGTGCAGCGCTATCTGAGCCGGGCGGGCCACTCGACCGAGAGTGTCGGCGGCGGTGATCTGGCCCTCGCGGCCGTGGACCGCCGGCTGCCGGACCTGGTGATCCTCGACCTGATGCTGCCGGGCCTCGACGGGCTGGAGGTGTGCCGCAGCCTGCGCCACGGCGCCGAGACGCGAGCCCTGCCGATCATCATGCTCACGGCGCGCTCGGAGGAATCCGACCGCATCGCCGGGCTCGAACTCGGCGCCGACGACTACGTCACGAAGCCGTTCAGCCCGAGCGAGCTCGTGGCCAGGGTCGGGGCCCTGCTGCGGCGCGCGCAGCGCTGGGCCGAGTCCGGGAGCGCGGCGCTCACCTGCGGGGCCATCGAACTCGACCGCGAGCGGCACCTGGTCACCGACGGCGGCCACCCGGTCAGGCTCACCGCCAAGGAGTTCCTGTTGTTGGAGTACCTCCTCCAGCACCGCGGCCGCGTGCTGTCACGCGACCTGCTGCTCACCGACGTCTGGGGGTACCGCTACACCGGCGGCACCCGGACCGTCGACGTGCACGTGCGGCGCCTGCGCGAGAAGATTCCGGCGCTTGGCGAGGCCATCGAGACCGTCAAGCAGTTCGGCTACCGCCTGGCGGCCCCCTCCGCGGATGCCGAGGGCGACGGCCGCCAGGCCCGATACGAACGGCGATGAAGCCCGGCACGCTTCGGGGCCGCACGCTGCTCGCCGTGTTCGGCGTCTCGGCGATCACGCTGCTGCTGGCCGCGCTGCTGATCGCGGTGCCGATCCGATCCCAGCTCACCGCATCCATCCAGCGCAGCCTCGTGGCCGAAGCGCGGCTCGCGGCTGCCCTCCTGCTGGAGCGCGAGACCGAAGGGTCGATGGCCGCCCTCGATCGGGAGGCCGACCGGCTCGGGGCGCTGGCCGCCGCGCGCGTCACGCTCATCGCCGACAACGGCGTGGTGCTCGGCGACTCGGCCGAGGACCTCGACGGCCTCGCCGCGCTCGACAACCACGGCCGACGGCCGGAGG
>Ga0209254_10004057_pt1 | contig 13397 bp, 10 predicted proteins | sample FrelakmetDIP11DI_FD_187148 | JGI IMG/M metagenome (GOLD analysis project Ga0209254, IMG submission 187148) | Freshwater lake sediment microbial communities from the University of Notre Dame, USA, for methane emissions studies - DIP11 DI (SPAdes)... | ecosystem: Environmental > Aquatic >...
GCCACGACATCTTCGCCCTGTGCATTTACCAGCCATTCACCATAGAAAAGATTCTCACCTGTTGCCGGGTTACGTGTGAATGCGACTCCGGTAGCCGATGAATCACCCATGTTGCCGAATACCATTGCCTGAACGTTAACAGCTGTTCCCCAGGCATCAGGAATTCCTTCAATACGACGGTAGGAGACGGCTTTCTTGCCATTCCAGCTCTTGAAAACGGCCTTGATACCGCCTTCCAGCTGCTGACGGGCATCATCGGGAAATTCACTGCCAAGTGATTTTTTTACTTTCTTCTTGAATTCCTCTGCAAGAGACTTGAGATCATCAGCGGAGAGGTCAGTATCTGACTTGCATCCCTTAGCGTGCTTGTACTCATCGAGCATCTCATCAAGCTGCTTGCGTATACCTTTCCCGTCCGTCGGCTCAATACCTTCTGCCTTCTCCATAACCACATCGGCGTACATCATGATTAGACGGCGATAGGAATCCCATACGAAACGGGGGTTATTTGTCTTCTTGATAAGTCCGGGGATTGTTGCCGAGCATAGGCCGACATTCAACACAGTATCCATCATGCCGGGCATAGAACTGCGGGCACCTGAACGACATGAGACCAGAAGAGCATTGTCACTGTCACCATATTTCATTCCCATGGCTTGTTCTGCCTTGGTCATTGCTTCCCATACCTCGGGCATGAGCTCTTCGGGTAATTGACAGTTGTTCTCATAATACTCGGTACAAACATCAGTGGTGATGGTGAAACCAGCCGGTACCGGGAGGCCTAGGAGACACATTTCAGCCAGGTTGGCTCCTTTGCCGCCAAGCAGATTTTTCATATCTGCCCTGCCCTCAGCTATCTTCTTGCCGAACGAATAAACGCGCTTAACTTTTGACATAGTTTATCAGATTATATTAATTAATGAATTGTCTTTCAGAACCGCAAAATTATAATAAATGCGGATATTATGAAACACCTTTTTCTTTATGTTTTGATCTCGGATGGTACATCAGCAGGGTGTCCCTCAGGTAGCTCCGGTCTATGTGAGTGTATATCTCGGTGGTGGTTATCGATTCATGGCCGAGCATCTCCTGGACGGCCCTGAGGTCTGCTCCGCCTTCAACAAGGTGGGTTGCGAAAGAGTGACGGAGGGTATGAGGACTGATTGTCTTCTTTATTCCGGCAGCGTCTGCCAGTCTCTTTACCATAGTGAATATCATGACCCTTGAAAGTCTCTTGCCCCTGCGGTTAAGGAAAAGGATGTTCTGGTCAGTGATGACAGGCATCGTCATTCTCCGCGCGAGGTAGTTGTCGATCTCCTGCAGTGCAACAGAACCTACCGGCACCAGCCGTTGCTTGTTGCCCTTGCCTGTGACGACCACAAAACCTTCACTCCGGTGTATGTCGGTCAGCCTCATGTTCACCAGCTCAGAGACACGCAGTCCGCAGCTGTACATTGTCTCAATAATGGCCTTATTCCTGTGCCCTTCCGGGGTACTCAGGTCTATGGCATTTACCATCATGTCTATTTCTTTCACAGACAGAACTTCCGGTAGCTTCATGCCTGTCTTGGGCGATTCGAGCAGGGCCGAAGGGTCGTCGGTGATGATCTTTTCAATAAGCAGGTACCTGCAGAATGACCTGATCCCTGAGATGAGTCTGGCCTGTGTGCGTGCAGAATCGTGGCCTCCGGCGGTGAAGGCAATGAAATCACTCAGATCCTGGTATGTAAGGTCTGAAGGACTTGCTTCATTCCTGTTTTCACGGATATAATCATGGAGTTTGCGTACATCATTCAGATATGCCCCGACACTGTTTGATGACAGTGACCTCTCAATCCTGAGGTAACTCCCAAACCCTTTCACCGCATCTGCCCATGCTCCTGTCATGATCTTATCTGAACCGGTCCAAAGTTATATCATATTACATAACAGTCATAAATCCGGTCATTTCTTTATTTTTGCATATCAGGTCATAACCAGTGGTCTGTAATAGTGCTATGAAGATAGAGATCATAAACGGGCCTAATCTGAACCTTCTGGGTACAAGGGAGCCCGGGATATACGGCAGCCGGGGATTTGAAGACTTTCTCCGAGAGATTGAAACCAGGTTCCCGTCAGTTTCATTCAATTACTCGCAATCAAATATTGAGGGTGAGATTGTCACAATGGTGCAGACTTCCGGCATGCGTTCAGATGGCCTGATCATCAACCCCGGCGGTTATACACATACTTCCGTGGCGATAGCAGATGCCGTTGCTGCTGTGAAGATTCCTGTCATAGAGGTACATATTACAAACCTGCTTGCAAGGGAGGAGTTCCGTCATACAAGCCTGACCGGAAGGTATTGCCGCGGAACAATCATGGGCCTTGGGCTGGACAGTTACCGGCTGGCTGTGGAAGGACTCATGGAGATATTAAAGAAATAACAGAATAATGAAAAATGATATTCTGACAAAGCGAACGAAGATAGTTGCCACAATTTCTGATAAAAACTGTGATCCTGAATTTCTCCGGAACCTTTTTGAAGCCGGTATGGATGTTGTGCGGATTAACTCCGCGCACCTCGATCCCGAGGGTGTGACAAAAATTATCACCAATGTCCGGACTGTATCTGATAAACTTGCTGTCCTGATTGATACCAAAGGACCGGAGATACGAACTACCGTCTGCGATGAACCGTTGAAATTCATTAAAGGTCAGAGCGTAAAGGTTGCCGGTAATATTGATGAAAAAACTTCCCTGGAGGTCATTAACCTTAATTACAGGGATATAGCAATACATGTCCCGGAAGGAAACTGCATACTTATCGACGACGGTGAGCTTGAGATAAAAATTACCGGAAGGGATGGCGACATGCTTGTGGGAAGGATTGAGAATGACGGTGTACTCGGCTCAAGAAAGACTGTTAACATACCACAGGTCAGGATAAACCTTCCTTCAGTGAGCGAACGTGACCTGACCTTCATAGACCTGGCGGTAAAACTTGATGTTGAATTCATTGCACACTCTTTTGTAAGATCAAAGGAAGATGTCCTCGCTGTTCAAAAACTGCTTGATGATCATGGCAGCAAGATAAAGATCATTTCAAAGATTGAAAATCAGCAGGGGGTGGACAATCTTGAGGAGATCATGGATCATTCTTACGGTATCATGGTGGCCCGTGGCGATCTGGCCATCGAGGTACCCTTTGAGAGAATACCCGGTATACAGAGGACAATAATTGAGAAATGCATCGGTAAACGCAAGCCTGTTATTGTAGCCACACAAATGCTGCATTCAATGATCACAAACCCACGTCCGACACGTGCTGAGGTGAGTGACGTGGCAAATGCGGTTTACAGCCAGACTGATGCACTGATGTTAAGCGGCGAGACGGCGGCGGGGAAATTTCCGCTCGAATCTGTGAGAACCATGACTAAGATAGCCAGTGAAACTGAAGGTGAGAAGGACGAGTATATTGAGATGCCTGCAGGATCACTCAGCGGCGAAGTATCAGCTTATCTGGCAAAGGTTGCCGTGAAAACCTCCATAAGGATAAATGCCAGGGCCCTGCTGGCCGATACTGTAAACGGAACTGCGATAAGGAATATGGCTGGCTTCAGGGGCATCAAACCTGTCGTCGCCCTCTGCTATTCGTATCGCACCATGAGGGAGCTTGCACTGTCATATGGCGTGGTGCCTGTGTATATTAAAAAGAAAAAGTCTGTTGATGAGTTCATCCGGGTTTCTCTCAGGGACCTGCTCAGCAAGCACGATCTTGATGACAATGACATTATCGTGGTACTTGCCGGCAACTTTTCAAGAGCCTCCGGTTTCTCATTTATTGAAGTCGGCACTGTTGAATACCTGAAAGAGAGGGTCAGAATAAGTGAAAGTGATCTGATGGCTTGATTTTTGCTGTGAAATCCCGTATCCAGGTATGAAAATAGTATCACTCGCAATATTGTTTTTTCTGCATCCTGTGCATGTGTCACTTACAGGCATTGAATATGACAGTATGAACCAAATTTACTCTGTCTTTGTTAAAGTGTGGTCTGACGACCTTGATGCAGACATCAGACTGTGGAACAGGGCAAGCGAACGGGTGATAACCGATGAAAAGGAGATATATATTAAATATCTGGCAGACAGAATTTTAATAATTGAGGACGGTAAAAGGCTAAAGATGATATTACTAAAGTCGGAAACAGACGGCCTCGAGCACAGGTTTAACCTTGAAGCAAGAGGCAGCCGGGCGGTTAAAAAAGTAACCGTGATCAACCGGATCATGACGCGTCTTTATGAAGATCAGGCTAACATGCTGCTTTTCAGTTTTAATGGCATTGAAGAAGGATACAGGTTCACTTCTGCTGATACATTGAAAAATTACCAGGTAAAATGAAAGGGGATTGAGATGATTAGAAGATTTACATCAGCATTTTTGCTTCTGTTTTTGATTATGGCTTCTGCAAACGCCACACATAACCGTGCGGGAGAGATAACCTATACTCAGATCTCAGCCCTGACTTTTGAGGTCACAGTCACCACCTTCACGTATACACTGAGCAAAGCTGACAGGCCTACACTGGATGTTGAATGGGGAGATAACTCAATAACAAACGTAGCCAGGGTCTCAGAGACCTTCCTCCCTAATAATTACAAGAAAAATGTCTATATATCACAGCACACTTACCCGGGGCCTGGCATATACAGGATAGTTGTGCAGGATCCAAACCGTAATTACGGAGTGGAGAATATACCCAATTCTGTCAACGTTGTGTTTTCCATATCCACAATACTTATAGTAAACAGTTCAATAGGCCGGAACAGCACACCGGTGCTTTTAAATCCGCCATATGACAAGGCTGCCCTGGGGAATATTTTCATTCATAATCCCGCTGCCTTTGATCCTGACGGCGACAGTCTCTCTTACAAACTGACCGTATGTACAAAGGAGGATGGCAAGCCAATCACCGATTACACTCTCCCGCCTGCATCCAATAAGTTTTATGTTGATTCAATTTCCGGTGATCTGGTATGGGACACACCTACTAAAATTGGCATCTATAATGCTGCCATGGAGATACAGGAGTGGCGAGGCGGGATCAAGATAGGAATTGTCGTCAGGGACATGCAGATTGAAGTATATGATACAGATAATAATCCGCCTGTCACAGCCCCCCTTACCGACCTGTGTGTTGAGGTCGGTGAGACTGTCTCCCTCAATATTTCGGCAACGGATGAAGATGGTGATTCTATAAAACTTATCGCAACATCCGGAATATTTACCACAGGTTCCTGCAAAGCAACATTCACCACCATCAGCTCCGCTCCGGGGCTTACCACGGCAAGATTGCAATGGGTGCCCTGTCACAGCAGCGTAAGACACCAGCCTTATGATATCATCATTAAAGCTGAGGATAATAACGCAGAGCTGCAGCTTGTTGATATTGACAACATGAGCATCAAGGTGCTTGGACCCCCGCCTGTGCTGACCGATATCATGCCGCAGGGGAATTTTGTTCAGCTGATATGGGAGAACTATGGCACCCCGGAAATTGCCGGGTTCAGCATATACCGCCGTGAAGGAGCATCATCACTTGTTGCTGACACATGCTATGACGGCATACCGCCCTCATCAGGCTTTGTCAAGGTAGGTTATGTATCCGGCTTCGGCGCCCTGACATTTACTGACACCAATGGCGGTGCAGGTCTTGAAGCCGGCACTGAATATGCCTACAGAATTGTGGCAGTATATCCCAACGGTACTGAAAGCAAGCCGTCAAATGAGATTGTGACTGCGCTTATCAGGGGCTTGCCGCTGATAACAAATGTATCCATCCGCAATACCTCCGCAACCAACGGATCACTGAAACTGGCGTGGCAGAAGCCCCTTCATCTGGATACCATTCCTGCAAACGGTCCTTATGAATATAAGATTTACAGGGCTGAGGGTATAACCGGAACGGATTACCAGCTCATTTATACTCTGCCTACCGCTGATCTGAATGATACAGTCTATATTGACACTCTGATCAATACCCTGGACAAGGGATGGATCTATAAGATTGAACTGTACAATAACGAATCCGGCAACCGTTTCCTGATCAGCGACCCCGGTATTGCATCGTCACTGTTTGCAGACGCCTCACCGGGAGACAGGAAAGTCAGGTTTGAGCTGAAACGCAACGTGCCCTGGATCAACAATACTTATGATTTCTACAGGTACGACGGCGCTTCATGGGTGCTGATAGGAAGCACCTCCGGCCAGCTGACATTTGTCGATGATAACCTTGTCAACGGTACGGAGTATTGCTACTATGTTGTGTCCACAGGCGGTTATCAGGGTTCTGATACACCCAAGAACCTGATAAACTTTTCCCAGCGTACCTGCATCACTCCGGTCGACAATGAGCCGCCGTGTATACCTGCACTGACGGTGTCATCTCAGTGTGACAGTCTTTACAATACGGTTCGCTGGACAATCACAGACCAGCTGTGTTATGAAGATGTGGCGGCGTATAAGCTTTATTATAAGCAAACCAGTCAGGAGGAACTCGCGCTGCTTGTCACAATAGAGAACAGGGACATTTATAAATATATTCATAATCTTCCTGACTATGTCGCCGGATGCTACGCGATCTCCACCGTCGATGATGTGGGGAACGAAAGTGATCTGTCAATGATGGTATGCGTAGACTCCTGTAATTTCTATGAGATACCTAACGTGTTCACCCCCAACGGTGACGACTTCAATGACTGGCTTGTTGCCAAGACCTCCGTGCTTGTTGAGAAAGTGGAATTCCGCCTGTTCAACAGGGCTGGTGTGCTCGTTTTCAGTACACAGGAACCAAAACTCAATTGGGATGGTACCTACAAGGGGAAAATTGTGCCTGCAGGAGTCTATTATTATGACTGCGAAGTGTTTGAACGCAGGATTTCAGGGACGGAACAGTTCCATCTCAGCGGCTTTGTTCATGTTCTCACAGAAAAAGGAGCAGGCCCTGCAGTAGTGGAGGGAAAAAAATAAAACGGAATGAAAAAAAGTGTTGTTCTTCTGATAATAATTCTTACATCGCAACTGATTGCCGGTCAGGGCAGGTACGAGGAGATGCTGAGAGCTGTCGCACTATCGGCCGGTGGTAATAATAATGAGGCTGCCGGGATCCTTACCGGTTTGATAAACGCCGCTCCTGATGATGAGCTATTGCTTCTCAGAGGTAATGCATACCTCGTATCAGGAAAGGTGAAGGAGGCAAAGAGTGATTTTATGGCTGCCGAGAGCATGATACTGGGATCGGGATTGTATGGACTCTCCAGGTGTGCCGCGGCAGGCGGTGAAACAAGGGCAGCCGTTTCATATCTGGAAGCACACCTTAAATCACAGTTCAGGAAGAGCGAACCTGAGATAATGCTTGATAAATACTTTGAGTCAATTCAATCTTCACCTGAGTGGAAGAGCCTCTGGAAAAAAGACTGGTATAAAGGTTACGAGAGGAAAAGCTGGGAGATAGACCATTACCTTAAGATCGGAAAGACGGATCTGGCCGAAGAGGTATGGCGCGAACTGTCGGCAACCTATTCAGACATGCCTGTTACAGATTATTGCAAAGCAAGGATACTCACAGCCAGGGGCCTTTACCGCGATGCCTCGGCACTTCTTGCGCCGCTGACAATCAAGGTAGATGCACCAACATCATACCTGATTACCCTCGCCGAAGCGCAGACCGGGGAAGGCAGCTATTACGCAGCAGCCATGTCTTATGGCAGACTGATCGATGCTGAATATCCCGATCCTCAACTCTTCCTGAAAAGGGCGGCAATGCTTGTCAAGGCAGGCGACCGCAATGCTGCAAAAGCTGACCTGGGTACATATCTCGCTCTCAACCCTGAAAATTCTGAGGCTCTGGGCCTGATCGGAAAGACCTATGCGGAGGAGGGAGCAATATATGAAGCCCTTCCTTATCTAAATATGAACATCGAAAAGCACCCGGGTGAGGCCACAGCGTTCAGCATACGGGGTGATGCATGGCTTGCAGCACGCACATGGGATAAGGCTGCGGAAGATTATACAATGAGCCTCGATCTCGATCCGGAAAATGCTACTGTAAACTTAAATCTCGGGATAGCCCTGATAAACAGCGGTAAGACCGAAGATGCCTGCCACTACCTCCGCAAAGCGAAAGAACAGGGGAATAAAGACGCAACAAAGTACCTGAGCAAATACTGTATCAGATAATAATTTTCAGGCGGGGCCTTTTACCTTACGTGTTTCGCTATCCTGTCATAAAGATCCTTGGGCTTGAAGGGCTTCAGCACATAATCATTGATAGAAAGGTTCTCAATCTTGTCCTGAGCCTCTGACATCACAGCAGCTGTCAGTGCAACGATAGGCATGCTGTTTATCTTCTTGTCAGCCGAACTGCGTATGATGCGTGTCGCCTCTATCCCATCCATCACAGGCATGTGAAGATCCATGAGGATGAGGTCAAATTGGTTTTTGTTTACTTCATCAAGAGCCAGGCTTCCGTTCTCAACATGTGTTACAATCACACCCCAGCTCTCAAGGAACTTATTGGCTACGAAAAAGTTTATCTTGTTGTCCTCAGCGACCAGGATTTTCTTCCCGACCAGCCTCTTCATTGTTTCTGCGGAGCTCTTGTCAGTTGTCCTGGCGTCTGTGGCGGGCAGACCGTATTCTATTGAAAACCTGAAAACGGATCCTTTATCCGGCTCACTCGATACACTTAAACTTCCACCCTGCAGATCAACGAGACGCTTGCATATTGCCAGACCAAGTCCCGTACCGCCGTACTTGCGGGTGGTGTCGGGAGAAGCCTGCGCGTAACTCTCGAAAATCTCCTCCAGTTTATCCTTTGCGATTCCTATGCCAGTGTCAGTAACCGCAAATTCCAGGACAGCCCTTCCGTCATGCTTTTCTTTTACACCGGCACTAAGGGAGATACCTCCGGTGGAGGTGAACTTCATAGCATTGGAAATGAGATTGGTAATAATCTGATTCAGTCTGACAGGATCACCAATCAGCGATGCAGGGAGATTAGCCGATTTCTCAACCGTAAATGAGACTCCCTTTTCCTTGGCGTGGTGGCTGTATGATCGCTTGACATCTTCCAGCATGCTGAAAAGATCGAACTCTGTCTTTTCGAAGACAATCTTGCCGGCCTCCATTTTATTATAGTCAAGGATATCATTGACCAGGGTCATAAGGTGGTTAGCCGAAAAGCGCAGCGTATTTATGAATTCCATCTGGTCCTCGCGCGGATTACCCTGGTACAGGAGGTTGGTGATGCCAATCACTTCATTCAGTGGTGTTCTTATCTCGTGACTCATCGTTGACATGAACTGTTGCTTTGAAAAAGCAGCCTCCTCGGCGCGCTTGCGGGCAGTTATAAGATTGTCAAGCATCCTCCGGCGCTGCAGAGTGAGCACTATCTGGTTTGCGATGAACTCGAACACCTGCAGGTCATCGTTATTGAATGCGTCAACCTTTTTGTAATCCTGAAGGCAGATGGCGCCAATGACCTCATCATCCATCTTAAGCGGGACACCCATCCATATCTTGCAGGGCGAGCCCACAAGGCTTATGGCTCCTGTTTTTTCTATTTTGAGGATGTCATTTTCATCAAGCAGGACAGCCTTGTTGTTCTTGATCACCCAGCCTGTGAGCGTGTTTTTTGCATCGGTCTCCTTGAAATGGTCAAGCTCATCGGCAAAGAACGGGAATGTCAGAGTATCTTTCTCATGGTTGTAAAGTGCAATAAAAAAGTTATTAACATTCCATAACTTACTTATTTCCTTGACAATAGTAGGGTAGATGTCGAAGATGTCCGAATCCTGCAATGCAACAGTGGATATATTATACTGAATCTCCTGCATCAGACGGCTCTTGATCTCACGGCTGATATCGCGGTAGATACCCAGGAAGGCGATTGTCTGGTCATTGGAAATCACGGATGATGCGATAAGAGATACATTGATTTTGTTTCCAAGCTTATCCTTCCTTACTGTCTCAATTGCTTCCGTACCCTGTTCCAGGGCTATCTCATCCACCTTAACAGCTTCCTCCTTGAGTTCATCAGGGACAATCAGATCGTCTATCATCCTGTTCTGCACCTCCTCAGCTTCAAAACCGAATAGTTTGGTGAACCCCTTGTTGACACGTAGAATCTGTCCGTCGAAATCCGTAAGCACAATAGCCTCAGGAGCAGCATCAATAAGGTGTTCGAGCATTGCCTTCTCTGTTGAGAGTTTCTGCTCATAATCCTTGTGCTTGCTCACATCGGTAAGAACACACCTGTAACCCGTGACCCTGTTCCTGATGACAATTGGTCCGGCATGAAAGAGCACGGAGACCCTGCGTTTCTGCTTGTTTAAAAGGTAATACTCATCAAAGGTGATCTGCCCCGGCTTTGTAAGATCGGAAAGCTCCCTCATCAGCCTGTCAAGGTCTTCGTTCATGAACAGCTCAGGGAGCGATACTCCTTTCGTCAGATCATTGTTGTCAAACCCCAGCGTGATCATTCCCTGGGTGTTCATGAAAGTGACATGCCCCTTGGTGTCAATCTCCATGATCATCTCCGGAAGAAGCTCGGCAAAGGTCTCAAAGACTATCCCCTGCTTCAGTATTTCATTTTCCCTCTCTTTCTGATGCTGACCTGCTTCCCATGTTACTACAATATCGCCTGAAGAAAGAAGAAGGCCGATATAATATCCGTTATCATCCTTCCCGTCGTCTGAGACAGGAATCTTAAATGATCCTACCCTTCTCTGAATATTCTCAAGGAGGGTAACCAGGGCTTTATGGTCGCCCAATGGTGTCTCGCTGATCTCCCTGCCGAGAACATCATCATGGTCGAGCTGCTCAACCTCCTCCGCACGGAAGTTGAAATCAATGATATAGAATTTATCGTCGTCAGAACGCCTCATGATCATGACATAACTGCTCATCGAATCAAAGATCTCCCTGAGGATCTTCTCTGATTCGGCCCTGGCATACCCGTCATTCAGGGTACTTATATCATTATAGTAAGTGATCAGGTAGATGCTGTCACCGAAGAAGAAGGTTCGTGCACTGAAAAGGAAAGTACGTTCCTCACCTGTACGCATGCGAAGCCTGATCTCCAGGTCACTTACCCTTTTAAGGCGCAAAAGCAGCCTCTGGTATTTCCGTCCCTGTACCAGGTCAACATACAACTGGATGTCTTCCGAGGTTCTGCCGATGACCTCTTCCCTTTTGTAGCCTGTGGTATCAAGGAACGCCTGGTTAACCTCAATGTATTCCAGCGTCTCAATGTTGCTGAGGGTGATAAGCTGGTTTGTCGAATTAAAAGCCAGCTCAGGGATATCTGTCAGATGTTTAAGGGAATCCAGAAAAGCGGGTGAGGGATCAGTCTCCTTTCTTTTCTCTTTACGCTTTTCCATCTGAGTACCTGTCTAAATCGTTCAATATATCCGGATCAAAGCAGAATTAACACTGGCAAAAATAGTTATATCTGACACCATTATTAAACCCTGCAGGGTTTAATATATTGCATTTGATTTATGTTTTTTAAAGTAGGAACACCATATTGATATACCACAGGTGCTGCAGGCAGGATTTCGGGCAGTGCATATATAGCGTCCGTGCAGCAGGAACCAGTGGTGCGCCTGCGGCCTTTTATACCCGGGTATCTCTTTCGTCAGCCTCAGTTCTACTTCCAGGGGATTCCTGGCGCCGGGGGTTAACCCGATACGCCTTGCAACCCTGAAAATATGAGTGTCAACTGCAATAACAGGTTTGTTCCACACAACGGATGCGACGACATTGGCAGTCTTGCGTCCAACTCCCGGAAGCTGCCTCAGTTCATCTGTTTCCGAAGGAACGGCCCCGCCAAAATGATTTACGATCATCTCTGCCATGCCCTTGAGGTGCCTGGCCTTGTTATTGGGATATGAACAGCTTTTAATGATCTCAAAGATATCTTCCTGCGCAGCCTGTGACATTGTCAGGGCATCGGGATACTTCTCAAATAGGGCTGGTGTGATCATGTTTACCCGCTTGTCAGTACACTGGGCTGATAAGATCACTGCAACAATGAGCTGGAAAGGATCAGCGTAGCCCAGTTCTGTTTCCGCAACAGGCATGCTCACTTCAAACCATTCCAGTACACCCTTGTATCTTTCTTTTATCTTCACCTGATGGGCGGTTATTAAGGGTTGAAAGTAATATTTTTTTATATTTCAGACGAAAATGGTTACTCAGGTGAATAAAATCATGGTAATTCATTATCCTATTTACTATTTTTCGACCCTATGCAGCGTATTAAGATAAATATTGATTCAGGCAGTTCACTGATCATTACCGGAGGTGATCTGAATGACATTAACGCATTGCTGCCTTCAGGCAGCAGGATTTTCATAATCACTGACACTAATGTCAGGGAATTGTACGGTGACCGGTTTCCGGCAGCAGAAGTGTTGACCGTGAAGCCCGGAGAAGAGAGCAAGACATTGCAAGTCATAGGTGATCTTTGCACCAGGCTGCTTGAGGCTGGCGCAGACCGGTCAGCGTTCATCCTTGGCTTTGGCGGGGGTGTAGTCTGCGACATTGCAGGGATGGTGGCTTCGGTTTATATGAGAGGCCTGCGGCACGGCTTTGTCTCTACAACTCTCCTTTCTCAGGTCGATGCCAGCACAGGAGGGAAGACAGGTGTTAACCTGGGAGCATACAAAAACATCATTGGTACTTTCAGGCAACCTGAGTTTGTACTGTGTGACCACAAACTTCTGTCGACACTTCCTGATGAGGAGTTTCAGTCAGGAGTGGGCGAGCTGATCAAGAATGCCATCATACGCGACAGGGATCTCTTCTTTGATATAGCATCTGCGCTTGACCGTATTTATGAACGTGATCCGTTGATACTTGAAGATCTGATTTACAGGGCTGTTAAGATAAAAGCAGGAATTGTCAGGCATGATCCTCTTGAGAAAGGAATGAGGAGGCTGCTTAATTTCGGGCATACTTTCGGCCATGTCTTGGAGAGGGCATACAACCTGCCTCATGGTATTGCGGTAATGGAGGGTATGCTGATCGCTTCAAGACTGTCGGTGTGGTCCAATGAGCTGCCGCTGTCTGAATTGCGCATTTTTGAGATGGTTCTCGAACAGGCAGGCTTTCCAGGGGAGCATGTACTGCCTGGTAATGTTGTCAGCATGATATCAAGGGATAAGAAAAGCCAGCGCGGCTGCGTCAGCTTTGTGCTGCTGCGCTCCGTCGGGAAGGCTGTCATCAGGAAATTGCCCGTGTCGGAGATAGAAGCTTTCACCAGTTTTTACGGTGAAGATAATAAGGAAGTCAAATAGAAATAGCAGGGATATGAACACAGTAGGAGTTGTTTTCAGGGTTTCAATATTCGGTG
>Ga0209254_10004058_pt1 | contig 13397 bp, 9 predicted proteins | sample FrelakmetDIP11DI_FD_187148 | JGI IMG/M metagenome (GOLD analysis project Ga0209254, IMG submission 187148) | Freshwater lake sediment microbial communities from the University of Notre Dame, USA, for methane emissions studies - DIP11 DI (SPAdes)... | ecosystem: Environmental > Aquatic >...
GTGCCATCGCGGGCTCGAAGTCGATGCGGCTCGCCGCCGGCGCCATCGACCTGGCGCGCTGGCGTGATGAATACCAGGCGGGCGGCGACCCGCTCGATCTCGACCAGTTCGCGGACCACGTGCATGCCGATCATTTTCCTCACGCCGTGATCATCGATTGCACAGCCAGCGCCGAAGTGGCGAAGCACTATGCGCACTGGCTGTCGGAAGGCATCCACATCGTCACGCCGAACAAGAAGGCGAACAGCGCGCCCTACGCCGACTACCAGCGCGTCAAGGATGCGCGGCGCACGGCCGGTTCGCACTATCTCTACGAAGCGACCGTCGGCGCGGGCTTGCCGGTGATCCAGACGCTGCGTGACCTGCGCGAGACGGGGGACGATATCCGTCGCATCGAGGGCATGTTCTCCGGCACCCTGGCCTATCTGTTCAATACCTGGGACGGCTCGCAGCCTTTCTCGGAGGTCGTGCAGCACGCGAAGTCGCTCGGCTACACCGAGCCGGATCCGCGCGACGACCTGTCGGGCATGGACGTGGCGCGCAAGCTGATCATCCTCGCGCGCGAGATGGGCCTGCGCACGGAAATGGCCGAAGTGAAGGTCGAAAGCCTCGTGCCGGCGACGCTCAACGAATGCGGCGTCGACTCGTTCCTCGAGCGACTGCCCGAATTCGACCAGACCATGCTCGAGCGTCTGCGCTCAGCCACCGCGCGCGGGCATGTGCTGCGCTACGTCGGGTCGGTCGACGCGCAGGGCCACGCCGAGGTCGGACTCGTCGAACTGCCGCAGTCGCATCCGTTCGCGAACATCGCGCTCACGGACAACATCGTCCGCTTCGAGACCGCGCGTTACGACAAGAATCCGCTCATCGTGCAGGGTCCCGGGGCGGGTCCAGCCGTCACGGCGGCCGGCGTCTTCGCCGACCTGCTGCGCGTCTGTGCCTACCTCGGCGCCAAGCTGTGATGCGCGATCAGAATCGCAAATCGGCCACAGCGTTTGCTCCGGCGAGCGTCGGCAACGTCGCCGTAGGTTTCGACATCCTCGGCCATACGGTGGCTGCCCTCGGTGACAAGGTGCGAGCCACGCGCCGGGCCGAACCCGGCGTCGCGATCCGCTCCATCACCGGCACGGTCGAAGACCTGCCGCTCGCCGCGGAAAAAAACACGGCCGGCATGGCCGTGCTCGCGATGTGTCGCGAACTGGGCCTGCCGTACGGCTTCGACCTCGACATCGAAAAGGGCATCCCGCTCGGTTCCGGTCTCGGCGGTTCGGCCGCCTCGGCCGTTGCGGGCATCGTTGCTGCGACGGCGCTGGTCGATGAGCCGCTGGAACGCACGGAGCTGCTCAAGTTCGCCATGCAGGGCGAGGCAGTCGCGAGTGGTTCGGTGCACGTCGACAACATCGCGCCCTCGCTCTATGGCGGCCTGGTGCTCACGGTGGGCATCGACAATCCGTTCGTGAAGCAGATCCCGGTGCCGGATTCGATCCGCTGCGTGCTGGTTCACCCGCACATGGTGCTGCCGACGCGCGAGGCACGCGCAATCCTGAGCAAGTCCGTGCCGTTGTCGGACGTGATCTGGCAGCAGGCCAACCTGGCGGGTTTTCTCGCGGGCTGCTTCACCAACGACATCGCGCTGATTCGCGAGTCGCTGCTCGACGTGGTGATCGAGCCGCAGCGGCAGGTGTTGATTCCGGGCTTCGCCGCAGTGAAGCAGGCGGCACTCGCGGCCGGCGCGCTGGGTGCCTCCATCTCCGGCGCGGGTCCCACGGTGTTCGCGTGGGTCGATGCAGCGGACGCAGAGAAAGTCCGGCTCGGGATGGTGGAAGCGTTCGCGCGCCACGGTCTCGATTCCGACAGCTGGGTCTCGACGTTCGATCGCGCGGGCGCACGCGTGGTGGGTGATTGACCATGCAGTACCAGAGCACGCGGAATCCGCAGCACCGTGTCGGCCTGAGCGAAGCGATCGCACGCGGCCTGGCGCCGGACGGTGGACTCTATGTCCCGACTGAGCTGCCGGGCATCGATCGCAAGGCGTTCGACGGCGTCCACACGATGCCGGAAGTGGCGGAAGTCCTGCTGCGGCCCTTTGCCGCAGGCGACGCGATCGCAACCCAGGTGCCGGCCATCGTCCGTGACGCCTTCAACTTCCCGGCGCCGGTCGTGGAAGTGGCGGGGGCCGCGGGACCGTTGTCAGTGCTGGAACTGTTCCACGGCCCGACCGCGGCATTCAAGGACTTCGGCGCGCGGTTTCTCGCGGCCTCGCTCGAGCGCATTCCCCGGAACGATCCGCGTCGGCTGACGATCCTGGTCGCAACCTCCGGTGATACCGGTGGCGCCGTGGCCGCGGCGTTCTATCAGCGTCCCTGGGTCGACGTCGTGGTGCTCTATCCGCAGGGCCTCGTCTCCGCCCGCCAGGAAAAACAGCTCGCGTGCTGGGGCAGGAACGTGCGCACGCTGGCGGTGGCGGGCACTTTCGATGACTGCCAGCGCATGGTGAAGGAAGCGTTCGTCGATCCCGCGCTGGGTCGTGACCTGTTGCTGTCCTCGGCGAACAGCATCAATGTCGGCCGGCTGCTGCCGCAGATGGCGTACTACGCGCTATCGAGCCTCGAGCTGTTCCGCCGCGACGGTCGCGCGCCCAACTACATCGTGCCCTCGGGCAACCTGGGCAACGTGGCTGCATGCCTCTGGGCACGCAAGGTGGGTCTGCCCATCGGCGAAGTGATGCTGGCCACGAACGCCAACCTGACCGTGCCGGACTACCTGCGCACGGGCGACTGGCAACCGCGGCCGAGCCTCGCTACGCTTGCGTCCGCCATGGACGTAGGCAACCCAAGCAATATGGAACGACTGCGCTGGCTGTTCCCCGACCTGCACGATCTGCGCGGCGAGTTCTCCGCGTACTCCGTAAGCGATGATGAGATTCGCGCCTCGATCAAACTTGATTACGCCGCTTACGGGCAGACGTGGTGCCCGCACACCGCGACCGCGGCGCACTTGTACCGGCAGCTGCCTGCAGAGCGGCACAAGGAACGCTGGGTGCTGGTCGGCACCGCGCATCCCGCCAAGTTCAACGACGTCGTCGAACCGCTCATCGGCGCGGCAGTGCCGGTGCCGTCGGCGCTCGCCGATCTGTTGTCGCTGCCGTCCCTGCAGCAGGACGTGGCGCCCCGCCTCGATGATCTGCGCAACGTGCTCAAGGGGAATCCGGCTTGAAGACGCTCCTGGGATTGCCGCTCTGGTTGTGGGTCATCTTCGCGCTGGGGTTGATCGGCGCCGCGGGCTATTTCATCCGCGAGAAGGTGCGCCAGGTGCGCGCGCGTCGTGCGATCGACAACGTGATCTCGTCGGTCGCGTTCGACGAATTGCGCAACGTGCTGCTGCCGACCGGCACGGGCGACCAGATCCACATCAACTACCTGCTGCTCACGCAGAACGGCTTGCTGGCACTCGACCTGTTCGATGCGCACGGCATGGTTTTCGCGGGAGAGAAGATGGAACAGTGGTCCATCTTCGGTCCCAAGCGGCATTTCATGATCACGAATCCGTTGCCGATGTTGTACGACCGGGTGGCCGTCGTGCGGCAGTTCGCGGGCGACGACGTGCCGGTCGAGGGACGCATCGTGTTCTCGATGCGCGGCGAATTTCCGAAAGGCCGCCCGGAGAGCGTGATCCGGCTCGACGAGTTGCAGGACCAGTTCCCCGCAGTCGAACGCGCGGCGGGTGGGGCAGCGGCCGCGTTCGCCGACGTGTGGGAACGCATCAGGCAGGCGTCGCAGCCGAATCCGCTCGCCAGCTGAGGCCCCGCGGCCTCCGGGCTGCGGATACACATTCCCGCGGTATTCCCGCTAGACTCTGTTCAAATAAGATCAGGGGGAGTCAGGGCCATGACCACGACAGGCTGCGACCCGGAGCAGGCGCGCTGATGGGTGCGGCAGCAGTGCTGCGCGACAGCGACAATCTGCGCGGCTTCGACGAGGACGCCTGGGACGACCTCCTCAATTACATCGAGGAGCGACGGGTCATTCCCATCGTCGGGCCGGACCTCCTGCGCGTCGACACCGACCAGGGTCCGCGGCTGCTGTACGAATGGCTGGCCGAGAAACTGGCAGTCAAGCTGTCGGTCGATCCCGCGGGACTCCCGCAACCGCTCACGCTCAACGACGTCGTCTGCAGTTACCTCGGCCAGCGCGGCCGCCGCGAGGAGGCTTACACGCGCTTGCGCTCGATCATGCGCGAAGTCACGATCGCGCCGCCGATGGCGCTGCGACAGCTGGCGCAGATCACGGACTTCGATCTTTTCATCACCACCACGTTCGACCCGCTGCTCGAGCAGGCTGTGAACCTCGAGCGGTTCGGGGGCCAGCCGCACGCGGAAGTCATCGCCTACGCGCCGAACCGTGTGTCCGACCTTCCTGCCGAACGCAGTCAACTGCAGCGGCCAGTCGTTTATCACATGCTCGGCAAGCTCTCGGCTTCACCCACGTATGTCGTCTCGGACGAGGACATGCTGGAGTTCATCTGCGCGCTGCAGTCCGAGCATCTCACGCCCGAGAAACTGTTCCACGAACTGGAGCACAGCCACCTGCTGCTGATCGGCAGCGACTTTTCCAACTGGCTGGCGCGCCTGTTCCTGCGCATGGCCAAGCGCAAGCGCCTGTCGGACCCCCGCGATTTCGGCGAGATCCTTGCCGACGACCACACTTCGAAGGATGAGCGGCTGCTCGCTTTCCTGCAGCAGGTGAGCGTGCGCACGCGCGTGTTCAGCGGCGCCGAGTCGTTCGTTGCGGAACTGCATCAGCGCTGGCTGAGCCGGCAGCAGCCCGCGTCTGCGACTTCGAACATGGGGCTTGCACCCCAGCGTTTCCTGCCGCCGGCGCGCGAGATGCCCGAGAACGCGATCTTCATCAGCTACGCGCGTGAAGACCTGGCCGCCGTGCAACGGCTGAAGGCCGCGCTGGACGCGGCGGGCCTCGTCACCTGGTTCGACCTCGATCGCCTCGAAGGCGGCGACGATTACGATCGCAAGATCCGCGCCAACATCGGGCGTTGCAGCTTCTTCCTGCCGGTGATTTCGGGTTCGACGCAGCGCCGGCACGAAGCGTATTTCCGTCGCGAGTGGAGCTACGCCGTGGATCGCTCGCGCAGCATCGCGGAAGGCGCCGTGTTCATCCTGCCCGTCTGCATCGATGACACCACGGAAGCGGATGCGCTCGTGCCGGAGAAGTTCAAGGCGGTGCATATCTCGCGCCTGCCAGGCGGCGAGCCATCACCCGACTTCATCCGTCGGTTGCAGGAACTCTCGAGCGGTCGTCGTTCATGAAGACCGTGCAGCCGGATATCGCCACCGAGACCACGATCGATCCCGAGAACCCGTGGCTGGGTCTGTCGAGCTATTCGGAAGAAACGCGGGCTTACTTCCACGGCCGCGACGAAGAGGCGGCGGAACTCGCACGGCGCGTGCAGCGGAAGCTCTTGACCGTGCTGTTCGGCCAGTCGGGCCTCGGCAAGACCTCGCTGCTGCGCGCGGGCCTGGTGCCGCGCCTGCGCGGGTCGGGTTTCTGTCCCGTCTACGTCCGTATCGACTACGCACCGGAATCGCCCCCGCCGGCCGACCAGATCAAGCAGGCGATCTTCAAGGTGACGGCCGAGGCCGGTTACTGGACGCGCGCGGGTTCGGCCGTCGCGGGCGAATCGCTCTGGGAGTTCCTGCATCACCGGGGCGACCTGCTGCGCGATGCGAACGAACAGACGCTGTTGCCGCTACTGATCTTCGACCAGTTCGAGGAGATCTTCACGCTGGCGCAGGCCGACGACGCGGGCCGGCAGCGAGCAAAACGCTTTCTGGATGAGCTTGCGGACCTGGTCGAGAACCGTCCGCCCGCCGACCTCGAGCGCCGCCTCGAGGAAGACGAAGCCAACGCCGACGATTTCGATTTCGCACGCGCCGACTACCGCATCCTGATTGCGCTGCGCGAGGACTATCTCGCGCACCTCGAAAGCGTGAAGGGCACCATGCCCTCGATCACGCAGAATCGCATGCGGCTCGCTCGCATGACCGGCGAGCAGGCCTTGAGCGCGGTCATCAAGCCCGGCGGCAAGCTCGTCTCGCAGGAAGTGGCCGAATCGATCGTGCGCTTCGTGGCGGGTGGCTCGGAGCTGCCGAATGCCGAAGTCGAACCGTCGCTGCTCAGTCTGATCTGCCGCGAGCTCAACACGGTGCGGCAGGCGCAGGGCAAGGCGGAGATCTCGGCGGACCTGCTGGCTGGCTCCCGCGACACGATCCTGTCGGAGTTCTACGAGCGCGCGCTGGTTGACCAGCCGGTCGGCGTGAGGCGGGTCATCGAAGACGAACTGCTCACCGAGTCCGGCTATCGCGAGAGCCTGGCCGAGGAGCGCGTGGCCAAGGCATTGGCCGCGGCGGGCGCGGAACCGGACGCGTTGGCGAAGCTCGTCGATCGTCGCCTGCTGCGCATCGAGGAACGCCTCGACATGCGCCGCGTTGAGCTGACGCATGATGTTCTGTGCGGCGTGGTTCGTTCGAGCCGCAATCTCCGGCACGAGCGCGAGGCGCGGGACGAGGCCGAACGGCAACTGGCTGCACAACAGGAGCGGGCGGCCGAGACCCGGCGGACGCTGCAAAAGACGCGTCGCTTCGCCGTGATCGCCGCGGGCCTGATGCTGGTGGCGCTGGTCAGCGCGGTCTTCGGCTGGATCAACTGGAACCGTGCCAAGGCGGCGGATCTGCAAGCGCAGAAGGCGCGCGCCGACGCCGAAAAGCTGGTGGGTTTCCTGATCGAGGACTTCTACGCCGAACTCGAACCCACGGGACGGCTCGAAACCATGGGCAAGCTCGCGCACATGGCGGTGAGCTATTACGACGGCCTGCCGCAGGAATTGCTGACGTCGCAGACGCAGGTCTATCGCGGCATGGCGCTGATCCGCGAGGCCGGCGCTCTGCTCTCGCGCGGTGATTTCAAGGCCGCCAATCCGAAGCTCGACGAGGCGTGGGCCATTTTCGACAAGCTTCGCGCCGGCGGTGACAAGAGCGAGCAGGTCGCGGTCGGGCTTGCGCTGGCGAAGTTCACGCGCTTCTCGAATTGGGGCGTGATCGGTGCACCAGGCTCCGAAGCGGCGGATCTCGAACACACGGCAAACCTGCTCCGGCCCTGGGTCAGCGCCAAAGGCACGTCTCCGCAGACCAAGATGCTCTATGCCGATGTGCTGAATCACCTGAGCCACCACCAGGCCAAGAGCCAGGGAATTGCGACCTGTGAAGAGGCCCGCAAGATCCTGCTCGACGTCGGCGCTCGCGATCTGTCGAACCTGCAAGCGGCTTCCATTTATGCCGATACGAGCGACTCACAGGCGCGTCACTCCCTGTACCTGGGCAAGGTGGAGGAGGCAGGCCAGTTGGAGGCCGAGGTGTACTCGGTCGCCCAGAGAGTATTGGCGCAGCGACCCGGTGACCTGCGCGCGATGGCGAATCTGGGTTATGGCGCTGACCTTCTCGGGCGACTCGCGCTGCGCCGTGGCGACTTCGCTGCTGCAACCAGCTATGCGGCCAAGTCGGAGTCGGCCGGCGAAGACTTCGTCCGCTTCAATCCCTCGGACGTAGGTGCCTGGGCCTTCTGGATCCGTGGCAGGGACCTGTCTGCGGCCGTCCACCTGGAGCAAGGGCGTGTCGCGTCGGCGATCAAAGGGTTTCGTGCCACGGTGGCACTGGATGAGGACACGCGCAAGCCGACCAGCCTCGGACCCTGGCTGTGGTCGAACTGGGGCACGCTCATCGTCAACGAGGCCCGGTCGGGCGACTTCGCGGCAGCCGGGCAATCGCTGCAGGCTGGGACTGCTGCGGCGCAAGCGGCTGCGGCGAACGAGTCACCGGACAGCAAACGACGCGCACTTTTCGAACTGGCGGTCGCAAGCTTGCAGTCCCGGCTCGCCCTGTTCAAGGGGAGCAACCAGTCGGCATTCGATCTGGCGATGCAGACGTCGGATCGGCTGCGGCAGATCGCGCCTCCTGCGACTGAAGCCGGTAGCGTCATTCGGGATGCTGCGGTCTTCAGAGACAACGTACTGCGCAACGCGCTGGCGACCGCCTCCTTGGCCGCTATCCGCACGGGTCGCTATGGCGAGGCGGAAGCTGCGGCTCGCGAGCGCCAGACCCTGCCCCCGAACCCATACTCCGAGCTCGACCCCCAGGATGAAAAATCGCGGGCGCAGGTCACGCTCGCGCACGCCATCGTGCTGCAGGGCAGGTTCGCGGACGCTCGGCAGGTCACGGAGACCGAGGTCGCGCGCTATCGGGACGAACTGCAAGGCGGCGCGAGCGGGTTGTCATTCACCAAAGACTTTGCGTACGCCCTCTACGTCGATGCGCTGGCGCGCCCGGCGGGCGACTCGCGGCGCGCTGCGAATCTGGCAGAGGCGTCGAAGCAACTGAATTCGCTCTCCGCGGAGGCGAATCAACTGCTCGACATTCGTGAGCTGCGAGGCTGGATTGCAGCCGCGTGATCCGCGATCACCTGCGAGACGCAGCCCGTCACTTTTCGGGCCGTGTCGAGGTGCAGAAACTCGTTCGGCCCGTGCGCGTTCGAATTCGGGCCGAGCACGCCCGTAATCAGGAATTGCGTGCCTGGGAATTTCTCGCCGAGCATGCCCATGAACGGGATGCTGCCGCCGGTGCCCATGTACATCGAGTCCTTGCCGAAGAACGCGCGTGACGCACGTTGCATCGATTGCTCGAGCCACGGCGCAAACGAAGGCGCATTCCAGCCGGCCATCGCGGACTCGACGCTGAAGGTGACCTTGGCGCCGTACGGCGGATCCTGCTCCAACGCGCGCTTGAGGGCATTGGCTGCGACCTTCGGGTCCATCGTCGGCGTGAGCCGGAACGAAAGCTTGAGGCTCGTGTAGGGCCGCAGGACGTTGCCGGCGCTGCGGAAGGGCGGGATGCCCTCGGCGCCCGTCACGCTCAACGTGGGCCGCCACGTGCTGTTGAGCAGTAGTTCCAGCGGGTCGTTCGACATCGGCCGCATGCCCGGCACGAACGGAATGCGGCCCGCGACGATCGGGCCGAGTATGGTCGCCGCAGCCTCGGCCTGCACACGGCGATCGGTCGGGATGGGCGTGTTCAGTTCATCGACAAGAATGGCACCGGAGTGCATGTCCTCGACGCGTGCGAGCAGTTCGCGCAGCACGCGCATGCTCGACGGCACGATGCCGCTGGCCATGCCGGAATGCACGCCTTCGGTCAGGACGTCCGCGCGCAGCGTGCCGATCAGGTTGCCGCGCAACGACGTGGTGCACCACAGCTGCTCGTAATTGCCGCACTCGGCGTCGAGACAGACGACCAGGCTCGGCGTGCCCAGGCGCGTGCCCAGCGCATCGATGTGGGCGGGCAGGTCAGGGCTGCCGCTTTCTTCGCTCGCTTCGATCAGGACGACGCAGCGGGCGTGTGGAATCTTCTGCTCGCGCAGCGCGCGGATCGCAGCGATGGACGAGAAGAGCGCATAGCCGTCGTCGGCGCCGCCGCGGCCATAAAGCTTGCCGTCGCGGATCACCGGCGTCCACGGCTCGAGACCGTCCGACCAGCCGGTGAATTCCGGCTGCTTGTCGAGGTGGCCGTACATCAGGACGCAATCGTCCACGTCACCCGGGACGTCGACCAGCAGCACCGGCGTGCGGCCCTGCAGTCGCAGCACCTCCACCTTCGAGCCGGCGGGTGCGTGCGCCGTGGCCCAGCGCGCCATCAACTGCACGGCAGCTTCCATGTGACCGTGGGCTTCCCAGTCCGGGTCGAAGAGCGGGGACTTGTTCGGAATGCGAACGTAGTCGACCAGCTGCGGCAGGATCGAGTCCGACCAGGTCGCGTCGATGTAACTTCTGGCTTTAAAAATATCCATTAAATTCAACTTATTGCAAACTAAACCCAGGATACACGTCAGGACGCCGCCACGGCCTTCCCGAACCCGAAGAACTTTAGCGCATTGCGGGTCGTCGCTGCGGCAACGGTCGGAAAGTCCTCGCCCCGGCAGGCGGCAATCACCTTGACCACGTGGGGCAGGAATTTAGGCTCGTTGCGGCGATGAGCAGGCTTGGGTTGCAGGTCGCGCGGCAGCAGGTACGGGGCGTCCGTCTCCACCAGCAGACGGTCGAGCGGGATTTCGCGCACCTGTTCGCGCAGGTGGCCACCCCGGCGTTCATCGCAGATCCAGCCGGTGATGCCGATCGACAGACCCAGTTCCAGGTAGTCACGCAGCTCGCGCCCGTCGCCGGTGAAGCAATGAGCGACGCCGCCGGCGAGCCGTGGCAGGTAGTCCTTGAGAATGGCGACGAAGGCGTCGTGACCGTCGCGCTGGTGCAGGAACACCGGTTTGCCGCTGTCCACGGCCAGCTCCAGCTGCCAGCGGAAGGCTCGCTCCTGGTCGGCGTGCGAGGAGAAGTTGCGGAAGTAGTCGAGGCCGCACTCACCGGCCGCGCCGACCTCCGGCGCCGCGAGCAGCTCGCGCAGGCGCGGCAGGTCGTCGGTGCGGAGTTCACTGGCATGGTGGGGATGGACGCCTGCCGTGGCCCGAAACACCGCCGGATCGGTCCGCACGAGATCGATGGCGCGGCGGGTGCTGTCGAGCGTGCTGCCTGTGATCACCATGTGGCGCACGCCGGACGCCAACGCGGCAGCCACGACCTCGGCGCGGTCGTGGTCGAAGCTGTCGTGGGCGAGATTGAGGCCGATGTCGACGAGGGTGGGGGCCGGAGTCATGCAGGGTCAGCTGTGTTAGATTGCGCCGCTTTCCCAGACTAGCGAGTACGCATGGCACTGGACAAGGCAGCGCTCGAGAGCCTGCGCCTCGATCGCGATCCTGACACAGCAGAATACCGGCAGCGCGGCGGTTCGCGCCGCAAGCTCTGGTACGTGCTCGCCGCGGTCGCCGTGGTCGCGGCCGTGCTGGCCTGGCGCTCGTTCAACAGCGCCGTGCCGGTGCAGACGGTCACCGTCGAATCGCCAACGTCGGCCAGCGGTGCCGTCCTCAACGCGTCGGGGTACGTCGTCGCGCGGCGGTTGGCGACGGTCAGCTCGAAAGTCACCGGCCGGGTCGCCGAGGTGCTGTTCGAGGAAGGCGCCGAGGTCGAGGCGGGCCAGGTGCTCGCGCGCCTCGAGCGCTCCACGGTCGATGCCCAGCTCAACGTGTCCGCCAGCAGTGCCGAAGCGGCGCGACGCAACCTGCGCGAAATCGAGGTACGGCTGGCCGATGCGCGCCGGACGCTCGAGCGCAATCGCTCGCTGGTCGAACGCAAGCTGGTTGCACAGAGCGTGCTCGACAGCTCCGAAGCCGACGTGGCCGCGCTCAACGCCCGTCTTGCGGCCGCGCGCTCCGAAGTCGACGTCGCCATCGCACAGGTCGGGCTGGGCAAGCAGGAACTGGCCGATCTCGAGATTCGCGCGCCCTTCAAGGGCGTCGTGATTTCGAAGGATGCGCAGCCCGGCGAGATGGTCTCGCCGATGTCGGCCGGCGGTGGCTTCACGCGCACGGGCGTAGCGACGATCGTCGACATGGACTCGCGTGAAGTCGAAGTCGACGTCAACGAGTCGTACATCAATCGCGTCAGCGCGGGCCAGAAGGTCGAGTGCGTGCTCGATGCGTATCCCGACCTGAAGATCCCCGCGCACGTCATCAGCATCGTGCCGACGGCCGACCGCCAGAAGGCAACCGTGCGCGTGCGCATCGGCCTCGACCAGCTCGACCCGCGCATCCTGCCGGACATGGGCATCAAGGTCAGTTTCTTCGAGGACGGCGCGCAACCCGCGCTGCAGAACGCGATGCTCGTGCCCGGGAATGCGATCGTCACGGAAGGGGAGGCGAGCTATGCCTGGGTCGTGCGCGACGGCAAGGTCGAGAAGCGCGCGGTCAAGATCGGTGCGACGCAGGACGGACAGGTGCCGGTCACGGACGGCCTCACGGATGGCGAGACGATCGTCGTCGACGCGCCGAAACGCTTGCGTGACGGCGCGGCCGTGGAGCTGAAGGCGGCAACATGAACGCAATGCCGGCCGCGGCTGCGGCGGGAACGTCCATTGTCCGCATCCGCGACCTGGTGAAGGATTACCGTCGCGGCGCCGAGACTGTGCGTGTCCTCGACGGACTCTCGCTCGACATCCAGCAGGGCGATTTCGTCGCGCTGATGGGGCCGTCGGGCTCAGGTAAGTCGACGCTGCTCAACCTCATCGGCGGCCTCGACCGTCCCACGTCGGGCTCGCTCGAAGTCGACGGCCTGCGCGTCGACGAGCTGTCGGAAGGTTCGCTCGGCCGCTGGCGTGCCGATCACGTCGGTTTCATTTTCCAGATGTACAACCTGTTGCCGGTGCTCACCGCCGAGCGCAACGTCGAATTGCCGCTGCTGCTCACGAATCTCGATCGCGAGCAGCGCATGCGTCGCGTCGCTGCCGCACTCAAGCTGGTCGGTCTCGAGCAGCGCGCCAAACACCGTCCACGCGAGCTGTCCGGTGGCCAGGAACAGCGCGTCGGCATCGCGCGTGCAATCGTCACTGATCCGACGCTGCTGCTGTGCGACGAGCCCACCGGCGACCTCGACCGCAAGTCGGGCGACGAGATCCTGACCCTGCTCGAGGCGCTCAACGCCGAGTACGGCAAGACCATCATCATGGTCACGCACGATCCTCACGCCGCCGAACGCGCTCACCGCGTCATCCACCTCGACAAGGGCATGCTGAGCGAAGGGCCGGGATGATCGGCAAGTACCTGCCGTTGCTGGCGTCGAGCCTGCGCCGCAAGCGACTGCGCACGTTCTTCACGATCGCCTCGATCCTGATCGCGTTCCTGTTGTACGGGCTCGCCGCGTCCCTGCAGTTTGCGCTGAAGTCGGGCGTCGACGTCGCCGGCGCCGATCGCCTGCTGACGATGCACAAGGTTTCGTTTACCCAGCTGCTCCCGGCGAGCTACGAGAGCCGCATCAAGGCCGTCGACGGCGTCGTGGCCGTTTCGCCGCAGACCTGGTTCGGCGCGTGGTTCCGCGACGAGCGCAACCAGTTCCCCACGTTTCCGAGCGATCCCGAGGCCTACCTCCGCATCTATCCGGAGATCAAGCTCGCCGAAGAGCAGAAGCAGGCCTGGTTCGCCGATCGTGCCGGCGCGCTCGTCGGACGCGCCATTGCCGACCTCTACGGTTGGAAAGTCGGTGACCAGGTGCCGCTGCGGTCAGCCATCTGGCGCCGACTGGATGGCTCCGATACCTGGGACGTCACGGTGCGTGCAATCTACGACCTGCCCGACGGTGGCGACACCCGGCAGATCGTGCTGCACCAGGACTACTTCGAGGAAGCGAAGCAGCAGGCCAAGGGCCTGATCGGCTGGTACGTCATCAAGATCAGCGAC
>Ga0209254_10004059_pt1 | contig 13397 bp, 9 predicted proteins | sample FrelakmetDIP11DI_FD_187148 | JGI IMG/M metagenome (GOLD analysis project Ga0209254, IMG submission 187148) | Freshwater lake sediment microbial communities from the University of Notre Dame, USA, for methane emissions studies - DIP11 DI (SPAdes)... | ecosystem: Environmental > Aquatic >...
CTGATGGCTTTCCTCACTTCACCCTTCCAAATCCAGGATAGCCGTGCCAACTCTGGCACAGATGCTGGCACTCCAGAAGTGCGATATGCACAATACTCCGATGCGATCTCGCGTTTAATGGATATTCAACCTCGCGAACCAAATTGGAAAGATTTGATTGTTTTACCTCGCAAGATGTTACCCAATCGACCTGGCGAGCCCCAGGCACCAGCGGTCGACCCTGTCCTCCAGGATCAAGCCCCAACTTCCAACGGAGCCACATTGCTATCATTCGAGGGGATTAATAACGTTAATGGTGTTCTACCTCCCGATACAGTGGGCGATGTCGGACCTAATCATTATGTTCAGGCAGTTAACCTTTCCTTCGCTATATACAACAAGAGTGGGACACGGCTTTATGGTCCAGCCAATATCAATACCCTATTCTCTGGGTTGGGCGGTTCTTGTGAAACGACTAATGATGGTGACCCGATCGTTCTCTACGATCATCTTGCCAATCGGTGGCTGATCAGCCAGTTCTCGCTTCCATATTACCCTCGTGGTCCTTTCTACCAGTGTATTGCTATCTCGCAAACCCCTGACCCCACCCAGGGCTGGTATCGGTATGCCTTCCAGACCAGCACAAAGAAAATGAACGATTACCCACACTTTGGCGTCTGGAATGATGGATATTACATGTCAATCAACCAATTTCAGCTTGGGCAATGGGCAGGACAGGGTGTAGTCGTTTTCGAACGCGATAAAATGCTTCAAGGACAGACCGCCCGGATGATCTATTTTGATCTTTACTCCACCGATTCCAATCTGGGTGGTATGCTTCCCTCCGACCTGGACGGCCAGGTCGCACCAACGGGTACCCCCAACTACTTCATGGGAATTGATGATGACGCCTGGGGCTACTCACCTGATCAGCTTCAAATCTGGCAATTTAAGACCGATTGGGTGACTACCTCGAATTCTAAATTTACCAAGGTTAACACCCTGCCCGTAGCTGCTTTCGACAGCAACATGTGTGGTGGGTCACGCACCTGCATCCCTCAACCGGGTGGAACAAATGTTGATGCGATTACGGATCGCCTGATGTATCGTGTACAATATCGAAATTTTGGTGATCGCCAGGTTTTAATGGCAAACCATACCGTTGATGTTGATGGTACCGATCACGCAGGAGTTCGTTGGTACGAACTTCGAAATACAGGTACAGGCTGGTCGCTTTTCCAGCAAGGAACATTCGCCCCCAATTCGAGCCATCGGTGGATGGCTTCAATCGCAATGAACGGCAAGGGTGAGATAGGACTGGGTTATTCAATTTCGAGCTCAACAATCTATCCATCCATTTTCTATACCGGGCGCACTTCCACTGATCCTTTGGGGCAAATGTCTCAGGGTGAGGGTGTGATTGTCAATGGAGCCGGGTATCAAAACCATTCATCTTCGCGTTGGGGCGATTACTCGATGCTTGCCGTCGACCCGACTGATGATTGTTCGTTTTGGTACACCCAAGAATACTATGCCATTCCTGGAGGTGGTACCTCTGGCGCTTCCTGGCAGACCCGCATCGGTAGGTTCCAACTAACCACATGTGATGCTCCTCCTCCAGTCGATAACCCGCCAACCGCCACTGTCACCAATCCGACCGAAGGTACGACTGTCTCTGGGAGTGTGACCGTCACCGCGACGGCTTCAGATGACAAAGGTGTGACTAAGGTTGAGTTTTTCGTGGACAGCACCAGCCTCGGTAATGATACCAATGGTTCTGACGGCTGGTCTGTATCCTGGAATACCACATCAACCTCGGATGGTACCCATGTGGTGAAAGCAATAGCTACCGATACGATCGGGCAAACAGGACAGGACACCAATAATGTGACAGTCTCGAATGCAGCACCAGCTTCGATGCACATTGGCGACCTGGATGGCTCTAAGAGCGGTGCCAATCGTTGGAATGCCACCGTTACGATTTACGTTCACGATGCCAACCATAATCCTGTAGCAGGCGCCCAGGTGACGGGTAACTGGTCAAATGGTGGAACAGGAACCTGCACCACCGACAGCACCGGAAAGTGCAGCGTGACTAAGTCCAATATTCCGCGGAATACAACCAGCATAACCTTTACAGTAACCAATACAACAAAGACGGGGTTCACATATGCTTCTGCCGCCAATCACGAACCAGATGGCGACAGCACGGGAACCGCAATTACGATTACTAAATAACCATGCAGGGAGAGTGGATGGATTGACCATTCACTCTCCCTGGACAACTCTCAACGATGTAAAAAAAAGACGGTCTAGTGACCGTTTTTTTACTTTGTTGAAGAAGGTCATCTTGCTGAGAAACATCTATCAGAAATAAGAAAAGAATCAAATGGAACAAATCTCTTCACTCGGCTATAATATCAGGATAACGACAGTCAAAACATAAAAGAGATTCTTACTTTAATTCTGTCAAAACCAGTCAGGATCAATAAATTATAAAAAATAAAACAGGAAATTCGCATTGGATAAAATTGTAGATTCCTTTCGATTTGTCGATCCACTGACTCAAAAAGTAATCAAGAATTGGATCAAGATTGAAACGACACGCCCGATCCCCTGGACTCCATTAATTAAGCCACTTTCAGAATGTATAGTAGCGCTTTTAAGTACTGGCGGTATCGCTTTAAAAACTGACCAGCCCTTTTCACAAGAAGGTGAACGACAGAATCCCTGGTGGGGCGATCCGAGCTATCGCATCATCCCACGCTCCACTACGAGTTCGGAAATCAAATCGTATCACCTGCATATCAACACCGCTCTCGTCCAAAGCGATCTTAATTGCCTGCTACCCATTGACCGCCTGGTAGAAATGGAAAAAAATGGCGAGATTGGTCAAGCTGCGCTATCGCACTACTCTACAATGGGATACATTCTTAACCCTCAGGAGTTACTTGAAAAAACTGTTCCGAAAATCGTCCAGCATCTAAAAGACGAACGGGTGGATATCCTCGTTTTGGTGCCTGCCTGACCGATCTGTAACTGGTCCGTTGGACTGGTTCAGCGTGAAATCGAAACTTGCGGGATCACTACGATCACTCTTGCCAACATTCCCGACCTAACGGCATCGGTCAGCGTGCCGCGCATTGCAGCAATCGAGCATCCATTTGGGATAACCGTTGGAAATCCTGGAGATGCGGCTGGACAGATGGCTGTGTTGCGATTAACGATTTATTCAATCCCGGACATGGATCATCCTGGAAGTATCATCCACCTGCCATTCGAATGGGTGGAATCAACTCCCAGGCTTCTCACCCACCCACCGGAGCCTCCCCCGATCGTCAAGCATCTCAAAAATCATCCATTTCAAATCCTTAGTTTCTTAAAACGTCAACCACCAGAGTAAACGAATGTCTGCCATCACCTCCAAAGTCGAATTAATCGAAAGAGTTCGTGTAAGTCGGCAAAAGCTTGAGTGAGTCATTTCCAAACTAACACCCGATCAAATCGTTCTACCAGAGGTGTGTGGTGAATGGTCGCCTAAGGATATCCTCACCCATTTATAAACCTGGGAACAGTTGCACTTTGGCTGGATAGAAGCTTCAATAAGAGGCGAAAAAATCGAATCGACGAATTTCGCAGGAGACAGCTCAAGATATGAAACCATCCATCATCCCTAAACCCGCACATCTCAAATTTATCCCTGGTTGTTTTGAAATCCAGCCTGACACCCGTATTTTGGCATGCCCGGAAGCAGTCGCCTCAGCCGAATTTTTACAAAAGCTGCTTCGACCTGCAACTGGATTTCACCTTCCTGTAGAAGCTGGCAATCCTGGAATTCCACTGGATGGAAATATCCTTCTAACCAAGGCTGATCCCGCCCATCTGCTTTGCACGGAAGGATATGAAATAGAAGTCAACGAACAAGCGGTAGTACTACGGGCTGCTGATTCTGCTGGATTCTTGTACGCGGTACAATCCATACGCCAGCTTCTACCACCAGAAATCGAAACTCAATCCCTGGTTAAGGATATCCTTTGGCAAATCCCTTCAATAAAAATTAACGACTCGCCGCGATTCCCTTGGCGTGGGCTGCATCTGGATGTAGGTCGGTATTATTTTCCAGTTAACTTCATCAAGCGCTTCATCGATCTGATGGCATTGTTCAAGATGAACACTTTCCATTGGCATCTCACCGAGGATCAAGGATGGCGAATCGAGATAAAAAAATACCCCAAACTCATCGAGGTAGGATCTCGACGATCGGCAACACCTTTCCCGGCAGACCGAGGAATGCTGGATGGCCACTCTTACATTGGATACTACACCCAAGAACAAATTCAAGAAGTCGTCGCCTATGCTGCTCAGAGGTGCATCACAGTCGTACCAGAGATCGAGATGCCCGGTCATGCCTGCGCTGCCCTGGCCAGCTACCCCGAACTCGGCTGCACGGGGGGGCCATACCAGGTACGCACTTTTTGGGGGGTCGAAGATGATGTATTTTGTGCCGGGAACGAACAAGTTTTTACTTTCCTGGAAGATGTACTCGGAGAAGTACTCGAGCTCTTCCCGGGTCCATTCATCCACATTGGTGGGGATGAATGCCCAAAGGTGCGCTGGGCAGCCTGTCCAAAATGCCAGGCTCGCATCCAGCAGGAAGGTTTGAAAGATGAACATGAGCTGCAAAGCTATTTTATCCGCAGGATCGAGCGCTTCTTAAACTCCAAAAGTAGGCGGTTAATCGGCTGGGATGAGATTCTGGAAGGAGGCCTGGCTCCAGGAGCAACAGTGATGAGCTGGCGAGGGATTGAAGGTGGTATCGAGGCAGCCCGAGAAGGTCACGATGTGGTGATGAGTCCTACCGATAACTGCTACCTGGATTATTACCAATCGGATGATTATGAGAAAGAACCACCAGCGATTGGTGGAGTCTTGACTCTCGAAACCGTCTATGAGTATGAGCCAGTACCTCAAGCCCTTACCCCTAATCAAGCCATCCATGTTTTGGGTGCTCAGGGAAATGTCTGGAGCGAATATATCCCCACGCCGGCTTTGGTGGAGTATATGGCTTATCCCCGCGCTTGCGCCCTGGCTGAAGTGACCTGGTCACCAGCGGAGGCGAGGGATTGGATCGATTTTAACCAACGCCTGAAAGAGCAGCTAAAGCGTTTGGATCAACTGGGGGTGAATTATCGCAAGCTAAACTATTGATCTTGCTATAATATAAATGGAGGTCAACTTGTTTTGGGAAGATATAAACGGAGATGTTTTTCCTGAAATTGTGAGGGAGGTTCAAGGCGTCTGTCTGGTACCAACTGGATGCCTTGAACGACATGCACACCATTTACCCCTTGGGACAGACATGCTGGTTGCCAGGGAGATTTGCCAACGGGCTTCAAAGCTCGAGCCAGCGGTCATCTTTAAGGATTTCTATTTCACCCAAATCCTGGAAGCCAGGCATTACCCGGGTGCATTTGGTTTGGAACCCGAGCTGATCTTGCACCTGCTGGAGAATACCTGCCGCGAAATTGCGCGGAATGGATTTACTAAAATTGTTCTGTTCAATACTCACGGCGGGAATACTCACTTCTTGCACTTCTTTGCCCAAGGCCAACTTGCCAGCCCTAGAGATTATGCTGTTTATGTTTTAGGTCCCGAAGTTCTGCCGGAAGATACGCAGACCATCAACCAGCAGTGGGAAACTGAGGTGGATGGGCACGCCGGCGAGAATGAGACCAGCCTGATACTCGCTTTTCGCCCTGAACTGGTAGACTTGGATCGACTCCCAATTGGTGATGAAGGAATGCCATTAGGAAGGAATGATGATTTGAAAGATAAGGGTATTTATACCGGTATTTGGTGGTATGCAGACCAACCCACTCATTACCGGGGTGATGGCGCTTATGGAACTATTGAAAAAGGAAAACGGTTGTTACAGGCAAATACACTTGCCCTCGCAGCTGCCATTCGGGCGATTAAAAAAGACCTAATAACTCAATTTCTGCAACAAGAATTCTGGTCAGGTCTTAACTCATAAACCAGAAAAAGATCCTAGAAGGTGTTTTTCTTGAACCATCGAACCAATCCGTAATAATTCTTTCGATACCCAGGAGGTATGATCATGAATCTTAAGGAAACCCGTGCAGCCATAATAAGCAGTATCTGGCAGGCAGTTGCGCAAAGTAAAGTCGATCTAACGGCGATTCCTGTTGAAGAACAAGAAAGGCTGATCAGTAAGATCGCTGACCAGGTTCTTCTAGCAGTTGATGACTTGTTGGAGGATGATACTATTCCTGAACCCATCTCTGAAACTGCGACTACCTTAGAATCCCCGAATAATGGAATCGTAGAAAATGTAATCTGGCAGGGTCGACCGTTATTGTCGCTGGTTGAACATTACACTTTGACTAATGAGAGGATCAAAATCGTACGGGGAATGATCGGAAGGAATGTTGAAAATTTCGAACTTGTGCGTATTCAGGATATCGATTTGAAACAAGGGATCGGCGAACGAATGTTAGGAGTTGGAGATATCGAAATTCGAGGTAGCGATATTTCTAATCCATCCGTGAACTTGCGTAATATTCGCCAACCTGAGGAAGTCTATGAATTCCTGCGGAAGGCCTGGTTAGAAGCTCGTAAACGACATGGGCTACAGTTCAGGGAATATATGTAAAAATGACTAACCAAAAGGAACTATCATCCCAAGAACTTACCAAACACTTGTCTGGAATGCTTCAATATCCAACAATTTCTTATCCAGAACCAGAAAATATCGACCATCAAGCATTTTCCGAACTACACAATTATCTCGAACGGACATTCCCGAGTGTGTTTGCCAACCTGGAAAAGGAAATAATCAACACTCATAGCCTTCTTCTCACCTGGCGAGGCACCCATAAAGATTTAGACCCTATCTTATTGATGGGGCACATAGACGTAGTCCCAATCGAACCAGGGACCGAAACAAAGTGGAATTACCCACCTTTCAGTGGGAAGATCGAGGATGGTTTTATCTGGGGGCGTGGCGCACTGGATGACAAACAATCCGTAGCTGGGATCCTGGAAGCAATAGAAAGCTTATTACTCATAAAATATCAACCCCGGCGAACAATATTAATCGCGATTGGCCATGACGAAGAATTGGGAGGTGTAAATGGTCAGGCGCAAATTGCCAGGATCCTCAAAGAACGTGGTGTTCATCTTGAGTTAGTTTTAGATGAAGGCCTGGCAGTGACCGTAGGTATCCTTCCGATCGATAAGCCAATCGCATTAATCGGAGCAGCAGAGAAAGGATATGTAAGTCTGGAATTGATCGTCGAAATCGAGGGTGGTCATTCATCGATGCCGGGTGAGAATACTTCGATTGGAATATTATCAAAAGCGATCTTATCACTCATGAATCACCCTTTTCCACCTCACCTGGGTAATATTACATCAGAACTTTTTCGGCGGATTGCTCCTGAGATGCCTACTATAAATCGTTTTATTTTTAAGAATCAAAAAATCTTTCGCTCCCTGATCTTGAACCAGCTTGCCAAAAATCCATCCACAAACGCAAATATCCGAACCACCATAGCACCGACCATCTTCCAAGCTGGAACAAAGGATAATGTCCTACCGAGCAAGGCCAGGGCTATCATAAATTTCCGCTTGATCCCGGGTGATACAAAAGAAAGTGTTCTAAAATATGTCAGAAGAATTATCGTAGACGAGAGAGTCGAGTTGCAAATCAAGGATGAGTTTGCCATGAATCCATCACCAGTTTCTGACATAGATTCTAGGAGTTTTAAACTTTTGGAAGAGTCGATCCATTCCACTTTCCCCGGTGTTCTCGTTGTACCCGGGTTAGTGCTGGGTGCTACTGACTGTCGTCATTATACCCAGCTTAGCAATAATTGCTATCGATTTTCTCCAATTCGAGTGACTAAAGAAGACATGAGCCGCATACATGGCACCAATGAGCGAATCTCTGTTGAAAATTATACCCAGGTTGTTTCGTTTTACCGCCGGGTGCTTCATGAAGGAAGTTCTTAAACGAAATTAACTAATGTAACGCAGTACCATACTTGCAAATAATTTTCCAAGTTTTGATTGATTCGATTAAATTCTGTAGTGGATAAATAAATGTAAAAAGGTAAAGATCATCGAAAAAACTGATATTCCTCTTGTGGATAAAAAGATCTTAAGAAACCTGGCATACCAGGTAGCCGAGACAGCCTCGCTTCCCATTATGTCTGAACGAAGAGAGCTCTGGAAGCGTCACAACGATCTCGAAATTGTTCGTCCATTAATTTTAATCTTTCCTGAAGGATCCTGGCGAGAATTACTACCTGAGTCTATTCTGGAATGCACCCAACAGGAAACACGCCAGATTGAATGGGAGTTACGTAGACGGTTATACACCTATACGCATTTCATGGACGATACAGTTATCGAGAATTCCTGGATCGTTCAAAAAAGGTTCCAGGTATCCGATTGGGGTATCCAGATCCAACGCAGCGAACGTACTCAGGAAACTGGTTCCTGGCATTTTATCCCCGTCATAAAAGATTTTTCAGAAATCGAAAAGCTGCATTTTCCCCAGGTTACTTATGATCCTGATGGTACTACGGATGATTTTAATGCTGCTCAGGATCTCTTTGGAGATATCCTTGATATAAAGTTGAAAGGTGTCGCCCATGTTTCTTTTCACCTCGCTTCAGTTTACTCTAACTTGCGAGGCTTAGAGCAAATGTATACCGATATGGTCGATTATCCCGAAGAAATGCTCGAATTTCTCGAATTCTTGACCCAAGGTTATGAAAACCTGATCAAGCAATACCATGATCTCAATTTATTCAGCTTAAATAATGACCAGACTTACCATTCTTCAGGTGGAGTAGGTTACACCAATCATCTCCCAGTTCCTGGCTTTACGCCCACACGTGTTCGCCAATGTGATTTATGGGCTTCTGCAGAATCACAGGAATATGCTGTCGTATCACCTCATATGCATCGCCGTTTTGCTCTGGATTTCGAGAAGAGGTTATTGCAGCCATTTGGACTGAACGGTTATGGTTGTTGCGAAGATCTGACTAATAAATTAGAAGATGTGTTAACCATTCCTAATATCCGGCGGATCTCGATATCACCATTTGCCAATGTGGATCGATGTGCTGAAATCCTTGGTAATCGGGCAATTTTCTCTTGGAAACCTCAACCACAGCAGCTTGTTGGAGAATTTAATAAAAACGAAATAGAGTCCTATCTCCTTCATACGCTTGAGGTAACTAAAGATTGTGTCGTCGAAATTATTCTCAAAGACACACATACTTGCGAAAACCAACCGGATCGTTTCGATGATTGGTCAAAGATAGCCCATTCACTTATTGGTTGATAAAACATAAAAGGATAAGAAAAGGATTAATATAATTGATCACATTCTTTCCAGAAAAATCGATTTATAGTATCCTCGATATCCTACAAAGCGCCGGGCGATCATTCAGAACATCGATTAAGGAAATATAGAGTCTGCCCGTATCATTCACGAAAGGAAAACGAGTATGATTCTAGTTACCGATTGCGCTGCTGACCTCCAACAAGACGAGATCAAAGATATAGGAGCAGTGATTGCTCCTTTATATATTCAATTCCCGGAAGGTGAAATTTCTTCCGACCAAATTTCCGCAGATGAATTTTATAACCGCCTGGAAGAGATGCGTCCATTAATTCCATCAACTGCCCAACCTTCTCCAGGTATCTTTTCTGAGATGTACAATAAGCTTTCTGAAACCAGCCGGGAAATTATTTCGATCCATATCTCGTCTGGATTAAGTGGAACACTTAATTCTGCTCGCATGGGTGCTTCACAGGCTGCCAAAGCCGTGGTGCATCTCTTCGACAGCCAAACGCTTTCTGGTGGAGAGAGGTTTCAGGTACTGGTAGCAGCCAAGGCCATTCGTGCCGGCTGGAGCTCTGATAAAATTCTGGAACGATTGAACCTTCTGCGTGAGCAAACGGAAGTAATCTACACTCTCGATACGCTTGAGTATCTGGCACGCGGAGGCAGAATCGGGCGAGTCCAGGCAATAGCTGGGATGCTCTTGCATCTCAAACCGGTAATTCATGTGGACCATTCGGATGGCAAATATAGCACGGTTGGAAAAACACGCACGATTCGAAAAGCACTCGAAACAATTGCAGATTACCTGGCCAATAAATACGAAAACCAGGCGTTACGAGTTTCGGTGTTGCATGGACGTTTTTCCGATCAGGCGGATGCTCTTGCCGAATTGTTACGTGAACGATTGAATGCTAGTCAGATGGAGATCTTGAGGATCTCACCAGTCCTTGGCGTTCACACCGGACCTGGGATCGTGGGAGTGGCGGTTGCGCCTAGCATCCTTTTAGATATATAATAAGGTCTTCATCCTGGTTTTACAGCTCGTGTTGCAATGTAAATTGGCATATATTCATTGAGAATGCAACGCGGATCACGATCTTCGTAAAAACCGTAGATCGTAAAGCCAGCTTCAATTTGTCCTCCGATTTGTTCATCAAGTGAATGGCTAAATTCGAGTGGCCATCCTTCGTTGAGATTCCTTTTACGATCTAACAATGAAGGGCTGGTCAAATCAGAATATGGAAGCCGGTACCGAACTTCCAAAAGGCCTTCATCATCCATTTTATATCGATCAAAAATATAGATCACCGGGTTCACGATTCCAGAAAGCAGCGCACCGCCAGGACGTAACACCCGAAACGCCTCATCCCAAACAGGAAAAATATCTGGAATAAATATGTTCGATACAGGATGAACGATTAAATCGAAGCTGCAATCTTCAAAGGCAGATAAGTCACGCATGTCTCCTTCGACCGTGATGATCTCCAATTTTTCACGTGCAGCGACGAATCGATCTTGGGCAAGCTGCTTGGGAGAATTGTCGAAGACAGTAACCTTTGCACCTGCAGCCGCAATAACCGGCCCTTGTTGACCTCCACCCGAAGCCAGGCAAAGAACATCGAGATTATGAATTATCTCCGGAAACCAGTTTCTTGGGATTGGTTTTATAGGAGTCAGAACAATTTCCCAATCTCCTTTTCTGGCTTTAGAAATAACATCTTCCGAAACCGGGCAAGTCCACTGGTTATTTTCCTCAACTGCCTTGTTCCAGGCAGTGCGGTTATAAGCTCTAATATCCAATGAATTCTGAGGTTTCCTTCATGCAAAATCTCTTTCTGAATTCCCTATTTTGGTTTTCGGAAGATCGTTACGATCACCGCGATAACCAGGATAACCGCAAGGAGATAAGCTGTCAGACTTACAGAGCTGTTATCAGCAATTTGGTTAGGAGCTCCAACCCCGATGTATGCCCAAACAAGTACCAATGTATATGCGATATCTCGGTGCCGAATGAGCATCAGCAACCCCAGTACGGCACCCACAAGGAGGAGGAGAATAGTCAGGTTTGCAGCAAGAGCCTCCCCTTTCCAACCAAGTGCATAAAGCGTGATCGTAGTGTTTGCGATCGTTGCGACGCTGATCCAACCTAAGTAAATGCTGATCGGCACGCGGATCGCCCAGGTCTCTCCCCTGCCAACCTTCGAAACACCTGTTCCTAAACGCAAATAAACCAATATTAGTAACCCCAGGAGGGCAAGCATAGCAATTTCGGTCAACCAAAACCAGTTGGTTTGAAAACCGTAATGCCAGATGAACAACCAGACGATATTGGCAACGCAACTTAACACCAACGGCCAACCTGTAACTCGAAGCCGTGGATTCTCACGTTGACCAGGGAGAGCCTGGAAAATTGCAAAAGCAATCAAACCCAGGTAGATTACCCCCCAAATTGCAAAAACATAACCAGCAGGAGTAAAGAAGAGCGGGAAACTGTCAGAAATAACACCAGTATTGGTATTATTAAAAGGCAAAGCATTTGCCATCACATTTAATACGATGGTGGCTATTACTGCGATGACAACACTGATTTGTCGGACGATATCTTTTTTCATTATTTGTCTCCCATGGTATTTTGAAAAAAAATAAAATTAACTGTATAACTTAAATATATCACGATAATCTTCCACTTTTTGCTTTTTCCGATCATTTTCCTTTATAATTTCTTTTATGAATCCCTCCTGCCATCTCTATCCCTTGTTAAAGAAATCCGAAATCGAACGCTTTTTACGAAGTGCACTGCACATTCTATCCGAAATGGGGATGGAAGTCTGCCATCGTGGGCTTTTAGAACGTCTTGCTAATGCCAACCTTCAAGTCGACTTTTCGAATCAACGAGTCCGATTCCCAACCTTGTGGGTAGAAAGCTGGATGGCAGGTGCAACAAAATTCGATTGGGAGAATGCATGTCCAACTGTCTCAGCTTCATCAGGGATTTACTACAGTAAGGTTCACGATCCTCAAAGTGGAGAGCTTGTTTCCTGGACAGAAAATTACCTGGCAAATTATATCGCACTGGCAAAATCTTTGCCGAATATAGGCAGTGCAGTTCTTCTGGGCAGCCGATTGACCGAATTTCAGGCCAACGAGCCTTTGTATGAACGTTATTATGCATGGAAGTGGGGTGCTATAGAAGGTGGGTCAATCTTGCTTGAAGAACTTTGCCAGCCACTTTACGAAATTTATGAAGTCGCTGCTCAATATAAGGATATCCCTATAGAGAAACTTTTTCAGGCTACCGTTTACTTGATCCCTGCCTTGAAATTGGGACGGCACGAAGCCTGGCAAATAAATTTTTTTCTAGAACGTGGTCTAAAGGTCCATATTGGCGGTTCGATGCTGACCATGGGTGCCAACGCTCCAGTGACCCTGGCGGGATCAGTCACGCTGAACCTGGCAGAACAGCTTGCACTGCGAATCCTGGATTATATATTATTTGATCACAATCACTTATTCATCGGTGCAAGCATCGCCCCACTCGATATGCGCACGATAATCCGACCATTCGGCCGGCCCGAAATGATTATTGCCAACTTAATGACCGCCCAAATTGCGCGGTATATTGGTGCAGCTTTTTCAGGTCATGCTGGACTTACCGATGCCAAGCTTCCCTCCACCGAAGCTGGCGCTCAAAAAGCTCTTTCTGCCCTGCCTACCTTACTTGCTGGTGGCAACCTCTGGATGGATGCCGGTTTACTGGCAATCGATGAAGTCTGCTCCCCAATCCAGATGGTATTGGATAATGAGTTTTTAAGTGTTCTAAAACACTTCACACATGATTATGAGGTTGATGATGATGCAATAGGCCTGGAGATGATTCTTCAGGCCGGTCCTGGCGGAAACTATGTGGCTGAACACCACACTGCTCAGCGATTCCGAGGGGAATTATGGCAACCAACCATTTGGTCACGTGAGATGCTAGCGCCTTGGGTAGCTCGCGGAGCCAGGCTGGATGTGGATAAAGCTCGTGAAATCGCTT
>Ga0209254_10004060_pt1 | contig 13396 bp, 11 predicted proteins | sample FrelakmetDIP11DI_FD_187148 | JGI IMG/M metagenome (GOLD analysis project Ga0209254, IMG submission 187148) | Freshwater lake sediment microbial communities from the University of Notre Dame, USA, for methane emissions studies - DIP11 DI (SPAdes)... | ecosystem: Environmental > Aquatic >...
TCTGCAGGTGACGATCAGAACATTTACGTTGCATGTTCTCATGAAGATTACCTTAAGGCCAACCGGAATGAAGTACCTGACAGATGGGTAAAGGCAGTTGAGAGACTCAAATCATGACTTACGGTTCAGTTTTTAATTCTTCCCGCTGTCTCCATATTCAGTTTGTCAAATAATATGATACACTCATCAAAAGAGACGATTTACTGAGGCAAATAATTGTAACTAAATTTGTAAAGGACTTATATTTTTACTTATTTTGCTCGTTCAATAATTAAGTGCACCGCACCTGCAAATTAACCAATGAAGAGAGTAAATATTGCAGCTTTTGTTTTTATTCTAATAACGCATCCTGTTTTCTCACAGCAAGATCCGCTATCGAGTCAGTATATGTTCAACACTCTGACCTATAATCCGGGTGTTGCGGGTGTTTCCGGAATGATTTGTGCCACTGCCCTTAACCGACAACAATGGGTTGGATTCAAAGGTGCCCCTTCCACAACCGTTTTTAATATCAGTGCTCCTATAAAACCCTTCAAAATCAGGAGTGGAGTCGGTTTGCTTATTGAAAGCGATAATGTAGGCTTCGACAAAGACATAAACATTTCTGCCTCTTATTCATATCATCTTGATGTGGGACAGGGAATTTTAGGAATCGGAGTAAATGTCGGAATGATAAATAAAACAATTAATCCGACCTGGGTAATCCCCAATGGTGATTCACACACCCCCCCATCAGGAGATCCATTGATACCGGAAAACAAAGAGAGTTATGTTGCCTTTGATGCAGGTATGGGTCTCTACTACAAAGCCGATAAATACTATGCTGCATTTTCTGTCACTCATCTTAATCAGCCCAAAATAAAATTCAGTAAAGGAACTCCCTATATCAGCAGACATTATTATCTGACAGCAGGATACACTCTCCAGCTGCCTAATCCTTCACTTGAATTGTTACCTTCAGTATTTGCCTTCAGCGATGGCAAGGTTATGCAATTCAATATAACTTCACTTATCAGGTACAATAAAAAAGCATGGGGCGGCGTTTCATACAGGTATGGTGATGCCTTTATCGGAATGATCGGGTTGGAACTGTTCAATGGAATCCGGATTGGATATGCTTATGATTTTACTATTTCTGAAATGGGAAATAACAGCAAAGGATCGCATGAATTCATGGTAAACTATTGTTTTGACCTGGGCCTTGGAAAAAGCCCGATGAAATATAAAAGCATCAGATTTTTATGATAATTATAAAAAAAATAACTTACTTGCATTATAAATACGAATGTATTATGAAAAAGATAATTATGCCTGCTCTGATTTTGACAATCCTGTTAACTGGTTGCGGATCGTCAAAGAATAACGGAGAGCTTACCGGTGTTGAGGGAAGAAAGAAATTCTTCGAACCCGAACCATTTGAAATGGCATTTGTTCCTGCCGGTAATTTTATGATGGGCCCAAGCGACCAGGATGCAGTTTTTGCTATGAACAGCATTTCAAAATCTGTTACTGTTGAAGCATTCTGGATGGACCAGACTGAAATTACAAATAATAAATACCGGCAATATGTATATTATGTCCGCGACTCCATTTTCAGAACAAAACTGGGTAACGCAGGCATTGCAGACCGTGAATATTTTATGGTTGATAATGATGGTAATGTCATTGAACCAAATGTGATTAACTGGAATGAAAAAATCGATCCTGAAGAGGAAACAACCAATTCAGTATATGAAGAGATGCTTTATCCCCCTGAGGAGAGATTCAACAGTAAAAGACAGGTTGATGTCAGGAAACTGAACTATTCCTATTTCTGGGTAGACTATCAGCAGGCTGCAAAAGCCACATACAAAATTGATTACGCCAATAATACCGGCAAGTACGAGGGACAGTTTATAAATAACGATGGCACCCGGTCAGAGGTAAAAGACCGCTCATCATTTATCAAACACGGCATCATCAACGTCTATCCCGACACACTGTGCTGGATAAGAGACTTCACCTTTTCATTTAATGATCCGCAGGCGTCACTCTATTTCTGGCACCCTTCATTTGATGATTATCCTGTTGTCGGAGTCTCCTGGGTACAGGCCTCAGCATTCAGCATCTGGAGAACCGACTATATGAACTCAGCTCTCAGAAAAAATGATATTGCCGATGTCCAGAGTTACAGGCTTCCTCTCGAAACGGAATGGGAATATGCTGCAAGGGGTGGACTCGATCTCTCAATGTATCCCTGGGGCGGACCTTACACACGCAATTACCAAGGCTGTTTCCTGGCTAATTTCAAACCATTACGCGGCAACTATATTGATGATGGAAATGTTTACGCCGGAAAAGTAGGATCATATGAGCCAAATGAGTTTAGCCTATACGATATGGCAGGCAATGTTGCAGAATGGACCTCCTGCGCATACCATCCATCAGCCTATATCTTCCAGCACGACCTCCAGCCAAATTATGAATACAATGCTTCTCCCCAGGATCCTCCAATAATGAAAAGAAAGGTGATCCGTGGCGGGTCATGGAAAGATATTGCATATTTTCTTCAGACCAGTTCAAGAGACTATGAATATCAGGATTCTGCAAAATCCTACGTCGGATTTCGTAATGTAAGATCTTATATCGGTGTAAATTAAACTTTTGAAATAACCTTAAAATAACCTGGGATATGAGCCTAGCAGAATTTGTACAAAGCAGCGGTTGGAAAAATTTTATGTCTAAACTTTACGGTTTAGGCGCTTCAGTCGTTATCGTTGGTGCATTGTTTAAAATACAGCACTGGCCACTGGCAGGCCCGATGCTTACTCTTGGTCTTCTTACCGAAGCAGTAATCTTCTTCTTTTCTGCCTTTGAACCACTCCACGAAGAAACTGACTGGTCTCTTGTATATCCTGAACTTGCAGGCATCCCGGAAGATGAAACAGGCGAACTCGGCCAACATCAGGGCAAATACTCCGGATCTGTATCAGGTGGAGGCGGCGGCGGTTATGGCGGAGGCTCCGGTGCAGTTGCCCTGGCAAAATTCGATGAGATGCTTGAAAAAGCTGAAATCTCTCCGGAACTGTTCATGAAGCTTGGGGCCGGAATGAAAAAACTAAGCGACTCAACATCCAATATCAGTGTAATGGGTGATATATCGGCTGCTTCTTCAAAATATATGAATACCATTAACGTTGCCAATGATTCACTGGGAAAACTGGCCGACTCATATCAGACTACAGCGAAGGTAATAAATGAAACAGGCTCTGCATACAGGAATATGGCAGACTCCCTGTCTGTCATTGAAGTTGGCGGAAAATCATACCAGCAGCACCTCGAAACACTTAACAAAAACCTCTCTGCACTAAATGCCGTTTATGAACTGCAACGCAGAGGAGCAGATGACCACATCAAAGAATCAGAAACTATATATAAAGGAATACAGGGATTAATGAAAGACCTTTCCGATTCAGCAGGAGATGCAAAAAAGTACCGGGAGCAAATAATAAAACTCAACGACAGCCTGGCAGCGCTGAATAATGTTTATGGAAACATGCTCGCTGCTATGAATGTTAAATAAGGTGGCTTTTTTAATCTAACTAAACTAACAAGAAAATGGCTCACGAAAAGCTATCTCCCCGGCAAAAAATGATCGGGATGATGTACCTGGTGCTTACTGCCATGCTTGCACTTAATGTATCAAAAGAGGCAGTTGAAGCCTTTAAAAAAGTTGATAAGGGCCTCACACTGACCATTGCAAATTATGCCATAAAAAATAATCTTATATATAGCGAATTCGACAGGGCTGCCGCCGAAAACCCTACAAAAGCCGGGAAATATAAGACCTTAGCTTACCAGGTCAAAGAACGCGCTGATGAAGCATTTAATTTCATACAGGATCTCAAAATAGAGATAATCACAAAAACTGAAAGAGGAATTGATGCTGAAAAACCTCAGGTTAAGGATAACGAAGTTCTTATTGAGAATATCAAGAGGATTGATGATCCAAACGTGCCCACAGAGATCCTCGTCGGAGCCAATGAAAACGGAAAAGCCTATTACCTTAAAAACGTTCTTAACGAATATCGTGATTTCCTTATAGCAACTCTTGAAGGGAATAATACCACTGCAGAAGATGCAATCAGAGTAAGTCTTAATACAGATGATGGAAAAGACCCCGACGGACAACGTGCTCCCTGGGCCAACATGACTTTCCAGACACTTCCTCTGGTAGCCGTAATCTGTATCCTCTCGGAAATGCAGCTCTCTGTAAGAAACGGAGAAACGGAAGTACTCAATTACCTCTATTCACAGATAGATGCTGCCGCTTATAAATTTAATAAACTGAATGCAATAGTTATCCCAACTTCAAATTACGTAACTCTCGGCAGCGATTATGAAGCAACTGTATTCATCTCTGCCACAGACTCAACACAATCTCCTAAAATCACTGTCGGCTCTGACGAACTTCCACTTGATGAAAGAGGAAGAGGTATTTATAAAGTGCGTCCCTCTTCAACAGGAACAAAAAAATGGGGCGGTATTATAGCTCTCAAGTCTCCTTCAGGTACAACTGTTAATTACTCTTTTGATGCTTCATATATTGTTGATGAACCAAACGTTATCGTATCGCCGACTGCCATGAACGTCATGTACACCGGCATTTTTAACCCCATCGATGTTTCGGTACCAGGTGTAACGCCTGATAAAATAAAGATCAGAGTTGTAAACGGAATTGTAACCACTGATAAAGTAAAAAATCCCAAGGGAGAATTCTTCAAAGGCACATGGTCTGTAAAACCCAATGCTGCCGGACAGGATGTCCAGATCATTGTAACTGCTGATATGAATGGAAAACCTGTGCAGTATCCTCCATATCCATTCAGGGTAAAACCTCTTCCTCCTCCAATTGCAGTATTCGGAGGAAAGAGCACAGGAAGCATCTCAAGAGCTACTGCAGCCGCCCAACAGGGTGTTTTCGCAATTTTGCCTGATTTTGATTTCGATCTCAGATACCAGGTTACAGGATACACCGTTCTATACAATATCAGGGGTAATGACTATGAAGAACCCTGCACCGGCAGTAATCTGACTCAAAAACAAAAGGATCTGATTGGAAGGCTTGTCCGGGGAAATAATTTAATTATTAAAGATATTAAGGCTCTTGGGCCAGATGGTAAGACCAAAGACCTGCAACCGATAATTTTAAAGATAGACTAATATAAAATAAATGTACAACCATGAATAAGAAAATTCTTTTTGGAATTATCTCCCTTCTATTATCAGGTGTTGTAAACGCACAGACCTTCGGTGATATTTACCAGAAGACCCTGCCCGATGCAAAGAAAATTGACTATCCCTTTCTTAATGAGAGTGATGTTGTCTGGTCAAAAAAGATCTACCGCCTAATTGACCTGCGGGAAAAGATAAATCAGCCTTTATATTACCCGATAGAAGCAACGCTGGACGGGAGAAAGAACCTTATAAGCATTCTGCTTGAAGAGATCAAGGCTGGCAAACTTACTGCATATGACCCGCTGACTCCTACTGTAAATACCACATATTCAGATATTGAAGGAAAAATGGGCGCAGTTAATAAAAGTGAATCAATAACTATAAATGCAGATGGCGCCACAAGAGACACCGTAATAAAACAGGATGCCAAACCCGAAGAGGTAAAACAAATTCTTCTGTATGAAGAGTGGTACTTCGATAAAAAACTCTCAATAATGAGTGTCAGAATAATTGGTATGCAACCTCTCTATATGGGATTTGATGAGCAGCTTGGATATGTACTCAAGAAACCATTATTCTGGATTAGATATGATGAAGTAAGGGATGCTCTGGCAAAACAGGAAGTATATATGTATAATAATGATGCTCAGAGAATTTCTTTCGATGATCTTTTCATGCAGAGAAGATTCGGGAGCACCATTATGGGAGAATCAAATGTTTATAACGACCGGAGGATTTCACAGTACGAGGTGGGCAAAAACGTCCTGTTCGAAGCTGAACGAATTAAAGCGGAACTTTTTAACAATGAACACGATCTCTGGGAATATTAACAGGATTCGTTTTGTTTAATATACTGTAGAGGCATAGCATGCTACGCCTCTACGTTCGTTTTTTACCCTCGCAGTGTTCTTACAGAAATTTCTCTTTGGTAGATTTCTTAACGTCTTCAAGGTATTGTTTAATGTTCTGCTCATCCTCCTTTTTCACAATAAGAAGCACATCATCCGAATCTACTATAATGTAATCTTTCAGCCCCTGTAATACTGCAACTTTCCCTGGAGAAATATTTATAATATTACCTTGGTTATTGTACGAAAAAACTTCTCCCCTGACAAGAGCATTTCCTGTATTGTCAACAGGAGAATGCTCATACAGGGAACTCCAGGTACCAAGATCTGACCAGCCAATATCCGTACACTTGACATATACATTGTCTGCCTTCTCCATGATCCCGTAGTCAATGGAAATGCTTCTGCATTCTGCATAGGTTTTCCCAATAAAAGTTTTTTCCAGTTCAGTGCCAAAATGGCTTTTCCCCTCTTCAAATACAGAATAAGTGTCAGGAAGATACTTTTCAAATGCCGCCATAATGGATTTTATATTCCATACAAATATCCCTGAATTCCAGTAAAAATCACCGCTTTCAAGAAAGACCCTTGCAAGATCAATATCAGGTTTTTCAGTAAATGTCTTTACTTTCAACAGATTCTGATAACCTTGAACAGGTCTCTTCTGATCAGCCTGAATATAACCATAGCCTGTTTCAGGCCTGTCTGGCTTTATTCCAAGTGTAATAAGTGCATCATTTCTGCCGGCAAATTCAAAACAGCTCTGTATCTCTTCACAGAATTTATCCTCCTTAACAATAAGGTGATCGGCAGGTGTAACAGTAATTACTGCATCCGGATTTTCCTTCAGGATCCTGAATGTGCCATAAGCAATACAGGGAGCAGTATTCCGTCGAAATGGCTCTCCGAGTACATGCAACGGATCTATATCAAGCTGTTCCAGAACCAGATCTTTATGTTCGGCACTTGTTACTACAAAAATGTTCTTATCAGGGCACGTGGTTTTAAACCGTCTGTATGTCTGCTGGATAAGAGTCTCCCCTTGCCCTAGAATATCAAGAAACTGTTTTGGTTTTTCACGACGACTAAGTGGCCAGAAACGGCTGCCTACTCCACCAGCCATAATTATTACATACCTGTTATCCATAGCAGAATCTGTTATTCAGTAATTTTTACAAATATATAATTAATTATGTTCATGAGTTTCACAATCATCTTAAGAGAAATACAGTAAATATTTGTAATTTTGAAATCACTGAATTTAAGAGAATGATTGGATTTCTTACACAGTTTGGTAGATACGTCCTGCTCCTTAAAAAGGTTTTCTCCAAACCTGAAAAACGAGTTGTTTATTACAAACAAACCATGAGGGAATTTGTAAATCTGGGACTGACTTCGATAGGTATCATTGCTATTATTTCCTTTTTCATGGGAGCAGTTATTACACTTCAAACTGCCTATAATACTGAAAATCCGATATATCCCAAGTATCTTATTGGCCTCGGCTGCCGCGATTCCATGATCCTTGAGTTCTCTTCAACGATTGCGGCGCTCATCCTTGCCGGAAAAGTTGGTTCTAATATTGCAGCTGAAATCGGAACAATGAGGGTTACTGAACAAATAGATGCTCTTGAGATAATGGGAATCAATTCTGCATCTTACCTTATACTCCCGAAATTAATTGCCACCCTTCTTTTTAACCCGATCCTGACACTAATTGCTATAATTGTAGGGATTTTCGGCGGAGGCATAGCCGGTACACTTGCAGGTGTTATTACTACAGAAAATTTCATATATGGAATTCAGTATGCTTTCATCCCTTATTATATCACTTACTCCCTGATAAAAACAGTGGTTTTTGCATTTATCATAACCAGTGTTTCTGCCTTCCAGGGCTACTACGTCGAAGGAGGATCACTGGAGGTAGGACGGGCAAGTACAAAAGCAGTTGTTTTCAGCAGTGTTCTTATTTTGTTGTTCAATGTAATCCTCACTCAACTGTTGCTGTCATGATAAGAGTTCAGCATCTTTGTAAGTCGTTCAACGGAAAGGCTGTTCTGAGTGATATCAGCGTAACCTTCGAAACAGGGAAAACAAATCTTATTATTGGAAGAAGCGGTTCAGGCAAAACCGTACTTCTTAAATCAATTGTAGGCCTCCATGAAGTCGAAAGCGGAGAGATCTGGTTTGAAGATACATTGTTTAACAAACTCGATTTTAAAGACAAAAAGAAGATACGCAGCGAGATGGGGATGCTTTTCCAGGGAAGCGCTCTTTTTGATTCCCTGACTGTTGAACAGAATGTGCGTTTTCCGCTGGATATGTTCGCTGATAAAAACAATGACGAAAAAGAGGAAAGAGTCAATTTCTGCCTGAAAAGAGTTAACATTATAAATGCCAATAAATTATATCCTGCCGAATTATCAGGGGGGATGAAAAAAAGAGTTGCTATCGCCAGGGCTATTGCACTAAATCCCAAATACCTTTTCTGCGATGAACCTAATTCAGGTCTCGATCCTATAACAGCTATCCTCATCGACGAACTAATAAAAGAGCTTACTGAGGAGTATTCAATGACAACAATTATTAATACTCACGACATGAATTCCGTAATGGAAATCGGGGAAAAAATAATCTTCATCAGCGACGGAGTTAAAAACTGGGAAGGAAACAAGGATGAGATCCTCACTTCAGATTGCGAATCACTCAACGATTTTGTTTTTGCCAATGCCCTGGCTAAAAAACTCAGATCAACAGCCAACTGAGAGCACTTCGAATCTATTTCTTGACCTCCTCATAATCAATATATTCACCTACTTCCTTTGAAACTTTTTTGTTAACGGGATTCCCATTTGCAGACGGCCCATTCTGACCCGCGGAGCGGCCATACCCGTCTCCATTTTTTGTAAAAGATCTTACTATCAGATATACTATCAGACCGATTAATAAAAAACGAATTAAAACCATTTATAAGCTATTTATTATCAGTTTCTATCTTATAATTATACAGGAACCTGTCAGTTCCTCCCACAATAAGATGCCATCCGCTTTTCTCCGATAACTTTCCTATTGAGAACATTGATGCTCCGCGAAGGGGAAATCCGTCAATAGTCTTTCCATCACTTTCAATCAGGTAAATAAGATTTTTATCAACATCAAATACTCCGATCTTTCTGTCTGTTCCCGAAAAAATAAAGTTTATCGGGCCGCCCAGATTTTCAGAACCAAAATCCCGCGAGAAAAGCTCTGTCTTCTTATGACTGTAAAGATACAATACCCCTTTATCAATAAAAATATACTCGCCAAAACCATCACCATTAACATCAAATATATCAAATGAATGGTCCCTGGAGAACTCCTTCAAACTGAATTTCCTTACTGTACCATCGAAATAAATATGCTGAACAGTTCCGTCAGGTGAGGTGCATACAACTGATGGGTCTGAACCCGGTGTCAGACGCAGGGCAGAGCCTTTTGACCTTGTAACAGTCTCCTTCAGATTGAGCCGTTTATTTCCTGTTCGATCAAGAAAATAGAGTGAATAATCGTCAGATGCTACTAAATAGTCCTTTCCTGAAACTTTAAAGTAGCCTATCTCCGATTTTACCTGCCCGGTTGTTCTGAAAGGTTTCCACCCTTTTACAACACTTCCGGTTTTGTCATAGGTGTATATCACCTTATCTTCACCGGCAATGAACAACCTGTAATCTGAATTATTGTCATAATCAAAAACAGATAGAGAATTAGTGGCCGGGGATCTGAGTTTCACCGGATACCTTTCAACATAATTACCATTTCTGTCGAGAAGATGAAGGTAATTTTTCCCGGAAAACAAGAGCTGGTACTTCCCATTCCTGAAATAATCTATCATGTAAATATTGCCTATTATCTTCTCATTAAGAGGGACCTTCCAAAGCACCCTGCCTGCCGCATTTATAAGGTAGGTATTGTTATTTAAATCCTGGATGAAGATTTCTTTTGCACCTGTTGTGTGGTTGGAAAAGAAAAATGGCTTTATAGCGGCAACTGTATCCAGTAATGTCTCCCATTCAGTAGTTGACTCTTCTCTTGCCTCTTCTTTATACTTTATCGACAAGCTGTTATATATCATGCCGTTACTCGATGCAAACTGGTACCCTGCAGACTGAATCTTGTCAATTGAACTTTTATTCGATTTAAGCGTCTCAATTATGTCATTATTGAGGAATCCCGACAGGTAATTGATTATCCGTGAAGGGACACAATAGAAATAATAGCCTGAGCGACTTGGCAGTGTACTTTCGAAATCACGGTAGGTGAGGTCGTTAGCGAGGGTCTTGTTAAGGAGATTATCATACAATAATCTCGATACAGTAGCATAAGAGTTGCCTGCAATCATAAAATTATCTTCAAAGGCGAAAAAAATTTCATCAAAACCAGGTTCGAAACCCGGCTTCATGATCCTGGTTAATCCGGTAAATGAAGTTTCATAGACCGGCACCATAACCTGATCGTCAGGTTTAAAATATTCAATCTCCGGTTTTGGCCCCAGTTCTTCAAGAAAAATCTGCTCCGCCCTTACCCGGTTAGACAGTTCATACACTATAAGCGAGTTTTCATCCAGAGGTCTGTTTTTTATATCAATCTGTGCCCTCGTAATTTCTTCCCCCAGATATTCTTTGAGCCTGACGGCAAAGCGCCTGGTTTTTTCAGAGACATTACTTCCGTAATTACTAAACTCCTTTTCATTTGGAAGAATAATAGTCTCAAAAAGAACGGTTGCGGAGGGCAGAATTTTATAAGTGTGGAATTCCCTGGGTGTGATAAACTTGTAACGGTAAAGATATTCGGAGGAATCAGTGCTTTCGGTGTAACCGCTCAGAATAAGGCCATTCTCATTAATATAGATATCACCACCTGCTGTTCCTGCAACGACTTCAATCCTATCTGCCATATCCTGTTTACTGGCTGAAAGGCATCTTCTGAAAATCCGGGGAAGATTGGAAAAGATCACGAAGATCTTATCTTCATTTTTGCCGGAAGCCATATGAACCCTTGCAAAACCAGGCATAACTCTGATATCATCTCCTCTTGTCATCTGTATAACGGCTTCTTCTGCAGCTGCTTTGGAGGTACTGCAAACCATTAAACCAGAAACAACGGAGACATAGAGGGTGTCTCTCTGATTATTCACTTCATAAGGAACCCAGAGAAAAGTATTACCTCCCGATTTACTTTCGTTTATATTATTAATCCCGGAGGAATGCAATATTTCCTTTAAATGACGGAATCTGATATCGGCAGGGATGTTGACAGCAAGCTGGGCATCAAGCTTCCCTTTTTCAGATGGATAAAATGAGATGAGTGCCGTCCCGCCTTCCAGCAATTCCTTATATCCGGGTTTATTCAGCTGGTCGGCAAGAAACCGTAGTTTAACATTAAAGTTTTCAAATTCCTTTATATTAGCTAGCTCTCCGAATAATCCCTTACCTGTAGTAAGTGAATTCAGGAAGCTTTTCAGATCGACAGTCTCAATAATGACACTTGCAGCCGGTGATATGGCCTTGAAAGGATCTGTAAGCAATCTTTTTCTTCCCTGCTGGATATAATATCCCAGGATTGCAAGACCAATAAAAAGTATTATTACAGATATTATAGCGACCCGTTTTCCCACAACCGGATAATTAATATTTGATATTCTTCAAATTTAACAAATAAAAGATTATCCTGTCAGTCTTTCTTTGGAGGGAGTTAAATGGGATGCCAACCGTTTATGCCTCCACGGTTACTCTCCAGCCAATGGCATCTGCAAAAGCAAGAACCGGTTCTTTCAGATCACCATAAAAAGTCACCCTGTGCCATCCCCAGCTATCCCACATAGTGAAAAGCTTTTCAATATCTCCGATCGGTTCTGCACACAGCTTAGTCCTGCATGCCCTGTCATCAGGATCATTATCGAGCGCAACTGCCTGGTGGAACAGTATCTCTTTCTTTTCTTTATCTATTTCGAGTGTGGTGGTCATGTAATTGACCGGTAATATTGATCTTACAGATGCTCCGTTCCTGTCTTCAGAGTGTGTCATTATCCGGAAAGGATTTGTATCGCCGTCAGGTCCGAATACTTTATTGGGAGCAACACAATGGGAATAGATAATCTGTCGCTTTGAAGTATCTATTACCGGATCGGAGATATAACCAGGCCTGCCATTGGTCATGGTTGTAAAGGCCAGCATGGTTGCAGTGGACCGGACATCGCATTCACAGGCTCCGATCAACCCCTCATTGCATAATTCATGAAAACCAAGACAGGGATAGGCATGGATATGTCCGCCATAAAAACCCCCAAGGCAATTGACTGTAATTGCATTTGCCCCATGATTTTTAATCACAGATTTCATCCCCAGATACATAGCAGCAGAGGTAAGCAGTGTTTCATCAGAAACACCGGTTATCTCATTAGCTGTCTTCTTCCAGCGTTCCACAATACCCGCAGCCTCATCCTTATTGGCTCCGCTCCATGCTGCATTTACCTCTGAAAATGGAATATATTCCAGTGGTATGCCCATAATTGGTTCAGCTTTTTCAGATTTCTGGTCCCTAACAGCAAGTATTCTGGATTTGCTTAACCGTCTGATTGTCTCATCTGGTGTTAAATAGGTTATATTATTGGCTGCCAGGGAGAAATTGCCGGGAGCCTTTGCAGAGGTTAACCTGGCTTTTGTGATTGCAGATGTAAAATCTGTAACAGTTCCTCCATCCCTAATCAGTTTAAAACAATTCACTGCTGAAAGCAGGTCTTCAATGCGGGAAGAGGCAACATATCCTACATTTGCTGTCTTGCTGCGAAGAAATTCTGCATTGTACACAAGAAATCCTCCGCTGCCACCGAACTGAAAATCAACATACAGAACAGGTTTTCCGGTCTTTGCAATTGTCTGAACAACCCGGTTCCAGCAGTTCATCTGATAGACAATATATCCGTCAATCTTTTCCGGAATATCCTGGGTTGAAATCTTTTCTGCATCTTCAGTTCCTCTGGCCAGGGTGGGTAAAAATTCAAAATCCGGGAAATTCTTTGCCAGGGCAATATTTATGTTATCCATGGCAGGATTGAAGTCAAACCCAATATTCGGCCAGTCAGGCTGTTCCTGAACCGGAGCATGCAATGAATAGAGAACACGGATCTTCATTTTTTTATTCCCGCCTGCTGATGAACAGGAAGTATTTACAAAACTCATCGGGGCCAATACTGCACAGGCAGCACATGCGGAACATGAGGAAATGAAATTCCGTCTTGTAACACTGGTAGCATTTATTGTCTGATGATTTTTCCGGTAATCAGGGGTTATCTT
>Ga0209254_10004061_pt1 | contig 13395 bp, 16 predicted proteins | sample FrelakmetDIP11DI_FD_187148 | JGI IMG/M metagenome (GOLD analysis project Ga0209254, IMG submission 187148) | Freshwater lake sediment microbial communities from the University of Notre Dame, USA, for methane emissions studies - DIP11 DI (SPAdes)... | ecosystem: Environmental > Aquatic >...
CGTGCCCAATGTGCCCACCGTGCCCGCCGCCGTGACGGGCGCCGCCTCCGCCGCCGGCGGGCGCGGCAACGGCTGGAGGAACGGCGAGGAAGAGGGGGGTCGCCACCACGAAGGCGAGGACGAGCCGAGGCGTGCGTTTCATGGCGTTCTCCCGCGGGCGCGAGGCCGACGCTTCACACTATCACGGCAAGCCGCGTTGACGCCGGCGGGCCTGCCGTTTCCCACGGCATGTTAGCTTTGGCACCTGTCCGCGTCCGAATGAGGATTTCGATGCCTGCCTTCCGATTCGCCGTGCTGTTCGTCACGATGCTGCCCGTCCTGGGGTTCGCCCAGGAGCCGCCCGGGGTGATCAAGACGCGCTGCGCCCTCTGCCACGGGGACAAGGGCGAGGCCGGCAGCGAGGAGTTCCCGGTGCTCGCCGGACAGCACGAGAAATACATCGCCAAGCAGCTGCGGGATTTCCAGGCCGGCCGGCGCGAGGGCCTCATGCAGCGGTTCGCGAAGCCGCTCTCCGAGGACGACATCGTGGCGATCGGGCGCTTCTACGCCAGCCAGAAGCCCAGCCCGCACGCCCCCGGCGACGCCGACCTCGTGGCGGCCGGCCGCTACCTGTACCAGAAGGGCAACCCGCTATCGGGCGTTCCGGCCTGCAAGACCTGCCACGGCGACCAGGCCCACGGGTCGGAAAGCCTGCCGCGGCTCGCCGGCCAGCACTCGCCCTACACGCAGCGGCAGCTCAAGGAATTCGTGCAGCGAAAGCGCACGAACGACAACGAGGTGATGCTCTCGGTGACCGAGAAGCTCACCCCTTCCGAGGCGAAGGCCGTCGCCGAGTACCTCGCGACCCTGGAATAGCGCTACTTGCGCTTCTTGCCCGCGCCGGAACGGGGCTTGGGCTCGGGCTTGTCTTCCGCCTTGGGCTGGTCGCCCAGCGAGGTCTTGAGGGGGCAGACGGAGAAGATCGGGCACTTCTTGCAGCCGGCGACGATCGCGATGGGGCAGACGGTCATGGAACCTCCAGGTCGAGGCTCCGACTGTATCACCGACCGCGCCGGCTTCAGGACGCGACGGGAAAAACGACCTGGGCCACGAGCCCGCCGCCCTCGCGCGGCAGCAGGTCGAACCGGGCGCCATGCGCCTTGGCGATGCGCGCCACGATCGCGAGGCCGAGCCCGGCTCCCGACTGCCCGCTCCTCGCGTCGTCGCGCCGCGTGAAGGGCTCCTTGAGCCGCTCGACCTCGTCCGTGCCGATCCCGGGACCTCGGTCCGACACGCCCAGGCACACCTCCCGGTCGGCACGGCGCACGCTCACCAGCACCTCGCCGCCGCCGTGCCTCGTGGCGTTCTGCACGAGGTTCGTGACGAGGCGGCTGATGGCGAGCGGCCGCAGCATGAGGGCCGGGACGTCGGCCAGGTCGCAGCGTACCTGCGCCCCCGCCCGCGCGGCACGTTCGGCGCATTCGCGCGCGAGTTGCGACAGGTCCACCGCGCTGTAGGGCTCGGTCGCCTCGCTTCGCGCGAAATCGATGAACTGGTCGATGATCGCGTTCATGTCCTCGAGGTCCGCGACCATGCCCTTCTGCGTGTCCGCTTCCACCCGTCCTCCCAGCATCTCGACGTCGAGACGAAGGCGGGAGAGCGGCGTGCGCAGGTCGTGCGAGATGCCCGCGAGGAAGGTGGTGCGTTCCCGTTCGTTGCCCTTGAGGCGCTCCTTCATCTGGTTGAAGGCCTTCGCCACGGCACGCACCTCGGTGGGACCTGTCTCCGGCACCGGCGGCGGGTCCTTCCCCTCGCCCAGTTCCTCGGCGGCCTTCGCCAGGCGCGCGAGGGGCCGGTTCAGCCGCCACGCGATAAGGCCGGTCGCGGCGATCGCGATGACAACGCCGGCGAAAATCCAATAGAGCAGGGCGTCGGACTCGCCGCGGTCCACCCGGTTGCGCGGAAAGCCCACCCAGTAGTCCGCGCGGGCCGTGGGCAGGCGCACCCAGAGCACGCCCGGCGTTCCCGGACGGACGAAGACCTCGGCCTCGGGCCCGAAGAGCCCCCTGATGCGCTCGCGGAACATGCGCAGGCCCGGAACGTCCGGGGCCGGGCGGCCCGGCTCGTCGCCGCGCACCGGGAACACGCGGATGCCCTCGCGGTCGGCGAGGCGTTCGATGAAGGCGCGGGACGCGTCGGGCGTGAGGGACTCCAGGGCCGCGCTGATCGTCTTCAGGTGGCTCACGAACTGGCCGATGCCCAGCCCCAAGCGCGGCTGCTGGACCTGCTGGCGGAAGAGCAGGAACGCGGCCGCCTGCGAGGCGACGAGCGCCACCACGAGCACGGCGAGGGTCCGCCAGAAGAACGAGCCCGGAACGAACTTCATGCGCGCGGCGTGCCGTCGGGAATGAACACGTAGCCGAAGCCCCAGACCGTCTGGATGAAGCGTGGCGCCTGCGGGTCCTCGCCCAGGAGCTTCCTCAGGCGCGAGACCTGCACGTCGATCGATCGGTCGTAGCTCTCGTGCTCGCGGCCTCGCGCCTTGTCCATGAGCTTGTCGCGCGAGAGGGGCTCGCGCGGATGCTGCGCGAACACCTTGAGCACGGAGAACTCGCCGTGCGTGAGCGGCAACGGGATGCCGTCGCGCTCGAGGGCGCGCGTGCCCAGGTTGAGCGAGAACGGGCCGAAGGTGACGACGGTGTCCTCGGGCGTGGGCGCCCCGGGGGCGGGCAGCGGGGCCTGGCGGCGAAGGACGGCCTGGATGCGCGCCACGAGCTCGCGCGGGTTGAACGGCTTGGGCAGGTAGTCGTCGGCGCCCATCTCGAGTCCGATGATGCGGTCCACGTCGTCGCCCTTGGCCGTGAGCATGATGACCGGGACGGCGTTGCCGGCGGCCCGCAGGCGCCGGCAGATGGCGAGGCCGTCCTCCCCGGGCAACATGAGATCGAGCACGAGCAGGTCGTAGCGCGTGCGCATGAGGTTGTGGTCCATCGCCGCCCCGTCCGGCACGGTCTCCACGCCGAAGCCCTGCTCGGTGAGGTAGCGCTTGAGGAGGTCCCGCAAGCGAAGGTCGTCGTCAATGACGAGGATCCGGGATTTGGCGTTCGGCTGCATGGCTTTCCATCGTAAGGGCGGGCTGGCGCTGTCCCACGGGGCCGATTGTAAGCAGTTGTTGCTCCGGGCCGCGCCAGGGGCCGCCGCTTACATCCCGTTACCACGCGAACCTGAACGGGCAATGACTTCGGGGACTCTGGACAGTAGGCTTGCCACATCGGAACCAGGCCCCCTTTCCCGAACCCGGAGAACCTCATGAACACCCTCAAGCTCCTCGCTGCCGCCACCCTCGCGGCCCTTTCCTTCGCCGCTCACGCGGCGCCCAATTGCCCGGCCGGCGCGACGCCCGGCTCCGCCGAATGCCCGATGGGCGGTCCTGGCGGCAAGCAAGGCGGCCCAGTGCACGAACGCCTCAAGGCCGCCGACACCAACAACGACGGCATGATCGGCCGCGAGGAAGCGAAGGCCCTGCCTCGCATCGCCGAACAATTCGACGCGATCGACGCCAACCGCGACGGCTTCATCACGACGGACGAGCTGCGCGCGTACCACCAGGCCCGCAAGGGCGAGCATCGCGGCGAGATGTGGAAGAAGCTGGACACGAACGGCGACGGCAGGCTTTCACGGGAGGAGGTCGCCGGCCATCCGCGGCTCGCGAACGGGTTCGACGCGATCGACGCCAACAAGGACGGCTTCCTCGGCGCCGAGGAACTCCAGGCGGTCCGCGACCGCCACGCCGCGAAGGTGGCGCCCAGGTCCTAGCCCGCCGCCCGGCCGATGATCGCTGCGCTGCGCAGGGTGGCCGGGCATCTGGCCTTCGCCGGGATGTGCCTCGTCGGCGGCTGCCACACGGCCGTTGCCGCCGAGCCGGTGGATCCCTCGCTGCCCGGGCCCCACTCTGTCGCCACGCAAGACGCCGAGTGGCCCGATGCGCGGCGAAAGCGGGTGCTTCCGGTCCGCATCCGGGTGCCGAAGGGGGAGGCCGGCGCGCTGCCGGTCGTTCTCTTCTCGCACGGGTTGGGTGGCTCGCGCGAAGGCGGGAGCCTGTGGGGCGAGCACTGGGCCTCCCACGGGTACCTGGTCATCCACCTCCAGCATCCGGGCAGCGACGAGAGCCTCTGGAAGGCGAAGCAGGGCGATGCGAACGCCGCGATGGATTCGCTTCGCTCGGGGGCCACGCCCGGCCAGTTCACGCTTCGCCTGGAGGACGTGCGTTTCGCCCTGGACGAGATCGCGCGTCGCCAGGCAGCGGGCGATCCGGTTCTCGGGCGGGCCGATCTTTCGCGCGTGGGCATGTCGGGACATTCCTTCGGCTCCGTGACGACGCTCGCGCTCGTGGGCCAGCGCTTCGTGCGCGCGGGCGCGGGCGAGCCGCTCCTCATCGAACCGCGCATCCGCGCCGCCATCGCCTTCAGTCCCAACGCGCGCCAGCGGGCGGGAGACCCGGCGACGCAGTTCGGCTCGATCCGGCTGCCCGTGCTCATGCTCACGGGCACGCGGGACGGCGACGTGCTGGGCGACGGCACGACGCCCGAGGCGCGCACGAAGCCGTTCGAGCACATGCCCCCGCCGGGAAAGGTCCTCGCCGTCTTCGAGGGCGGGGACCACGGGGTCTTCGGAGGCCACGACATGCGCCGGGCCGTGACGGCGCGCGACCGGGAAATCCGGTCGGACGTGAAGGCGCTGACGCTGGCCTTCTGGAATGCCCACCTGCGCAACGAACCTCGCTCGCTCACCTGGCTCCGGGACGGCGGCGCGCGTTCCATCCTTTCGAAAGGCGATCGCTATGAGACCAAACCTTAGGCTGGCCCTCGCAGTGATCACCGCAAGCGCCGGCATCGCGAACGGCGCGCCCATCGGCATGGACGGGGCACGGCACCTGCTGGTGCGCACGGGATTCGGCGCCACGGCGCCGGAGATCGCGGCTTTCGCCCCCCTCGAGCGGGAAGAGGCCGTGGACCGCCTCCTGGCGGCGACGGGCTCGAAGGCGACGATCGCACCGCCGGCGTTCGTCGACGAGCCCTACTTCCCGTTCTACAAGCTGCAGCAGCTCACGCCGGAAGAGCGCATGGCCGAGCAGCGCCGCAACGCCGAGCGAGGCTTCGAGCTGCGCGAGTGGTGGTTCCGCGAGATGCTCGCGACGCCTTCGCCGCTCACCGAGCGCATGACGCTCTTCTGGCACAACCACTTCGCCACCAGTCAGCAGAAGGTCCGCAGCGCCCAGCTCGTGTACCGCCACAACGTCCTGCTGCGTAACCACGCGCTGGGCCACTTCGGCGAGCTCCTGCACGCGGTGTCGAAGGATCCCGCGATGCTCATCTACCTGGACAACGCGGGCAGCCGCCGGCAGGCGCCCAACGAGAACTTCGCGCGCGAGGTGATGGAGCTCTTCACGCTGGGCGAGGGCCGGTACACCGAGCGCGACATCCAGGAGGCCGCGCGCGCCTTCACCGGCTGGAGCATCGACCGGGACAGCGGCGAGTTCCTGTACCGGCCGTTCTTCCACGACGGCGGCACGAAGACGGTGCTGGGCCGCTCGGGCCGCTTCGGCGGCGACGAGGTGCTCGACATCCTGCTCGCCCGCCCCGAGACCGCGTCGTTCGTCGCGCGCAAGCTCTGGCGCGAGTTCGTCTCCCCCTCGCCCGACGAGCGCGAGGCCGAGCGTCTGGCCGCCGTCTTCCGCGACGCGCGCTACGCCGTGAAGCCGCTCCTGCGCGCGATGCTGCTGTCCGACGCCTTCTGGGCCGCGGAGAATCGTGGTGCTCTCATCAAGTCCCCCGTCGATCTCGTGGTGGGAACGATGCACACGTTCGGCATGCGGCCCCTGTCGCTTCGGCCCGCCGTGACGGCGTCGGCGCTCCTGGGGCAGAACGTCTTCTCGCCCCCCAACGTGAAGGGTTGGCCCGGCGGCGAGGCCTGGATCAATTCCGCGACGCTCCTGGGCCGAAAGCAGCTCCTCGACCGGTTCTTCCGCGGTTCCGACGCGATGCCCGAGGCCGGCGCGATGACCGCCATGGCCGAGGACAAGGACAAGGACGCGACGCCGGAGGCGAGGATGCGCCGCATGATGAACCGGGGCCTCGCCACTTACGCCTTCGACTGGGATCGCTTCGCACGCGACCTCGGCGCGGTCGATGGGCGGGACGACCGCCTTTCCCGGCTGGTCCTTGCCGTTCCGCCCGTCGAGCTGCCGGCGCCGGGCGCCGAAGGCGCCGCGCTCGTGCGCCAGCTCACCGCCGACCCGGCCTACCAGTTGCGATAGGGAGGGAGCCATGGACCGACGCCAATTCCTCGCAGGCCTCGCCGCCTCATCCCTCGCGGCCTTCGCCGCGCCCTCCTGGGCCGCTCCCATCCGCCGCCTGTTGATCCTCGTCGAGCTGAAAGGGGGCAACGACGGGCTGAACACCCTCGTGCCTTTCGCCGATCCGGCCTACCGGCGCCTGCGGCCACGCCTGGCGATCGGGGCCGGCGACGTCCTGCGCCTGGACGACGAGCGCGGCCTGCACCCGTCGCTCGAGAAGCTGATGCCCGTGTGGTCGGCGGGCGAGCTCGCCGTGGTGCAGGGCCTGGGCTATCCCGACCCGAACCTCTCGCACTTCCGCTCGATCGAGATCTGGGACACCGCCTCGCGCAGCGACGAGTATCTCGACGACGGGTGGCTCACCCGGGTTTTCGCGAAGCACCCATCCCCGCCCGGCTACGCAGCCGACGGGGTCGTCGTGGGGGCGGCGGACCTCGGACCGCTCGCGGGCCCGGGCGCGCGCACCCTCTCGCTGGCCAACCCGGAGCAGTTCCTGCGCAACGCGAAGCTCGCGAAGGCGACCGCGGCGGGCTCGGCCAACCCTTCCCTTGCGCACATCCTGCGCGTGGAGCGCGACATCCAGCAGTCGGCGGAACGGCTGCATCCCGGGCGCGAGTTCGCCACCGCCTTTCCCGCAGGTCCGTTCGGCGCGGCCGTCCGGACGGCGGCTCAACTGGCCGCGAACCGGGAAGGCATCTCGGCGGTGCGTCTGACCCTCGGGGGCTTCGATACCCACGCCAACCAGGCCGGCACGCAGGCGGCGCTGCTCCGGCAACTGGGGGAGGGGCTCGCGGCCCTTCGCGACGCCTTGAAGGAGATCGGGCGATGGCAGGACACCGTGGTGGCGACCTATTCGGAATTCGGGCGCCGCGCGCAGGAGAACCAGAGCGCAGGAACGGACCACGGCACGGCGAATGTCCACTTCGTACTCGGGGGCGCCGTGCGCGGCGGGCTGGCGGGGAAGGCGCCGTCCCTGGAAAGGCTCGACGCGGGCGGCAATCTCATCCACACGACGGACTTCCGCAGCTACTACGCAGGGTTGGTGGCCGGAACCCTTGGCGCGAACGCCGGACGCCTCGTCAGCTCGGCGGCTCCGTTGGATTTGGTGAAGGCCTAGGAGCGGCCTCGGTGACTCCGTCGGAATTGGCGAAGGCCGGGGAGCGACCTCTTAAGTCACTGGAAGAGTGTGTTTTAACCTTTTGATATTTAAAGACTATATTGATATGTAATAAAACACTTGAGGTAACAATCTCAAGTAATTGTTTATAAATGCTTAATAGAACTCGTTTCGTCGGGAATCCGGTGTCGCTATAATCGGCCATTCCCTCCCGCCAGCCGGCCTTGAAACTCCTCGCCGTCGAGACCTCCACCGAGCTGTGCTCTGCCGCGCTGCTACGCGGCAACGAACTGCTCGTCGAGGAGGCCTTGGCCCCAAACCAGCATGCCGAGCGCCTGGAGCCCATGGTCCGCCGCCTGCTCGAGCGCGCCGCCCTGGGCGTCGGCGAACTGGATGCACTCGCCTTCGGCCAAGGGCCGGGTTCGTTCACCGGCATCCGGATCGGTTGCGGGTTCGTGCAAGGCCTCGCCTTCGCGTCGGGGCTGCCGGTGGTCCCCGTTCCTTCGTTGCTGGCGCTGGCCGAACCTGCCGGCGCGAGCCGGGTCGTGGTGGCGCTCGACGCCCGCATGGGAGAGACGTACCTCGCCGCCTACTCGCGAATGGGGGGGGACTGGAGCGTCGTGATCGCGCCGCAACTCGCCCGCCAAGGATCGCTGCCAGCGCTCCCGGGACGGGACTGGGTTGCGACCGGCAGCGGGTTCGACGCCTTCGATTGGTTGCGCGGCGCCTACGCGTCGCAGGTATCCCACCGCATCGAATCGGACCTGCCCCGCGCGGGATCCGTCGCCCGGGTCGCCTCTCGCATCTACCTGCGGGGCGGGGCTTTGCCGGCCGAGGAGGCGGCACCCCTGTACTTGCGGGACAAGGTCGCGATGACGATCGAGGAAAGGCAGTCGGCCCCGTGAGCGCGGTTCCCGTCCCCCAGGTTCACTACCGGCCGATGCGTCCCTCGGACGTGGCCGACGTGGCGGTGCTGGAAAAGTCGCTCTACGCCTTCCCGTGGAGCCATGGCAACTTCCGCGACTCGGTGGAGGCGGGCTACGACTGCCACGTCGCGTGCGACGGCTCGCAGGTGATCGGGTATGCCATCCTCATGATCGCGCTCGACGAGGCGCACCTGCTCAACCTCGCGGTGGCCTCGCCGTGGCAGCGCCGAGGCATCGGGCACGCTTTCCTCGACCACATGCTGGACATCGCCAGGGCCGGCGGCGTGCAGATCGTCTACCTCGAGGTGCGCCCGTCCAACCTGTCGGCACGCCAGCTCTACCGGACCGCCGGTTTCCAGCAGATCGCCATCCGCCCCGCCTACTATCCGGCCGTGCAGGGGCGCGAGGACGCGCTCTTTCTCGGTCTCACCCTCTGAACCATGGACGACCGGGATCTTCGCGAACTCGAACTCCTCGCCGTGGCCAGGCTCTACGGCCTCGACGCGCGCAGCCGTTCGGCCACCGAACGGCCGGCCGCCCCGCCACCGGCTCCGGGCCCGCCGGCGCCAGCGGAACCGGCTCGCGACGAAGCGCCGGTCGGCGCCGCCCGACGCAAGGGGCCCGAGGGGGCGCCCGCTCCCGCGATCGAGGGAATCGAACGCATGGACTGGGACACCTTGCGCAACGCCGCGCGCGAATGCCGGCGTTGCGGCCTGTGCGAGCAGCGAAAGCAGGCGGTGTTCGGCGTGGGCGACGAGTCGGCCTCCTGGCTCTTCGTGGGGGAGGGGCCCGGAGCCGAGGAGGACGAGAAGGGCGAGCCGTTCGTCGGCCAGGCCGGCAAGCTCCTCGACAGCATGCTTGGGGCCGTGGGCCTCCAGCGCGGCCGCGAGGTCTACATCGCCAACGTCGTGAAGTGCCGCCCGCCCGGCAACCGGGTGCCGGCGCCGGAGGAGGCCATGGCCTGCGCGGGGTTCCTCGACCGGCAGGTCGACCTCATCCGGCCCAGGCTCATCGTCGCGCTGGGCCGTACCGCCGCCATCCGGCTCACGGGCGCGGAGGCGAGCCTGGCAAGCCTTCGGGGACGGGTGCACGCCTATCGCGGCATCCCCCTGGTCATCACCTACCACCCCGCCTACCTGCTCCGGAACCTGCCGGACAAGTCGAAGGCGTGGGAAGACCTGCTCTTCGCGCGGCGCACGCTGGCCGCGGCGGGGACTTGATTCCGGGCCTTCCGGGCCCCACATCGACCGTCCTGCAACCCGTTTCGGGAGGAAACCGTTCCATGCGCAGAATTTTCGTCGCCCTCGCCCTTGCCGGCTCGCTGCTGCTCGGTGGCTGCGGCTACAACGACTTCCAGACCAAGGACGAGCAGGTGAAGGCCGCCTGGTCCGAGGTGCTCAACCAGTACAAGCGCCGCGCGGACCTCATTCCGAACCTCGTGTCGGTGGTGCAGGGCTTCGCCGCGCAGGAAAAGGACGTGCTCCTGGGCGTCACGAACGCGCGCTCGAAGGTCGGATCGATCCAGATGACGCCCGAGGCGCTCAACGACCCGAACGCGATGAAGAAATTCCAGGCCGCGCAGGGCGATCTGTCGAGCGCGCTCTCGCGCCTGCTGGTGGTCGCGGAGAACTATCCGCAACTCAAGAGCGACGCCAACTTCCGCGACCTGCAGGCGCAGCTCGAAGGCACGGAGAACCGCATCACCACGGCACGCAACCGCTACATCAAGACCGTGCAGGACTACAACATCCTTTCGCGCCAGTTCCCGACGAACCTCACCGCCATGATCTTCGGCTACAAGGAGAAGGCGAACTTCACCGTCGAGAACGAAAAGGCCATCGCCGAGCCGCCCAAGGTCGATTTCGGCGCGAAGCCCGCTGCGGCCCCCGCGCCCGCTCCTGCCCCGGCGCCCGCACCTGCCCCGGCAAAGTGACCGGCGAGTGATGTCCGGTTTCGGCCGCCTCTTCGCGGGGGCGGCCGTCCTCTTCCTCCTCGCGGCCGCGGCCTTCGCGGCGGACCCGACGGATCCCATCGCCGTTCCGAAACTCACGGGACGCGTGGTGGACCTGACCGGCACCCTCAGCGCGCCCGAGCGGGATGCACTCGCGGCCAAGCTCGCCGCTTTCGAGGGTGCGCGCGGTTCCCAGGTGGCCGTGCTGCTCGTGCCGTCGATCGGCACCGAGGTTATCGAGGACTTCGCCACCCGCGTCACGGATGAGTGGAAGCTCGGGCGAGCCGGCGTGGACGACGGCGTGCTCTTCGTGATCGCCAAGCAGGAGCGGAAGCTGCGCATCCAGTCCGGCCGGGGGGTGCAGGGCACCCTCACCGACGCGCTCTCCAAGCGCATCATCGTCGAGCGGGTGACGCCGCGCTTTCGCACCGGCGACTTCGCGGGCGGCATCGACGCGGGCGTCGAGTCGATCATGAAGGCGATCGAGGGCGAGGCCCTGCCACCGCCGGCCCAGAAGAAATCCTCGGGCCGCCCGGTCAGCGTCGTCTCGTCGTTCGAAAATTTTCTCTGGCTCGCGTTCCTCGTCGTTCCGGTCGCCGGCCTGGTGCTGCGTTCGCTGCTGGGCCGGTTCCTCGGCGCGGGCCTGACCGGCGGGGTGACGGGCCTCGCGGCCGCCTTCGTGTTCGGCAGCGTGGTCTTCGGCGTGGTCGCCGCCATCGGCGCCTTCATCCTCGTGCTCGGCATGGGTGCGGGCCGTCTCGCGAGAGGCGGCGGCGGGTGGACGAGCGGTGGTTCCTGGGGCGGCGGGGGCGGCGGCTGGTCCTCGGGAGGTGGCGGATTCGGCGGCGGGGGCGGCGGCTTCGACGGCGGCGGCGCCTCGGGAGACTGGTGATGGACCTTCGCAGATTCTGGCGACACGTTTCGATGACGCCCTGGACGGCAGCCCGGGCGTTTCCGGAAAAGGCCCTCGAGGCCATCGGGCACCGCGTGGGCGAGCACGAGAAGCGCCATCGCGGCGAGGTGCGATTCGTGGTCGAGGCCGAGCTCACGACGTCCCAGCTCTGGGCGGGCCTGTCCTCGCGCGCGCGCGCCGTCGAGATCTTCTCCGGCCTGCGCGTCTGGGACACGCAGGAGAACACGGGCGTGCTCGTCTACGTGCTGCTCGCCGACCACAAGGTGGAAATCGTGGCCGACCGAGGCGTCTCGGCCCGGGTGAGCGCCGGGGAGTGGCAGGCCATCTGCCGCACGATGCAGGAGGCCTTCCACGCGGGTCGCTTCGAGGAGGGTGCCCTCGCGGGCGTCACGGCGATCTCGGAATTGCTGGAGACGAACTTTCCCGCCCACGCGGCCAACACGAACGAGCTGCCGGACCGCCCGCTGATGATCTAGCGGGCGAGGCCTACTTGCGCCTGCGGCCGGCCGCCGCGGGATCGCTGTCGCCTTCGAGCAGCGCTGCGATGTCGCGAAGCTTGCCCGGATCGGGCGAAGCGGGAGCCGATTCCCGGGTCTTGCGGCGGCGAAGCATCAGCACGAGGCCCGCAAGGCCGCCCACGACGAGCAGCCCGGGCGCCACCCAGAGCACCGCGGTCGCGGCGTTGAAGGGCGGCTTGTAGAGAACGAAATCGCCGTAGCGCTCCACCATGTAGCCGCGGATTTCGTCGTCGGACTTTCCGGCCGCGATCATGGCGCGGGTCTGGCGGCGAAGGTCGACCGCCAGCGGGGCGTCGGAATCGGCGATGGTCTGGTTCTGGCATACGAGGCAGCGCAGCTCGTGCGCGATGGCCTTCAGGCGGGCCTCGACCTTGGCGTCCGGATTGGCGACCTCGGCGGACTGGCCCCAGGCCAGCGGAGCGGCGGCAAGGGCGAGGGCGAGGACCGCGGCTCGAGTGTTCATCCGTTCAGCTGCCTGAGGAGGGGAAGGATCGTCTTGTCGAGCGCCTCGGGCGTCACCGGCCCGATCTGCTTGTAGCGGATGATGCCCTGCTTGTCGATCACGAAAGTCTCGGGCGCGCCGTACACGCCGTAGTCGATGCCGACCCGGCCGTCGATGTCCCACACCGAGAGGAGATACGGGTCGCCGTTCTGCTTGAGCCACTTCGTCGCGTCGGCGCGGGCGTCCTTGTAGTTCAGGCCCACGATGGAGACGACGCCCTTGCGGTTCATCTCGTTGAGGATGGGATGCTCCACCTTGCAGGAGACGCACCAGGACGCCCAGACGTTGAGCAGCCATACCTTGCCCTTCATCTGTTCGGGCGAAAAGACGGCCGCCGGCTCGTGCAGCAACGAAAGCGTGAAGGCCGGCGCGGGCTTGCCGATGAAGGGCGAGGGAACCTTGCGCGGATCCTTCGTGAGGCCGATGGCGAGGAACACGACCAGGACAGCGAAGATCGCGAGCGGGACGATGTACTTCAGGGCCTTCATCGCGCGCTAGTCCCCCGCAGTGACGGCGCCCGCGGGCACGCTCGCACCGCGCCGCACGGCGAGGCGGTAGCGCCGGTCCGAGACGGCGAGGAAGCCGCCCATCGCCATCAGCAGGCACCCGCCCCAGATCCAGTCGACGAACGGCTTGTGGTAGACGCGCACGCCCCAGGCTCCGTTGTCGACGGGCTCTCCCAGGGACACGTACAGGTCGCCGGTGATCGTCGCGTTGATGTCGGCCTCGGTCATCGTCTGCCCGGAGGCGTGGTAGATGCGTTTCTCCGGGTACATGCGCCGGATCACCTCGGACCCGCCCGCGTTTCTCACCTCGAAGATGCCCTGCATCGCGGCGTAGTTGGGGCCGGGGAGCTCGCGCGTGCCGGTGAACTTGAACTCGAAGCCGGAGAGCACGACCGTGTCGCCGGGGGCCATGCGCACGTCCTTCTCCGTCTCGAAGGTCCTCACCATGGCGACGCCGACGATGAACACGCCGATGCCGAGGTGGGCGATGGTCATGCCGTACCACGAGGCCGAGTTGGCGCGAAGCTTCCCGAGGAGCGTCGGCTGGGACGAGGCCTTGAGGCGGCCGGCCACCTGCACCGCGGTGGCCGCGAAGACCCAGAACGCGAGGAAGAGGCCGAAGGCCGCG
>Ga0209254_10004062_pt1 | contig 13392 bp, 9 predicted proteins | sample FrelakmetDIP11DI_FD_187148 | JGI IMG/M metagenome (GOLD analysis project Ga0209254, IMG submission 187148) | Freshwater lake sediment microbial communities from the University of Notre Dame, USA, for methane emissions studies - DIP11 DI (SPAdes)... | ecosystem: Environmental > Aquatic >...
GGCAGGAAATCCCCAGGGTTGAGATCACCATTCTCGATTAGTTTTTCTATCTTTTCTATTATCTGGTCTATAAGGACAAATTTTTCTACTGGTTTTATCTTATCAAGGTAACTCATTATAAACCACCCAGAACCGGTGTGCTTTCTATTATTTTCCAAAGTTGTTTTCTGTAATACTTCATGTTCTCCCACGATGTGTCTTCCACAATGCAATGATCAGCATACGGAATATATCCACCCTGTTTTATAAGTTCAGGGACAAATGCCAGCGCTTCATCGATTTCTTTTTTATCCTGTGCAAGCATCTTTTTATTTATGCCTCCCAGTAGCTGGAATTTAGGGAAGTCTTTCCTCAGTCTCCTCATATCCATTTTGCCTGCAGGTTCGAGGGGATACTGGCCTGTAACGCCACCTTCTATCCATAGTGGTATAAGCCCTGTAGTGTCGCCATCACAGTCGACATGAAAAACATTAACACCTCGAGCCTTTAAAAACCCGATAAATCTTTTGTACCGCGGAAGCATAAAATCCCTGAATGTGGCTGGAGATATCATTGAGCCTGAATTATATGCCATATCTTCCCATATCAGGCACCAGTCGGGAGTTACGTCCTTAAGTACTTCTTCATAAAGATTGATCCACATATCAGTAAGGAAATCCAGTATTTCATGTACAAGTTTCGGGTCATCATAATAAAGCATTGCTATTCCGACATCACCGCATAATATCCTGAAAGAACCGTAAAATCCGCAGGGATGGCCCCCTATCATAAGCGGAGCGGTCCTTGTCCTGTATTTTTTTACAAGCTCTACCCAGTTCTTAGGAAACCTTGATGCAATATTTAACTGGAACCCTCTTTCCCTGTATTCTTCCCAGTCTCTCCTGTTTTTTATTGGCCAGTCGATATCGTCCGGGGGGGATGTGACCATTTTAGTTACTTTCTGGGTAACTCCCCACTGATTGATTATAATTTTATTTCTTTCATCTTCACTTAAGACCCTTACTTCGAACTCAGGTTCAAGCCATGTGTTTACAGGTACCCTCTCAATTCCTTCATCCATATTAAAGAACTCATTCACATCACTTCCCTGGGGAGATTCTGCAAAAGCGCCGCCTTTCCCGCCCTGCGATGCCGGCCAGTAGAGTCCAGGTCCATGCACTATATCGCTATGATGGAATTTGTCTGGAATTCCATCTCCCTGTTTCAGAAGTCCTTCTCTATACCAGCGCTTCACCGCACCGGCCCAGTAACAGAACTCCCACGAAAGTGTCCTGTCGCAGGGTTCATAATTCATTATCCTTAAAAAACGTTCCCTTGTTGTAAGCTCGCTCAATTTTCCCTCCCGGAATGTTTTAATTTTTTATATTTTAAAAATTCTCAAAAAATGACTTCAAATGAATAAACGGGATTCTTTTAAAAACATTTCTACTCCAGTTGCTGCAGTCTATTGCAGTTTCAGTCTTTCCCGTCTGGACACCCTAAATGAATCAATAAGTATTGCTGCTATTAATATTATTCCTGTAAAGGCATCCCGCCAGTTTATGGGAATATCAATAAGCGCAAGACCATTAGAAATAGAACCTATAATTAGAGCTGCTACAAAAACTCCTATAAGAGTACCCCTGCCGCCGATTAAAGAAATACCGCCCAGAACACAAATTGTTAGTATCCTGAATTCATAACCGTTACCGAATGTAGCATTTGTGAATCCTACCTGGGCAGCCGTTATAATTCCACCCATTGATGCAGTAAGGCCTGATATAATAAAGGGTAAAAATTGTGTTTTTGATATATTTATGCCGGCAAGTCTTGAAGCCGAACTGTTTGCGCCAACCAGGTAAATATTTCTGCCATGTCTTGAAAAACGTAAAAAAATGTATCCGGCTATAAGCGCCACAATAAAATAAATAAATGGAAGCGGTAAAAAACCAAAAACAAAATACCGTCCAAGTATAAGAAAAGCTTCTTTCGGAATACTTATATTCTCTAATGAAAAATAAAAAGAAATCCCCCTGAATATCGCCAGGGTGGCAAGCGTAGTAATTATGGAGTTAATACCCACCTTTGTGACAAAAAACCCGTTTATTGCACCAATCACCAGTCCACAGAGTAGCGCTGCAAGTATGATTACAGGAATTGGTACTGTAAAACCGTCAATATTAAAAAGTTTTGCCACAATTACTGCAGAAAGCCCGAATATTGAACCTATTGACATATCAAAATTTCCGGATATTACAACAGTAGATAATCCAACAGCCATAATTCCAGCAATAGAAAAGGTAGCAAAGATGCCCTTAAAATTACCGAGGCTGAAGAAACGCGGGTTTATCAGGGTAAATAGTATTATCATCAGCACATAAACCAAGACAAGTGATGGAGCAATGGAATTCTTATTAAAAATATTTAACTGGTTCAGTATTTTTTCCCGCTTGTTTATTGACATTAAATACCTCTTCTTTTAAAAAAATTTTTTTAATATTGATTTTATTGCTTTTGAATATTATTTAATTTCTGCCCTTTTTTTCCTGACCTCATAAAATGCAACAATAATCAACAAAGCGAGCCCCTGGAAAATCTGTATAAAATAAAATTGTATGTTCGCGAGTGAAAGACCTGTAAAAATTACAGTAATTATTAATGTTCCAAGCAGGGTCTTCCATATGCTTCCTTCACCCCCCGCTAAAGACATCCCACCTAAAAAAACTGCTGACAGGACCGGTAATGTAAGGTTATTTCCATGATAAATATATCCAATGCCGGAAATAGCAACCATTATTATAGCTGAAACACCTGTAACAATTCCCAGCAAAACATACAATAAGACTTTGATCTGCTTTACTTTTATGCCTGATAATCTTGCAGTAAGGGGATTGGACCCTATGATATATATCTTTTTACCCAATTTAGTATAAGTGAGTAAAAACCAGTATACTATTATGGTAATAGCCAGTACCATAATCGGAAAAGGTATCTTTAAAAAAGATTTAGTCGCAAAATAGAAAAGCGGATCTGTAAGCATGGGGATACTATTGCCGTTTGTCATGACTTGCCCTAAAGCGATAAGTATAGAGGTCGTTCCCAAAGTCAATATCAGGGGAATCAGATTGAATGCCTCTGCCAATAATCCGTTTATCAATCCCACCAGTGTTGGAATCAATATTCCAATCAAGATTATTAGAAAAAAGTTATAGCCTTTATTATAAAGGATTGCCATGACTACTGTGCTGAGTGCCAAGCTTGCGCCAAATGAAATATCAAGGCCCCTGGCTACGATTAGCGGTGTTATTGCGATTGCTATAGCTCCAGCTATAACCATATTGTTTAGCATTGTACTTATATTGGCATAAGTAAAAAAGTTTTCGCTTGTAAATGAAAACAATATTAAAAGCAGTACAAGAAAAATTGAAAGAATCAATACATCAGATATCCTTTTAGGTTTTTTTAACGGCATGCTTTCAGGGGATGATTTCATTGAATATCGCCTTTCTAATATTAAGAAATTAGCATTTAAGAAGAAACGACATGCATCAATTCTTCCTGGGTAGTTTCTTTAGTATTATATTCACTTATTATTTTTCCTCTTTTCATTACTATCACTCTATCCGATATTGACATGATTTCCGGAAGCTCAGAAGATACAATAAGCACTCCGGCACCTTTATTACATAAATCTTCGGCTATATTGTAGATTTCAGCTTTTGAACCCACATCGATACCCCGTGTAGGTTCAGCCATGAGAAGTATTTTGGAATCACATTCCATCCATTTTGCAACGACGACTTTCTGCTGGTTGCCGCCGGAAAGATTATTAATTATCGTATCTATGCTTGGAGTTCTTATACTCAGTTTATTGACCCAATTTAAGGCTTTCATTTTTTCCGTTTTCCTGTTAAACCTTACTCCTTTTCCTATTTCATCAATATTTGCTGTGACCAAATTAGTTTTTACATCCATTGAAAGAGCAATTCCTTCTTCTTTGCGGTCTATTGGTACAAAACCGATGCTGTTTTTCTTTGCAATTACAGGATTTTTTATATTAACCAATTCACCTTCAATATAAATCTCGCCTGTGGTCTTTTTTATATCTCCAAAAAGTAACCTGAACAGAAGATGTATGCCTGAACCAACCAGACCAAAAAATGCAACTATTTCTCCCTTTTTTAAATAAAATGAAACATCTCTTACCTTGTTTAAATATGACAGGTTTTTAACCTCTAATAGTATATTGCCTTTGGATATATCCTGCTTAGGATATAATTCAGAGAATGATTTACCTACTATCAGGTTTACCAGTTCCTGCTTTGTAGTGTTTTGGGTGAGGACATCACCAACCTTTTTACCATCCCTAAGGACTACTGTCCTATCTGTAATAGCTATTATCTCCTCAAGCTTGTGAGTAATATATATGATTGAAACTCCCTCTTTCTTAAGCTTTCTCATTATCGAATACAGTGTCTGGACATCTTTTTCATTAAGAGCAGACGTGGGCTCGTCCATAACTACGATTTTAGCTTTTTTATGCACCGCTTTAGCAATCTCTATAACCTGCTTCTCTGCAACTGTGAGATTTTCCATTATTTCCAGGGGATTTATATCTGTTCCCAGTTCTGATAATATTTTTTTTGCTGCTTTGACCATTTCTCCCCAGTTTACAAAACCAAATCTTTTTAACAGTACTTCTCCTGCAAAAATATTCTCGACGACAGTGATTGGGTCAAATGATGAAAGTTCCTGGTAAATTACTCTTACCCCGTTATCCAGGCTTTCTTTTGGAGATGAAAATACCAGGCTTTGGCCTTCAATTATTATTTCTCCCGTTTCAAGCAAATATACGCCTGCAAGTATTTTTATCAAAGTAGACTTACCTGCGCCATTTTCTCCGAGCAGTCCTAGTATTTCACCTTTTTTTAATTCAATGCTCACTCCATCGAGGGCCCTGACTCCTGGAAAATTCTTTATGATATTTTTCATTTCTAATACTAGATCATTAGAGGGCATTATTGAGGCCTTTCATTTTCGTTTTAGAATCAAGAAATTTATATTTATAAAATCTTAATGTTGACTAATATTTTATTTCCGTCTAATCAAGCTCGGGGAAAATATTATTTTTTCCCCGAGCCAACTGATTTAATCATGATTATCTTTAAGTGATTTACGTAAAGAGATAATTATGATTCTTCTGTATATAACTCAGTTTCGCCAGGATAATATTCATCAAGATTATCCTGCGTAAACAGGACATGCTCCAGGTATGTTACTGAAGGTATTGGATGTCCATACATATGAGCAAGGACAAGCGGGACAACATAGGTGCCATAAGTTTCAGGAACCCATCCTACAGTGCTGTCAGTTATTCCTGACCTTAAGAGTGGCCTGCCAAGGTTATCGCCACCAAGTGAATTGAGAAGTATATTTTCTGCGTCCCATCTTCCTAAAGTTTTAGCTGCAGCGTAAAATCCGCCAGATGCTGCTTCATAAGGCGACATGACAACTATCTTCTCGTCATCAGGATATTTTGACAGGATATCAATCCATGGAGTCTGGAAGTCGTTTCCAATCTCAACCTGTACAGCTATAGAACCATCCTTCTCATCAACCAGGAAATCTGCTTTTGGACCGAATGCATTAACGAGTTCCATTCTTGCGCCCCACATCCTGTAAGAAACTACCTCGCCAAAATCCGGATTCCAGCAGTAATATATGCGGTCTATATTATCTATTCCGCCCCATTCGTTTATCATATCAACAGCATAGCCGCCGCTTAGAGTACCGTTAGCCCAGTTGTCTCCTCCCATGAATGGGAATCCCGGAACAGTAACATCAAGGCCAAGAACCCAAGTCTGGTTTTCCACAGCTTTTTTAGATATTTGTCCGTTGGAGTTTTCATCGACCCCATATTGTACAAATGCATTGGGCTCCCATGCAAATATTGCATCTGCATTCTTTATAGTAGTATTAACATCAAATGCATTATCCAGCACTAGAGTGTTTTCTCTGGTTCCGCCTGCAAGTTCCCAGTATTTAACAATGCTTTCCACTATCTGGGTGCAGATTGGGACTGAAGCTGCAAGGTTGGTAACTGCCAACTTGAAGTCTCCTGCATAGTTCTCATTGAACTTACCGGCTACAGCCTGCTCCCTGAAGAATTCATAGCTTTTATCCCCTGTATAATCGCCAGCTCCTGCAACATCTTCGCCAACAGGCAGTTTTGGTTCAGTTACTGGTTCACCTTTTAATACAATCTCAGCTGTTGTTTCTGCAGCGGCTGTTGTTTCTGCAGCAGCTGTTGTTTCTGCAGCGGCTGTTGTTTCTGCAGCGGCTGTTGTTTCTGCAGCTTCTTCAGCAGCGCATCCATAAAGACCAAACGCTGCCAGAACTAGTGCTGCTACTAATCCTGTTATTAGAATTAGTTTGATTTTTCTCATTTCTCCTCCTTTTAGAGTTTCCCATTATTATTGGTTTTTAGAATGAAGATATAGTTTTTCAATTGCCTCCTTTCAATTATTAATACATTTTAATAAAAAAATTATAATGATGGTACGCTTTTTACCATTTTTCAAAGATTATATATTTCAACCCGCGTGGAGCCTGTTAAAAAATAAAAAAGGAAAAAAACAAAAGTTTTTGATTTGATATATTTTTATTATAATGCTCCATAAGTACAATTATACAAAATAACTTCTTAGTGGTTTAACCAGTAAACATGTTTTGTAATTTTACATTAAACAGGCTAATTGTCAATATACTAAATGCTTAACGCAATTAAATCAATCAAGCATTTACAATATATAAGTCTTCATGTATTTTTCCCTAAATCGTCTTTACTAGAAAAACATAAAAAAATTTATTCTAAATTGCTTTATAAATCGCAAAAATATTTTCAAGTGGTGTATCCGATGTTATATAATGCGCCGGGCCATAAAGTATCCCGCCATCTTCATGGAAGAGTTTGTTAATCGTCCTTACCTCAGAAATGACCATGTCCGGAGTGCCACGAGCAAGAAGTTTCTGTATATCCAGGCCGCCATGAAAACAGATATCCTTTCCAAAAGATTTTTTTAAACTTGCAAGCTCCATACCTTTTGCAGAAGTCTGTACTGGATCAAGTATGTCAACCCCTATTTCTATGAAGTCAGGGATTATTTCCCTGCAGCTTCCACAGCAATGGAACATAATCTTTAAATCATATTTTTTTGCTTCTTCAATTATTTTCTTATACCAGGGTTTATAATGCTTCCTCCACATATCGGGGCTCATCATCATGCCTTCCTGCATTGCAAAATCATCCCACATACCGTAGATCTCAATTGTTTTTCCTATTTTTGAAAGGTTTGCCTTTGAAACATCCAAGCATACTTCTCCTACAGTATCAATAAGATATCCTGCATAATATTTATTGATAGCCAGGTCTTCAAGCAGTGTTTCCATACCTCTAAGATAGCCTGAGATCATAAATATGCTGCTGTAAAGCAATGTCCCAAGGAAATGCTTACGGGACCTTTCTATGGAATTAAAAGATATATAGAAATCATCTTCTGTCAGTATATTTTTGTATAAGTTGAAATCAAACCATTCGGACGAAGGGAAATTATAGGATTTTATATCGCTTATATCATTTTTGTCTTGAAGCTGCGGGTTCTCAAAATAACTGATAAAATCCCTTTTTCCGTTATGCTCAATGACTTTTGAATGAATGCCAAAGGTGAAGAAAAAATTGGGGTCATAATAAGCATCATAATCAGGTCCAATATATCTTGGCGCATAAGTATGAAAATCTGAGAGCGTTACACCGCCGGTATAAAAATCTGCGCCCAGTTTTTCAACCAAGAGATCGTAAGCATCTTCAATGCTTTTAAGGTTGAAATATTTTACCAGCTTTTCATTGAGTATGAGGTCTCCCCTGTAAAACAAAGGTATCCTATTAAAAGAGTTTCTGTTAAGTGAGCCCAGAATATATTTTTTTATATCCAAATTATATAATACCTGCTAAATATTGTTTTTAAACTTTTTGTGTGGAATATATGGTTTTGCTTTAAAACCATGTTTTTGCTAAAAAAATATTTTTATATTATCTGAAATTAATACAATTTTATAAAGCTTTTTTTACTATGAATTCTGCAGTCAGTCCAAAAAGCTTCAATAGTTCCCAGGACTGGCCTGATTGTCCAAAACGGTCCCTTACTCCTATCATCTTGAACTTAAAATCCCTGTCGATGCCATTGTTTTCAGCTATTATGCCGGCTATTATGTTTCCAAACCCTCCAACCTGGTGTTCTTCCACAGTTATGATAAATCTTGTTTCTTTTACTGCATTTACTACAGCACTACAGTCCAAAGGTTTTATTGTATGCATATTTATTATCCTGGCTTCTACTCCAAACTCTTCCTTAAGAATATATGCAGCTCTCATGGCTTCAGCGAGTACTGGTCCACACGCAATTATTGAAAGATCCTCACTTTCAGGCTTATAATCCTGTGCCGGAATGTTCTCAAAAGCATCCGCAAATCTATCTGCTGATCCTCGATACCTGATTATATTTGCCTTACCGAGTTTAAAAAATGTGCCTGGAAAAGTAACTACAGGCGAGGCTTCCCTTGCAAGCCTTATTGCGCACGGACCATTTATTGCTTTTATTGCAAGTGTAGCTTTTTCGGCTTCATTACTATCACAAGGGATTACGATGTTCATATTAGGAAGGTAATAAAGATTTGAGATATCTTCAAGAGCCTGGTGAGTTGCTCCATCCGGACCCACTGAGATGCCTCCGTGAGCATCGACTATCTTAACATTATAATTATTATAGCACACAGTGGTCCTTAGCTGGTCCCAGTTCCTGCCTGTTATAAAAACGCCATAGGAACCTATAAAAGGTATTTTACCTTCCTTAGCAAACCCTGCGGCAACAGTGGTCATATTTTGTTCCGCAATACCCATTGAAAAAAACCGGTTTTTCCTTTCAGGATGATTTGCATAAAAGTCGCTCATCCTGATGGAATCTGTAATGTCTGCACCAAGAGCCACTACCCTTTCATCTTCCCCCACTTTTTCCAAACCTGAGCCAAATCCCATCCTGTTTGCAACCATATCGACCTTCATCTTATCCTGTCGGTTCCAGAAAAAATCCCTGGAAAATTTAGGCACAAGTGATTCTATCCAGACAGAGGTTTTATCCTGGTATTCTTCCACAGAATCAAGAAGTGACTTGACTTTTTTTGGTGTAAAATAACTGCAATCAATATCACTAAGAGCAGTTTCCAGGGACTCGCTGCCTGAAATACCGCCTTTTGGTGCTATTCCATGATAGCTGCAGACATTTTCTGCAAATGAGATGCACTTGCCTTTTACAGTGTTTGCAATTATCACTGATGGTTTTTCTGTTATGGTCCCTGCTTTTTGCAGTGTTTTGAGGATTTGCATAATATTATGTCCATCGCATTTTAACACTTCCCATCCAAACGCTTCCCATTTCTTATCAAGCGGCTCGATCTCCATGACTTCAGAAGTAGTACCATCGATCTGCAGGTTGTTCCTGTCTATAATTGCACAAAGATTATTCAGCCTGTAGTGTGCTGCTGACATTGCCGCTTCCCATATGCTGCCTTCATCCATCTCTCCATCACCCATGATACAGAAAACCCTGTATTGCTTTTCCTCAAGTTGTGCATTAAGCGCTGAGCCGATGGCTATCCCAAGGCCCTGTCCCAGCGAACCTGAGCCGGCTTCTATACCAGGAAGCTTGAACCTGTTAGGGTGCCCTTCAAAGCCCGATTCCAGGCGCCGTAATTTTACTAATTCATCAGGATTAAAGTATCCTGCAAGTCCAAGCGCAGCATATAGTGCCGGCGCCTTATGTCCAACGGACCAGAACACCCTGTCTCTGTCAATCCATTCCGGATTTTTCGGGTCATGATTAATATGGGAAAAATAAAGTGCCGTTGCAATATCGATTATTGACATAGTCCCTCCGGTATGGCCGGAGTTTGCGGCAGATATTGCTACCATTGCATAGCCTCTCATCTTTTTTGAGATATTTTCAAGCTCCTCCAGCGACAAACTCTTCACAACCTTATTGTTTACAGAATCTATTATTGGCATTTTTCCTCCCTTTAGTCTAGATGTCTATTTTTTAGTAGCCTGATGAAGTTATGAAATTAATATAAATCAGTAAAGTTCTCCTATCGGGCGCTTAATAATGCATTATTTGAATAGACTATATGTTTTTATACAGGTTTTTTTCGACTGCTTTTTTTATACGGGAAAGGCCTTCTATAATTTCTTTTTCGCTTACTGCATAACATAATCGTATATATTCGTCTTTTTCTCCTGCATTTCTTACACCAAAAGAAGACCTTGGAAGAACTGCGACTCCTGCTTCGTGCAGCAGATGTTCCTGGAAATCTTCCGATGTGGAAAATCCAAGGTTTGCGCAGGCCTGTGTCACATTGGGAAAGACATAAAACGCCCCTTTGGGCTTGAGGCATTTTATTCCCCTTATATCATTTAAACCATCAACAATCAGTTTGCTGCGATTGCTGAATATTCCAACCATTTTTCTTACTTCATCCTGCAGACCATTTATTGCTTCAATTGATGCTATCTGTGAAAAAGTCGCAGTACATGAAACAGAATTTGTTTCCAAATTTGCAATATGCTGTGCTATATCCCTGTTAAAAATGCCATAACCTACGCGCCATCCTGTCATTGAATATGTCTTGGATAACCCGTCAAGTATTATTGTGCGTTCTTTCATTCCCGGAAGAGAGGAAATACTAATAAAGTTGTCATCAAATATAATTTCGCTGTAAATCTCATCAGCAAGAATCACGATATCATGCTTTTTAGCCAGATTTGCTATTGCCTCAAGATCCTTCTTTTCAATTATACCTCCAGTTGGATTCTGGGGGGAATTAAGTATTATCATTTTTGTTTTAGGCGTTATAAGCTTTTCAAGCTGGCCGACATCCAGGCTAAATTTTTTTTCCTCGATAATGGGTATGGCTACTGCTTTAGCTCCAACAAAATTGATTATTGATTCATAAATCGGATATCCCGGATTTGGATATATAACTTCATCACCAGGGTTTATAAGGCACATGATTGAATAAAAAATAATCGGTTTTCCTCCAGGTGTTACCACTACTTCATCCGGCTCTACTTCTATTTTCCTTGTTCTGGAAATGTATTTTGCTATTGCTTCCCTGAGTGCCGGAATACCTGCAGAAGGCCCGTAATGGGTATAGTTCTGCCTCAATGCAATAATTGCTGCTTCCTTTATATTTGCAGGGGTATCAAAATCCGGTTCACCAAGACCGAAGCTTATTATATCTTTGCCCTGACTTTTCAGCTTGTTAACCTCAGCTAAAACTTTAAATGCGTTTTCTGTGCCTAAACTTAACATCCGGTCTGCCAATTGCATGTTTGTCGTTCTCCAATCTTTAAAAGTTTACTTTTTTTAATTAATAAGGTAGTTATTTTTGAAATTATTAATTTTAAAACTTTAGATTTTCTGTAAAGAACTTAAAAATTACTATAAATATTTGTGTAAGTGTAATAATGGTTTAACGGCATACTGGCTAAACCAGTTAATAATATAACATCAATAACTAGTATTGTCAAATTATTATAATGAGATTTTCTTATAAGGAGATTGTGTTTTACTGATGAAATTCCCTGGGAAGTCTTTATATCAAGTAGGCTTTAGCGTTTTAGACATTGTCAGTCTTCAGTAATTATAACCCTGCATGGCGCACCGGTTGTGTTCATAACGTTTAGTGGGCAAACAGAAAGTTTGACTTTAAAATCTTTTACCTGTTCCAAGTTTACCAGCGGAGCAACAAGTATTATATTATGGCTATAAAAAGTCCTCGAAAGCCCCTGCTGGTTGTTCAGGTTATCCATGGAAGGGCTGTCCATGCCGATAAGGAAAGGCTTTTTTAATAGTATGTATTCATAGGCATCTTTTTTTAAAAACCAGTAATTATTCAGGAAATCCGGCTTTCCCCAGTGGCTACCCCAGCCGGTTGCAAAAATTATTGCTGCTTTTTGGGGTATCTCATTTTTTTCTGCTGCCTTTATGTCATCAAATGAAACATAGGGATTCAACCCCTCTTTTTTCAGCTTTTCCAGGTCGAACTTTAGAACGTATGCATCTATATTGTAAAGACTTGCAATATCTATATCGTGTACTGCATAAGATGAATCAAGGCCGAGCCCGTGTGAAGGCATCACCATATATGTACCTGTCAACATATGAAACCCTTCGAAAGCCTGGGAATATGACCTGTAGTCCACCCAATCAGGAAGTTCTATATCTACAAGCTTAAAATCCGTAAAAGGTGGCCCATATCCCCACATTCCTTCATAAATGCGTCCCGATACATCTATTATTTTCATTTTTTTAAATTTCTCAGTTATAAAAGGTTTAGCTTAAAATATTTTTTACTTTTTCTGTAATAGTCTGGCTATTAGGAATGCAGACCTTCTCAAGATACCAGTTCTGCGGCAGGCAGACATTTAAACCGCCAAATCTTTGGATTGGGGCATCCAGGTAATCAAACGCTTTTTCGTTAAGTATTGCCGAAATTTCTGCACCGATTCCGCATCTTTCAACCGCTTCATGGACAATCAAAGCTCTTTTTGTCTTCTTTACAGAGCTTATAAGCGTTTCGACATCGAGGGGAACAAGGGTCCTGGGGTCTACTACCTCCACGCTTATTTTATCTTTCTCCAGTTCCTCAGCTGCTTTAAGTGCTTCGTGCACCATAAATGAAGTCGCAATTACAGTGATGTCTTTACCTTCTTTTTTAATATCAGCTTTTCCCAGCGGTATAAAATATTCCTCTTCCGGAACCATTCCTGCAATACCATATAGTTTTTTATTTTCAATACACATTACCGGGCTGTCTTCTCTTATGGCAGTTTTTAATAACCCTTTTGCGTCATAAGGTGTTGAAGGCATTACTATCTTCAACCCTGGGAAATGGCAAAACAATGCTTCGAGAGACTGGGAGTGCTGGCATCCTATTCCACCCCCAACTCCGCCCTCTGTCCTTATAACCATGGGGAGTGTCAATAGTCCCGGAGCAATCTGCATTATCTTTGCAGCCTGGTTGCCGATCTGGTCCATTGCAAGCAGTATAAAGTCAATGAATGATATTTCTGCCATAGGCCGCATTCCCATCATAGCTGCGCCGATTGCTGTACCTATTATTGCTGATTCACATATAGGTGTATCAAGTACCCTGTCGGGCCCGAATTTATCAATCAATCCCTTGGTAACTTTAAATACTCCACCGTATATTCCAATATCTTCACCTATGCATATTACTTTTTCATCTCGTTCCATTTCTTCTGTTAACGCTTCATTTAATGCTTTATTGAATTGTATCTCT
>Ga0209254_10004063_pt1 | contig 13390 bp, 13 predicted proteins | sample FrelakmetDIP11DI_FD_187148 | JGI IMG/M metagenome (GOLD analysis project Ga0209254, IMG submission 187148) | Freshwater lake sediment microbial communities from the University of Notre Dame, USA, for methane emissions studies - DIP11 DI (SPAdes)... | ecosystem: Environmental > Aquatic >...
GTGCGAGCGCCACGAACTGCTCGAGGGCCACTCGCCGCGCGACGTCCTCGATGTGCGGGTTCAGTCCGCGATTCTCGTGCACGACCAGCACGAGCGGCAGCGATCCCTGGGCCTTGGCCGGCCGCACCAGGTACCCGCGCGCCTTGCCATGACCCTTGGGCGAATCGTATTCGACGTACCGCGCCTCGAGCCGCGCATCCGTGGGCGCAATCTGCTGCGCCTCGGCAAAGCGCGGACTCAGTGCGCCCAGCAAGCCCGCGGCCGTCACCGTGCCGACCGCGAACTTCCCCACCCGCGCCAGGAACGTACGACGATCGATGTCGCCGTGCACGTACTGGTCAAAGATCAGCAGCATTTCGGGATCGAAGTCACTCGCACGCTGTATTGGTGGGTCGTCCGTCATGGTGATCTCTCCCGCGCTGGCTGGCAGCCTATCGCAGCCCAACCGCGGAATCGATCGTCGGCACCGCGCTGCGGCGTGAGCGGCCGCTCTGCGCGCCGCGTCCCCACTTCCGCGCTACTCCCCTGTCTTGATTCGGGTCCACGCACGCGCCACCTCACGCGTCATTTCCGGTGGCCAGGGCTTGTCAGGCTTGAGCCGCTTGAAGACCTCACTCGTCGGATAGATCGAGGAATCGTTCCGCAGGGCCTCCGCGACAAACGGGAACGAAGCGGCGTTCCCGTTCGCCTGCCCAACGACGTTGGTGATATCTGCGATGACTTGCGGCTCCATGAGGTAATCCAGGAACGCGTACGCGTTTTCAGGGTGCGGCGCATCCGCCGGGATGGCCACCATGTCGAACCAGATCATCGCCCCCTCCTTCGGGATCACATAGTCGACCTGGATCGGTGTCACGGCTTGCGCGCCACGGAACCGCGCCTGCTGGATGGCGCCACTCCAGCCGATCGACACGCAGACCTCGCCGCTCGCAAGATCGCTGACGTACTGCGACGAATGGTAGTAGCGGACGTAGGGCGCCACTTTCTTCAGCACCGTCTCGGCCGCTGCCCAGTCCTGCGGACGCTGACTGTTCGGATCCAGCCCGAGGTAATAGAAAGCGACGGTGAACATGTCGTTGGGCGCATCGAGCATCGTGATCCCGCATTTCGCGAGCTTCGACGCGATTGCCGGGTCGAACACGGCAGACAGGCTGTCGAGCGTCCGCGTGCCGAGAGCTTTCTCCACCAGGTCCGGGTTGTAGCCAATGCCCGTCGTGCCCCAGAGGTAGGGTAAGGCGTGCGCGTTGCCGGGGTCGAAGGCGGTCACGATCTGCAGAATCCGCGAATCCATGTTCGCCAGGTTCTTGAGCTTTGACTTGTCGATCTTCTGCAGGGCGCCGGCCTGGATCAGGTGGGATGTCGGCGCTCCGCTCGGCACTACCACGTCATAGCCCGAGTGCCCCGTCAGTAGCTTGGTCTGGAGAACCTCGTTCGAGTCGTAGACATCGTAAATGACCTTGATCCCGTTCCGCGCCTCGAAGTCCGCGATCGTGGACTCACCGACGTAGTCGGCCCAGTTGTAGACATTCAGGACCTTCTCTTCGCCGGCAGTCGAAGCGGTACGCGCCTCGTCGCGATCACTTCCACACGCGGTCAACACAACGAGTAGCGTCGCCTGCCCCATGGATCCTATGGCAAGTCGCATGCGGTGCGTCCCCCTGTTCTCGTTGCCACACGGGCTCACCCTCGAGCGTCGGGGTGCAGCCGATTACACCACAGGAAAACATCAGCCGCTGCGTGCGCACACGCTTGCCCACCGGATTGAAGCGCGATCGCGGATCGCTCGAGCTCGCTCCGTTGCCACTTGGTCCCGCCCAGGCAGTACTCTTGGCCGATTGCCCCCGACGGGCGCGTGACTGCAGGTTCCTCATGTCCTCACGTCTGCTGTGTCTGCTGCTGCTGACCTCGATGGCCCATGCCGAGAGTCCGGGCGAGGACGCCTTTCGCGCCGCCGCCGACTGGACCGTGCAGGTGCGCACGGCCGTCAACCAGCCGTTTATCGAGGACGACCAGGGCAGCTGGCTCGGCGCAGGACTGCTCGTGGACGCCACACGCGGTTGGGTACTCACCAACGCCCACGTCGCCGGTTATTCCTACGGCAAGGTCTCCATCGCCTTCAAGGACGGACACGCGATCCCGGCCACACGCCTCTATGTCGACCCGTACCTCGACCTGGCCGTGCTGGCCTTCGAACCGAGCCGCCTGCTCGCGCAGACGCCCACGCCGACCTTGAGTTGCAGCGAGATCCCGCCGGTCGGTCACCCCGTCGGCGCCTTCGGCCACCCGTGGGGATTTCGTTTCACGGGCACGCGCGGCATCACCTCGGCGGTGACCACGCGCCTCGGCGTCAACATGCTGCAGACGGACGCACCGATCAACGAAGGCAATTCCGGCGGTCCGCTGATCAGCCTCGAAACCGGCCAGGTCGTCGGCATCAACACAGCCAAGGTCAATGAAGACTCTGTCGAAGGCTTGAGCTTCACGGTTCCCATGCCTTATGCCTGCACGATCCTCGACTTGCTGCGGGCGGGCCGCGACCCTTCACCGCCCGCGACCGTCGTCGACTTCGCCCGCGATGACAACGACGAACTGACCATGATCATCGCTCGCTCCCGCCTGCCGGCCGGCACGCTCGACCTGCGCGTCGGCGACGAAGTTCTCGGTCTCGGCGCACCCACGCGGGACCTCGCCACCGTGACCGACCTGATGGACGCCCTGCGCGGACACCTGGACCCGGTGTCCCTGCGCGTGCGTCGCGACGGTCGAGAACAGACACTGGACGGACGCTGGCCGCCCGCCGCGAAGATCACCGAGCGACGTGGGCTGTGGCTGGACGGCGCCATGTTCGCGAGCGCGGAGTCGCTCACCGCCGGCCTGATCGTCGGTTCACCCGCCCTGATGGTGCAGCACGTCGACCCGGGCTCGGACGCCGAAACGGCTGGCGTGATGCACTACGACCTGGTCGTCACCGCGGATCGCGCCCCGGTGGCATCGCTGGATGCCCTGCTGCAGCGTGCGCGACAGGCCCAGGCCCGACATCAGCCGCTCGAACTGATGCTGCTGCGGATCGGCGACGACACCAGCGACGATCTGTTCGTCTACGAGCACCGCCTGCTGCCGGTGGAAGAAATCGGCCCGATCGGACCGTAGTGTGCTGCCGCGTGGGCAGCGAGGAGGCTACCCACGCACGTCGATTGACGACACGGTGGTCGCCAATGCGGCGCAGCCAACTCGGCCATCCATCCTCCTCACCCCGAAACGAAGAGGGCGCCCCGTGATTTCACGGAACGCCCTGCCTTGGACCGGCGCAGTCTCAGTACTGCAGCCGCGCCGCAACCGAGGCGTGGTCCGACGGCCACAGGCCGCGACCGGGCGGCCAGGTCTTGTTGGCCGTCACGTCGCCGAGCAGTCGGGCATCCTTCACTTTGCGTGGCATTTCCCGGCTGAGGATCAGGTCGATGCGTCGCGTCAGCAGCGACTGCTGATTCGACAAGTCCTCGAACTGGCAGCAACTCAGCCCAATCACGTTGCCGGGGCGAAGCAGCCACGCATCGTACAGACCGACGGCGCCGAAAATCGTGTACGGCGTGGGCAGGGTCGACGCGGCATCATTGGGAGACGAGTTCATGTCGCCGACGATGATCAGCCGACGGCCCATTGGCGTGCTCGACAGCACCGTGGTCACCAGCTGGAAGGCCTGTGCGGCCTGCACTTCTCCCGGGATGGGACCGCCCGCCTCCACTTCAAGATGCGTGTTCACGAAGCGATAGTTCACCGCGTCAACGGTTGCGTCCACCGCAACGAACCCGCGCTTCACCGAGCCCAGCGTTCCCAGCGGCAGGTCTACATCGTAGTTGCAACCATCCGCGGAGACCCGACTGCAGGGGTACGCATACTTCGTGGCGTTGACGTCATTGCGGGCCAGGATCACGTCGCGGTCCATGACCTGCAGGAACGCCGGCACGCCGTTCACGAAGAACGGGATTCCTGGGACAACGGTTCCGGCGGGAAGCTGCGGGGTCGCGCTTTCCGGCGGAATCACAAAGAACTGGATCGAGAAGTTCTCGACGGCGGCCAGTGTTCGATAGGCGCCTCCCAGCGCAGCCTCCGTTGCTGTCAGGTGGTCCTGAAACGCACCCGCAATGCTCGAGTCCGTGCATGGGTAGTCGGGCGGCAAACCGGGCAGCTGTGATACCGCCGGTACGCAGTTGAATTGCCAGACTTCCTGCAGGCCGACGAGGTGGGGCCGTCGCTTCGTGACCTGCGCCGCGAGCGCACTGAAACGTTCCTGCGATCGGTTCGCCGTGATCTGTTCAAGCGCGCGGACGACAGCATCGTTGAAGCCTGGTGTCCCAATGGCCCCGATCAGGGGCGCGATGTCAGCGCCGAGATACTGGTTCTGCGTCATCACGTCGATTTCAGCCGACGACGCAACGCCGGCGATCCCGAACAGAGACGCCGACAGCAGCGTCAATGTAAATCGTTTCATGGTGTCCCCTCCGTCGTCTCGTGTAGTGGTTCTGGCCGCGAAACTCGCAGTGGTAAGCATTGCCATGCTGCGCCGCTGGATTTGGGACGCACAATCCGTGCTTGTGGAATTTGACTTAATCCGCCCCTCGCCCAGTCGCGCGCAGACGCTCGTACGTACGGGGGCGGCTCGCTTGCGCGGGGCTGCGCACCATCCACGAGTACCAGATGCAACCCGGCCGTCACCTCGAGGTTTGCATCCTTTCTTCTTGTACGCGCAGGCGGATAACAGCATCAGCACCCGCAAGGCGCCGAGGTGGATCACCGATTGCGTTCGCGCCAAAGAATCGGGAGCGACACGCCGCTGAACAGGACCCCGGGTCCCTCAGAGGAGGATGAAACCGACCCACACCAGCGCCACGACCACCAACGCCGGAATCAGCCACGTGGCGAGGCGCAGCGTGAGAATCACCTGCCTGAAGAACACCCGGTCGTTGAGATGCGGAAACGGCACATTCTCCGGCACCGGCTTGTCGAGGAATGCACACAAGGGTGCCCAGCCCTCGTTCACGCTGAACACCAGCAGTCGCTCGGCCGGCACGCTGCGCCGCACCTCCTCGAGATGTGCCTTGTACACGGCGATCGCCTTCGCCTGATCCGCGAACTCGCCCCGAAACCGGCCCTTCCAGATGACCTCATCGTGCATCTGCCGCATGACCTTCGGGAACCACCACGGCAGGACCTGGTCGATGATCCAGAGCGTCTCGCGCGTGCTCTCGTACCATGCCTCGGGATCCCGGACGTTCAGCACCACCTTGGCTTCCGGAAAGGCCGCCATCAGCGCCTGGTAGAACTCGCAGGCCGGCCAGTCGACGACGGCCCGATAGCGCCGGAAGAACCGTGCGAAGTCGACCGGCTCGCCGACCTTCGCCCGGACCCAGAACTTCAGGTGCGCGGTGTGCGTCATCGCGCTCTGCATGTGATAGCAGGGCTCGTAGCCAAGCCGGTGCAGGGCCGCCCGGAGTGACGTCGTCCCCGAGCGCCCGAACCCGGCGCCGATCAACTGGATCTTCTTTTCGATCGCCTGATTGCTCCCGTCAGAAATTCAGGCTCGCACCCGCCGCCAGACTACCCACGCGTAGATCGCAGCGTTGACCAACAGCACCAGCGCGCCGAGCACGAGTTGCACGCGGTAGGTCAATCTATCCGGATACAGCGCTGACAAGAGATAATGCTCGACAAAGCCGCCCGGGTACCCGAGTTCACCGGCCAACGTTCGCCAGTGATTCTCGAGCGGTGTCAGGGGGCAGATTCCGCCGAGTAACTCGATTCCGGCACCCCACAGCACCACAGGTACGTGAACCCAGGCGATACGCGGCCAGCGCAACACGAGCAATGCGCCCAAAATTACGAACGCCACGAATCCGGCGTGCAGAATGAGGACGAGGTCTGCCAGCAGTCGATAAGGCATGTCACCGTGGATGGTGCTATCACGCCAGCTGAGGTGTCAAAAAAAGGAGCACGCACAATGAGCACCCTGACCAAGCTTGCACTCGGCGCGATGGGACAGTTGCGACCGCGTCCCGCGCAAGGCGATGCCCGTCCCGTCATCAAGCTGCCTGCACCCGACAAGCGCGGCGGCCTGCCGCTCATGCAGGCATTGGCCAAGCGCCGGTCAACGCGTGAGTTCGCACGCAAGCCACTGCCACTGCCCTTGCTCTCCAGTCTGCTGTGGGCTGCCTGCGGCGTGAACCGTCGCGACGGTGGGCGGACGGCCCCGTCCGCCATCAACGCGCAGGAGATCGACGTCTACGTCGCCCTGCCCCATGGTGCCTACTTCTACGACGCCCGGACAAACGCACTGCAGCTCGTTGCAGGCAGCGATTTGCGACGCATCACGGGTTACCAGGATTTCGTGGACGACGCCCCGCTCGACCTCGTCTACGTCGTGGATCACTCGCGCATGAAGCTGGTCCCGGTGGCAAGCCGCGAGAGCTACGCTTCTGCCGCCGCTGGCGCGATCGCCCAGAACGTTTACCTGTACGCCGCCAGCACGGGACTCGTCACCGTGATCCGCGCCTGGATCGACCGCTCCGCCATCGCCGACGCCCTTGGCCTCTCCCACGACCAGCACGTGCTGCTGTCGCAGACAGTCGGCTACCCGAAGGGCTGACAGGTCCTTCCGCGAAAAGCGGCCTGTCAAGAAACAGGCACCGGGAGCCGATTGGCCCTCCTGATAACTTGCCCGGTAGACTCCCGGCTTTGCGATCCCAGGGGCAATCGTCATGCGAGCTGCAGGTCTGTTGGCCACCGTCGGTCTGCTGCTGTCCGGCGTCAACGCACACGCCGACGTACTGATCCGTCACGTCACCGTCTATGACGGAACAGGCGCTCCGCCATTTGCTGCGGATGTCCGCATCCAGGGCGACCGGATTGCAGCGATCGCACCGCACCTTGAGCCGCTTCCCGGGGAGACCGTGCGCGATGCACACGGCCTGGCCCTCGCACCGGGTTTCATCGACATGCACAGCCACGGCAACGGCGGACTACTCGAGGATCTCGACGCCGCCACGGTGAGTCGCCAGGGAGTCACCACGATTGTCGTTGGTCAGGATGGCGAGTCGGAGTTCCCGCTGCGGGACTGGTTCGGGAAGCTCACGTCCACGCCGCCTGCGATCAACGTGGCGAGCATGGTCGGCCATGCGACCTTGCGCGAGCAGGCCATGGGCAAGGACCTGTACCGCCCGTCGACGGCGCAGGAACTCGCGCGGATGAAATCGCTGCTTGCGAAGGAGTTGACGGCAGGTGCCTTCGGCCTGTCGACGGGCCTCGAATACGAAGCGGCGCACTTTTCGACCACGGAAGAAGTCGTCGAACTGTCGAAGGTGGCGGCGGCGACGGGCGGCTTTTACATCAGTCACGTCCGCGACGAGGCAAACCGAACCTTCGACGCCTTCGACGAAGTCCTGCGCATCGGTCGCGAAGCGAATATTCCCGTCGAGATCACGCACATCAAGCTCGGTTCGATGCCGGTATGGCACCAGGCGGCGGCACGGATGCCTGCGTATTTCGAGCAGGCCCGCCGCGAGCGCATCAACCTGAAGGCGGATGTGTATCCGTACACGTTCTGGCACTCAACGATCCGCGTCATCGTGCCGGACCGTGACTATTTCAACGCTGAAAAGGTGGCCCGCGCGATCGCCGACAACGGTGGCGCCGCGGCCATCCGCCTCGGGAAGTACACGCCAGCGCCTGCACTCGCGGGTCAGACGCTCGAACAGGTCGCCACGACCTGGCAAGTGACGCCGGTCGAGGCGTACATGCGCATCGTCAAGGCCACGCAGTCCGAGGTTGGCAGCGACGAGGAGATGGAGAACGTGCTGGTCACGTCGATGAGCGAGGACGACCTGCGCTGGTTCATCGCGCATCCCAACATCATGTTCTGCAGCGACGGCGAACTGCACGGCGCACATCCGCGCGGCGCCGGCGCTTTCCCCCGCGTGCTCGGCCGCTACGTGCGCGAGGAGAAGGTGCTGCCGCTGGAGGCAGCAATCCACAAGATGTCCGGCCTCCCCGCAGCACAGTTGGGACTGAAGGATCGCGGCCGGATCGCGGCCGGTTACGTCGCCGACCTGGTCGTGTTCGATCCTGCCGTCGTGATCGACAAGTCGACCGTCGAAAACCCCGAGGCGCCGCCACTCGGAATCCCGGACGTCATGGTGTCGGGAGAATGGGTCGTCCGCGACGGCAAGGTGACAGGCCATCATCCGGGCCGTTTATTGCGCAACCCCGGCTACCGGCCCTGAGTCGCCTGGACCACGTCCATGCTCATGCTGCGCAAGCCGTACCTGCTGTACCTGGGTGACGCGACCCTCAAGTCGGATTGCAAAACAGCATTCGGTCTGCACGACTGGTGTGGCGAGGATGTGATCGGCGAATGGTCGCTGCCTGCTGCGAGCGTCAGCGTCGGCGCGCCGAGATTGTCACCGGCTCAGGCGGCCGCTCGAGGTGCCGGTTCGATGGTCGTGGGAGTTGCGCCCACGGGGGGTGTGCTGCCGGACCACTGGCAGGACGATCTCGAGGCCGCACTCAACGCTGGCCTTGATGTCGTCAGCGGACTGCATACCCGCCTCACCGCGTTTCCGCGCCTGGTGCGCGCGGCGGAGGCGAACAGCGTACGGCTCGTCGATGTGCGCCATTCGAGCACAGCGTATCCCGTCGCGAGTGGCCGCAAGCGCACCGGCAAGCGCGTCCTCACGGTGGGGACGGACTGTGCTCTGGGCAAAAAGTACACGGCGCTCGCGCTCACGCACGCGCTGCAGGCGAAAGGTGTTGCGGCGACGTTTCGGGCGACTGGCCAGACCGGCATCATGATTGCAGGCAGCGGAATTGCGGTGGATGCGCTGGTCGCAGACTTCCTGGCCGGCGCGGCAGAGTCTCTGTCACCGGACAATGCGCCGGGACACTGGGACGTCATCGAGGGTCAGGGTTCGCTTTTTCATCCCGCCTACGCGGCCGTGACCCTCGGACTGCTCCACGGCTCGCAACCCGACGCGATCGTCCTGTGCCACGTGCCGGAACGACTGACGATCGAGGAGTATCCTGACTATCCAATTCCGCCGCTGCGCCAAGCCATCGACTTCTATCTGCAGGCAGGCCGTCTGACGAATCACAACGTCCGGTGCGTGGGCATCAGCATCAATTCATCGACACTCGACGAAGCCGGATGGCTCGACTATCGGATTGGTCTCGAAAATGAACTTGGCCTCCCGGTTTGCGATCCAATGCGTGGCGGGGTCGATCGTCTCGCAGCGGCACTCCTCACTGAATGATTTCAGTCAGGACGCAGATCGAACGCTGGGAGCTGGTCGAGCCGTTCACGACTGCGCGCGACTCGATCACGCACGTGCCGGTCCTGCTCGTCACCCTCGTTGGTCGCGACGGCGCGCGTGGCTGGGCTGAAGCGGCGGGCGTCGATTACGACGGTGAGACGCCTGCGACGCTGGCGGCGCAGATCGTATCGGTGCAGAAAGCCCTGCACGACAGGATCACAGGCCAGGAATTGCTCCACCTCCTGCCGGCCGGTGGCGCGCGCAACGCCCTCGACTGCGCGCTGTGGGACCTGCGGGCCAAGGAGACGGGCGTCGCTGCATGGCAGACAGCAGGTCTTGCCCTGCCCCGCCCGGTGACGACAGCATTCACGATCGGACTCGGCAGCGAGGCTGACGTCCGTCGCAAGGCACGTGACGCGTTGCCGTATGGCTTGCTGAAACTCAAGCTCGATGCCGAGCGGCACGTTGATCTGGTTCGCATCGTGCGCGAGGAACACCCCGAGGCCCGGCTGACCGTCGACGCCAACCAGGCGTGGTCGCGCTCGCTGCTCGAGCGGCTCCTGCCGCAACTGCAGGGCCTCGGCGTGGAACTGGTCGAGCAACCGGTGCCGCGCGGCCAGGACTCGGATCTCGACGGATTACCCGACCTGCTGCCACTCGCGGCGGACGAGTCGTGCACCGACCGTTATTCGTTGCCAGATCTTGTGGGCCGCTACCAGTTCATCAACATCAAACTGGACAAGTGCGGTGGCCTGACCGAGGCGATGGGCATGTGCACTGAGGCAACCCGGCTCGGACTTGGGCTGATGGTGGGAAACATGTGCGGAACGTCGCTGGCAATGGCGCCGGCGTTCCTGGTGGCACAAGCGTGCCGCTACGTTGATCTCGATGGACCACTGCTGCAGCGCCGGGACCGTGAGCCGCCAATCCGCTTCGTGTCCAGCATGATGCATCCACCCGATCCCACGCTCTGGGGCTGACAGATCTCGCGGTTCGCCCCTGTCCAGGACCCCGCTCTAGGACTCTGCGACTTTGGACAGATTGACCACGTTACTGGGTGTGATCACCCGCGCTTCAGGACGATCGACGATACATTCCATGGAGCCTTCCACGCGGGCCCCGCATGTCATCTGCAAGGTGCGGTATTTGATTGCACCGGTGATCCGCGCGTTCGCCTGCAACTCGATGAAATTCTCCGCCTCGAGGTCGCCGCAGATTGTGCCGTTGATGACGGCGTCGTGCATCCGGACGTTGCCTTCTATACGACCCTGCTCGCTCAGTACCAGCAGCCCCTTGGTGTCCGGTTTTGACAGCACGTTGCCTAAGACCTGCCCGTCGATACGGACGCCATCCGTGACGATGACGTCGCCGGCAATTTCGACACCGGCTGCGATCAGGCTCGATAATCGCGACACGTCGATGGCAGGCTGGTCGGTCTTTCTGCGAAACATGCAATGGTCCTCTATTGATCAGCAATCCGGTCGAACCTGGAAAGTCAGCGCACCTTGCCCGGGCGGCCGCTTTGCGCGTTGAAGAATTCCAGGCGACTCTCCAACTCGTTCGTTTCCTCGTTCAGTTCCGCTACCTGGCGTGCGAGCGCCGCGCGCGTCGAACGCTCCAACTCCAGTTCGATCAGCGCACGCGAGAGATCCGTTCGCAGTGCCGCGTTCTGCTGCTTGAGTTCTCTCAGTTCGGCACCGGAAGCATGGCTGTCCACGTATAGCCGCTGGCCGATCATGATGAACAGGAAAATCAGCGCTGCCACGGCGGCAATGTGCAGCGCTTCCGTCAGCCGACGATCGCTGCGAAATTCCAGGCGCGCGGACGCGAGCTTGAGCGTGCGAGTGCCATTGGCGGATGGCATCAATGCGGACTCCTGGCCAGGACATTTTCCAGCACCTGGCCGGGTGCGACACGCTTGCCGTGATTGATGACTTCGAAATGCAGGTGTGGTCCGGTCGAACGGCCAGTGGAGCCCACTGCCGCGATCTTCTGCTGGGGCATCACGAATTCGCCCGCGCGCACGTACAGTTTCGAACAGTGACCATACAGCGTCTGCAGTCCGTGACCGTGATCAATGACGATGGCTTTGCCATACGGACCGCGGAAGCCGGCCGAAAGCACGCGGCCTCCGCCGCTAGCGAGGATGGCTGTGCCATGAGCCGCGGGTATGTCCAGGCCCATGTGACGCGCGAGCCGTCCCGTGAAGGGGTCGTGGCGAACGCCGAATCCCGAGCTGATCTTCGGCATGCGGCCCTGCACCGGAGGTCGGTTCGGATAAGCCATCGTCGTCAGGTCGCGGTCGGCCAGGACACCGGCCATTCGATCGAGCGATGTTTCCAGCAGTTCGATTTCCATCTCGAGGTGCGCGAGCCCAATGCCGTAGTCGCCCACCGGTTGTTGCCCGGCTGCGATGGACATTGGCGCGTCGCTGCCAAGCGGCAGCAACGGTCCGCCCTGGGACTGGTCATCGCCAGCCTCCTCCGTGCTCGCGGGTTCGACGGTGGCTTTTGACGGAGCGATGCCGAGTCGCCTGGCCAGCTCCGCTGCCTCGATTTCCAGGCGAATCAATCTGCCCGACAGGTCACCAATGCGATCGACGACCACAAGCCCTTCGGGGCGCTTCAAATCGAGCGAGTTGCCTTCGTCGACAGTCGTCACCGAGGCTGTCTCGCTCGCATTGGCCTTCGCCATGCGATAGCCGATAGCGAGGCAGCCACTCATCAGCACGACCGCAGTGACCAGGACGCAGGCAAACACCCGACCGGCCCCTACCGTCCGCATCCGGCAGGCTGTCAACGGACCTGCAGCGACGATAATGAAAGCCACGCAATCACCCACGTATGAGATGGTCGTACTTAAGCGCGGCTCGCCAACCGAGACAACCTCTGCGTGCATCGGTGCGCGAATGTGTGATGCGATCCGCAGCTTTTCACAGTGTGTACCCGTCGGTAGACCGGCTGCCGTCGTGTGGACATACTTTTGCGATCAGCATCAGGCGTGGCCGACCCGGAGGGTTTCTTGCGCAGTCGCAACTCGGTTGATTTCGTGCAGGAACCACCTCGCTATCCGCTTGCTGTCGCAGCCTGCTGGATCGGTGGTTGTGGCGTTGTTGACGCCACAACGGGCGGTGTGTTGCGAGCCGAGCCTTTCTACCTGCCCGCGGTTCTTGCCCTCGCCTGGCTTTACGGCCTGCGTGCTGGACTGATCGCTGCGGTTGGCGCGGCCGCCGTTGCGTCAGTCGCCGAGTTCGCGACCAGCATAGCTGCCGGCATCGGCATCCTGTCCTGGAATTTCGTCGCGCATGCAGTGCTCTTCGCGCTGCCGGCATGGCTCGTGTGCGAATTGCGAGCGCAGCAGCACCGGCTCGCCAGGCTGGATACCACCGACGCCGCCACCGGTTTCGCAACCCGGCATGGCCTGATCCAGGCGCTCGCCGAAGAGCTGGTCCGGACCGAACGACTCGGCGGCGAGACCAGCATCATCTGCATCAGCCTGAACGACTGGCCGCGGCTTATCGCCGGGCATGGGCGGGAACATGCGAGATCCGTGCAACTCGCGTTCTGCGAGGCCGTCCGGCTCTCGGCCCGGCGCATCGACACCGTGGCGCGACTCGCCGACGATGAGTTCGCGCTGTTGCTTCGTGGAACTGACAGCTCGGCCGCGGCAGTTGTCGCCGACAAGCTCGCTCATTCGTTGACCGACTGGCTCCTGACGCAGGGTCACGATCTGACTTGCAGTGTCGGTTTCACGACGGCCCCGCGGGGGCGTCTGCTCGACGCGGACACGCTGCTCGCGCGAGCAGTTGCGCATTTGTATGAGCGCCGCTCGGCTGGTCTTGCGTCGGAGCGACAGCCCGCGTCGGCGCCTGCGGCAGTCGCCCCGGTCACGTCCGCGCGCGAGTCAGCCTGAGGCGGGGGGCTGCTGATTCCGAAGCTACTGCGGGCACCAGTCGTGCCAGCGCCGGCCAGGGTCTGGCCTGCGGTCCTTGGCATGGCGCCCCTAGCGCGGCGTTGCCGTCAGCGTGATTTCCGGAACGCTCGCCAACGCCTTCGATAGCGGACAGTCGCGTTTGGCGGCATTCGCGATCT
>Ga0209254_10004064_pt1 | contig 13389 bp, 10 predicted proteins | sample FrelakmetDIP11DI_FD_187148 | JGI IMG/M metagenome (GOLD analysis project Ga0209254, IMG submission 187148) | Freshwater lake sediment microbial communities from the University of Notre Dame, USA, for methane emissions studies - DIP11 DI (SPAdes)... | ecosystem: Environmental > Aquatic >...
GCCCTTGCGCGTCTTGTCCTGGAACTGGTTGTTGTCGGTGGCGCGCACTTCCAGCTGGATGTCGATCTTGGCGAACTGGCGCACCACCCAGTCGATCTCTGGCTTGCGCTCGGGCGTGGCCGGGGCATAGAAGTCGTAGTTCAGCACCAGGGGCTTGCCGGTCTTTGCGTCGCGTCCGTTGGGGTAGCCGGCCTCGACCATCAGCTGCTTCGCCTCGGCGATCGCGCGCCGCACGACCTTGCCGTCCACGACCTTGTGGGTCACCGGGTTGACGCCTTCCAGCGTGCCCTCGCGCGAGCCGAAGATGCCAGGCGGCAGCGGGCTCATCGCCGTGTCGCCGGCCTTCTTTGGAAAGACCTTGGCATATTCCTCCCAGTCGATGGCCATGCTGATGGCCTGGCGCAGCTTGCGGTTGCGCGCCTTCGTCTCGGGCGTGTCGCCGTCGCCGATGACCGGGTCGAGCATGTTGAAGCCGATGAAATAGCTGTTCACGTCGGAAAAGCGCTCGAGCCGGAAGCCCTTGTCCAGGTATTCGCGGCGCACGTCCTCGCTGTCCTGCATGGCCACCACGTAGTCCATGCCGGTATCGGTGCGTTCGAAGACCTCCACGTCGAAGAAGCCCTGGCGAAACTTGCCACGCATGGGCACCGCTTCACGCTCGATCACCGACACCAGGCGGTCGATGAAGGGCGTGGGTTTGCCGCAGTCGTCGAGCAGGCCCGCTTCCTTGTCGCCGGGCATGCCCTCGCAGGGATAGGGCTCGCCGCGGTAATTGGGGTTGCGCTGCAGCACGTGGCGCCGGTCCTTGACGAACTCGACCATCATGTACGCGCCCGTACCCACCGGCCAGGTGTCCAGCGTGAGGCCGCGCTCGGCCATGCCGGGCTGGGCGTAGAAGGCGTCGGCCTCCCACGGCACCGGGGCCATGAAGGTCATCTGCATCCAGTAGCTCCACTGCGGATATTTGCCCTTGATGTGCACGCGCAGCAGGTGCTTTTCAGGCGCCGACGCGCCAGTCAGCGGCCAGCGGCGGAAGTCGAGGAAGGGTTTGTCCAGGCTGGCCGGGTCCAGGCCTTGGCGCAGCCTGGCGTCCTCGGCTTTGATCAGCTCGCCGTACTCGCGCAGGCCCACCACGTATTCGGCAAAGGTGCTGAAGATGGGCGTGGTGATGCGCGTGGTGGCGTGGCGCTTCAGCGCATAGACGAAGTCCTCGGCCACCAGTTCGCGCGTGCCCTGGTGCTCGAAGTCCAGCGGGCTGCGCCGCTGGCCCAGTTCCCCCGGCCGCATGGCGTGGTAGCGGTGGCGGCCTTGTTCGTCGGTGGCGAAGGCCGGGTGCGGCTGGAACAGGATGCCGGTCTTGATAGGCACGTCGTAGATGCTTTCGGCCACCGCCTCGGCCGGCGCGTCGTCGGGCAGCGCCCGCCCGTTCTGGTCCATATAGCGCGGTTTGACGACTTCGCGCGCCGATTTCGGCACCAGCTGGAACGGCCGCTTCAGGTAGTGGTAGCCGTAGGGCGGCTCGTAGATCTGGTAGGTGTAGGGCGTGTCGTTCGACCAGTACGATGCCGTGGGGTCCAGGTGGCGCGGCGAGCTTTCGATGACGGCGCTGAACAGCGTATTCGAAGCCGCCGCGTCGCGCGGCCAGGGGTTGTTGTTGCACGCGGCCAGGCCCAGCGCCAGGGCCACCGCCATAGCCGCCGCCAGCCCGCGCCACGCCACCCCACGTACCGCTGTCAAACGCTTCAGCACCCGTTCACCACCCGATCAATACGTTGCGGCCATCGACCAGCAATTGCACCTTGCGCCCCACGGGCAGCGTCACCTTGGGGTGCACGTGGCCGAACGGCAAACCCGCGAGCATCGGGGTTCGGCAGACCGATCGCAGTTGCGCCAGCACGGCCTTCATGCCGTAGCCGCGGTCGTGCGGCGAAGGCGTCCAGTCGCTGAAGGCGCCCAGCACCACCGCCTTCTGCTGGCGCAGCACACCCGCCTGGTGCAACTGCAGCAGCAAACGTTCCACGCGGTACGGATGCTCGTTCACGTCTTCCAGGAACAGCACGCCGCCCTGCACCGCCGGCCAGTGCGGCGTGCCGAGCAGCGAACACAGCACCGTGAGGTTACCGCCCCACAGCACGCCCTTCACGCCCAGGCCGTCGAAACCGGCTTCGGTGCGGAAACCCACCGCTTCGAGTTCGCCGCGCATGGCTTCGAGAAAGCAGTCGCGCGTGACCTCGTCCACGCCACCGGCGGCCGCGTCACGGCCGAAGTCGCCCAGCGCCATCGGCCCGGCCCAGCTGCCGGCGCCGGTGTGCGCCAGCAGGCCGAGCTGCAACGCCGTCATGTCGCTGTAGCCGATCCAGCGCGTGCCCCGCTCCACGCTGCGCGCCAGCCGCTTCCAGGGCATGCCATCCAGCAACCGCGTGAGCCCGTAGCCGCCGCGCGTGGCCATGGCGACAGAGGGCGCCTCGTCGGCCACGCGCTGCAGCGCCGCCAGGCGGGTTTCGTCGCTGCCGCCGAAACGCTGCTCGCGCGCCAGCGCGGCTTCGTCGAGCCGGGCGTCGAAGCCCCACGCACGCAGTCGGCGCAGCGCCAGCCGCAGCGGCGCGGCGCGAGGCACCGCGCCGGAAGGCGTGAACAGGGTCAACGTCGTCATTCGGTGCCACGCGTACCCATGGGCGCCAGGAGCTCGATGGCTTCGCCGGCGGGAATGGGCTCGACCACCGGCGCCGCTTCGGCAGCGGCCGCCTCGCCGGCGCCACGACCGGCCCGTTGCTGCGCCCGACGCTCGGCAAAGAAGTCGCGCAGCAGCGCACCGCAGGCATCGGCCAGCACGCCGCCCACCACCGTGGTCTGGTGATTCAGGCGCGGCTCGGCAAACAGGTTCAGCACCGAGCCCGCGGCGCCGGTCTTGGGGTCGGGCGCACCGAAGACCACGCGCTTGAAGCGCGCGTGCAGCAGCGCCATCGAACACATGGCACAAGGCTCCAGCGTCACGTAGAGCTCGCACTCGGGCAGGCGGTAGTTCTGCAGCAGCTCGGCGGCATGGCGCAAGGCCACTATCTCGGCATGCGCCGTGGGGTCGTGCGTGGTGATGGGCCGGTTGTAGCCGGTGGCCACCACCTGCGGCCCCTCGGGCGTGGCGCGCAGGATCACCGCGCCCACCGGCACCTCGCCCACCAGCCACGCGTTCTGCGCCTGGTCCAGGGCCAGGCGCATGCCGTAGTCGTCGGCCTCGTGGGTCATGGCGGCGGTCGGCTGCCGGCCTGCCACCGGGAGCGTCGGGCGTCGCGACGGGTGCGGTGTGCGGCGCGCACTTCGGCCACCCAGGCGGCGGGTTCGATCCCGGCCAGGGCGTCGGCGACCTCCCGCTGGCCCGCACTCAGCGCGTCGAGGCCCACGCGGCGGTATTCGCGCCCGTAACCGTCGCGCGTCAGCCAGCCGGTGTCGACCAGCCAGCGCCGCAGTTCCACGTGGTCGATATCCAGAAAAGCCGCCACGCCGGTCAACTGCGCCTTCAGCAATTCGTTGATCTGCCTTTCGGTGGGCGCGGCTTGCGCCGGCAGACCGGCCCACACCAGCGCCAATGCCCACGACCGATGTGCGGCGGAAAGGCCGCCCAGCCCCACGCCTTCCTTGATGACCAGTGCGGCCAGGTCGCGCAACGGCTCTGGCGAGACGGTGTTCAGCGCCGTGGCCGACCCCCGCGCGGCGTGGCGGCCGCGATGCTGGGCTGCTTGGTCGAGGAAGGTGGTCACTGTGTCGTGCTTCGAGCGGGAGTCCAAGGCCGCGCCGTGCGGCTGCCCGCATTCTGCCCGCTGTGAGCGCCGTCAGGCCAGCTTGACGCTCACCGCCCGCGTCACGGCCAGATACGGCCGCAGACCAGGTGCCGCTGCTCGATGCGGCGCAGTCTTCACCATCGGCGCCACGCCCGAGTGACGTCGCCGAACCGAGTGGTCCGAAGCCGCGGCATGGCGGGGGCGGACCCCTCAGTCAGGGGATGAACGGCTGAGCGCCCATGTGACATCATGGTCTTTCCGAAGCGAGTCTCGACTGCGCCAAATTCATCATGAAAACGCGAATCCTGGTTGTCTGCTCTGCCGTGATCGGCGCGCTGATGCCGGCTCTTGCGACCGCCGGCGTCATCATCGACTGGAACAACCTGTTGTTGCAGGCGGTCAAGGAAACTTCGACCAACCCCCCCAACGCGTCGCGGGCCATGGCCATGACCAGCACGGCGGTCTTTGACGCGGTCAATTCCATCGACGGCAATTTCAAGCCCTATCACTTCACGGGTTTCGCGGCGGCGGGCACCTCGGCCGAGGCCGCAGCCGCGCAAGCAGCGCATGACGTGATGGTGCATTTGTTTCCGACCCAGGCGACCGCCCTGTACAGCGCACTGTCCGCCAGCCTGGCTGGTTTGCCGGATTCAGGCAAGGCCGCCGGCGTGACACTGGGGGCGGCGGCCGCGCAAAGCATCATCGGCTTGCGCAGTGCCGACGGCTCCGGCACGATCGTTCCCTATGATCCCGGGTCGGCGCCCGGCCAATGGCGACCCACACCGCCGGGCAACAATCCAGCCCTGCTCCCGAACTGGCCGTTGGTGACGCCATTTGCGATGACCAGCGGCGATCAATTTCGCGCCAGCGGCCCGCCCGAGCTGACCAGCTCAGCCTATGCCCAAGCCCACGAAGAGGTGAGGCAACTCGGTGCGATCAACAGCGCCACGCGCACCCCCGAGCAGACCGACATCGCCCGCTTCTGGGCCGACGGTGCGGGCACCATCACACCGCCGGGCCACTGGAACCAGATCGCCCAGACCGTCGCGCAATCCAGCAACCTGACGCTGGTCGAGGAGGCGCGCCTGTTCGCGCTGCTCAACATCGCCGAGGCCGACGCAGCCATTCTTTGCTGGGACACCAAGTACTTCAACAACTTCTGGCGCCCGATCACGGCCATCCGGGAGGCCGACACCGATGGCAACCCTGATACCGTGCAAGATGCGCTCTGGGAACCGCTGCTGACCACGCCGAACTTTCCCTCGTACACCAGCGGCCACAGCAGCTTCAGCGGCGCGGCCGCCGCCGTGCTGGCAGGATTGACCGGCAGCGACAGCTTCGCATTCACCGCGCAGGCCGACGTCAGCGTACCGGTCGGCCCCAGGTCGTTCACCAGCTTCTCGCAGGCCGCCGGCGAGGCCGCTGACAGCCGGCTGTACGGCGGTATCCACTTCGGCTTCGACAACGCCGACGGCCTGGTGGCTGGTGTGGCGCTGGGCCAGTATGTCTTGAGTTCCCAGCTGCAGCCGGTGCCCGAGCCGGCCACGTGGGCCCTGTACGGGCTTGGGATGCTGACGATCGTTGGCCTGCGGCTGGCGCGCGGCCCGGCGCGTGGCTGACCACCGCTGGCGTGACCGGGCCCGGCGCGACATCGATGCATTCGGCCGTGACCTGGGCTGCTGCCTTCAGGCGCCCGGTGATGTTGGTCGGCACCCACCGCAGCGGGCATCTCGAGGGCGATGGCACGGCGACGCCGGCACACCACTTGTGTGCGGCAGGAAGCATTCGCTTGCGGGCGACTTGCGGCCAACCCGAGCGTCCGACACGGGTGGCCGGCAGCGTGGGGCGTGCGTTCCCCGGTCGTGCGTTTGTCACAAACGACGCCCTTCCGCTGTGGAAAAGTCCGCACGGTACCCGGCGGCAACCGTGGCATCTTTCACTGCTGGTGCTGGCCTCGGTGTGCGCGGCAGCCGATGGCGCGCGAGGCGAGGAACGAGGCCTGAGCAGCGAACCTGGGGTGGCCACCGGTCGCCACCCCCGCGGTCAGGGGATTGCAACCACTCGGCACTTGAGAGAGACTGTCTTTACGAAATCATGCGGCGGCGATCTCCGGCGCCATCTGTCCGGTTCGCATCCAATGCGGACTCCCAGTACTCCACCGTTCAACTTTCAAGGGGCCTCAAATGTCGAAACTTCAAACCACTGCCCGCGCGCTGGCGCCGGCGATTGCCGTTGCTGCGGCCCTGACATGCGGTGGCGCCGCTTCTGCGGCCAGCCTCACAGAAGGCTTTGATCAACTGACGTCGACGTGGTCTGGTTGGACGCAGAAGAACAACAGCACATTGATTGGCGATTTTCCGTTCTGGGCCCAGGGTTGCTCGGTCACGTGTCCTTTCGGCCGGCAAGCCGGGGATGACGAGAACTCTTTCATCAGTGTCGATTACCAGAGTACACGGAATGGGTCCGGTCCCGAGACGATCGACAACTGGCTGATCACGCCGACGAAGACATTCAGCAACGGTGATGTGCTCAGCTTCTATACGCGCTCGGTCACGGACAATCCGTACGCTGATAGCCTGGAGGTGCGCTTTGGCACCGGTGCAGCACCCAGCCCGGGCAATAGCGTCGGTTCCGAAGGCTCCTTCACGACTCTTCTCTTGCACATCAATCCGCCTGATGGGAACGGGGACTACCAGGTCGGCGCCTATCCGGAAACATGGACCTTGCAAACCGCCACGATCCAAGGCCTCAGCGGGCCGACGCAAGGCGCGATTGCCTTTCGCTACCACATCGTGGACGGAGGCCCGAATGGTCTGAACTCCAACTTGGTCGCCATCGACACCGTCAACATCACCCCGGCGGCCCCAGTGCCGGAACCGGCCGTTTACCTGATGATGGTCTTGGGCCTGGGTGCCATCGGCCTGCGCCGGATGCACGCCATGCGCGGCTGAGATACTGTCGCGCCCTTGCAAGGGGGCCAGCATCGAAGGGCTTGGTCCACCGACCAGGCCCTTTCTGTTTGACGCGCCCGCAAGCGTTCAGCTGCCCCCGTCATGGCCGATGTGGCGCCAAGCCTCGAACACGGCCACCTCGACAGCGCTGCTGAGGTTCAGGCTGCGCTGTGCGACTCGCATTGGCAGGCGCACGCGCTGTTCGGTACCGAAGCGGTCGCGCAAGGCCGTGGGCAGGCCGGCCGTTTCGCTGCCGAAAACAAGCCCCTCCCCAGGCAACCAGCGCACATCGCCGAAAGGCAGTGACCTATTCGTTGTAACGGCGAAGCAGCGTGCCGGGTCGGGCGCCTCGGCCTGCCACAGCGAACGCCGACTCGCATGCCGGCGCACGGTCTCACACCCTCGTGGCAGTCGAGCCCGGCGCTACAGCGAGCGGTCTTCCATGGCGAATCCCAATGGCTGCACCAGGTGCAGCATGCAGCCGGTGTTGGCGGCCAGGCGGACATGTTCCCCGTCTGGGGCCGCATCCCGGGCGTGACGAAGACGATGCGGCACATCGGGACCCGAGTCGCTGCGCAGCGGCGGCGCGGGCTCCGTCGCTCGACGGGCGTGCGTGCGTGCGCTCCACGAGTGTCCACTTTCTTTACACCATACCCGCATTACGCGGCGAAGCGCTTCCCGCAAAATGACGTAAGTCGTTGAATTCAATAGCGCAATTCTGCCGCGTCTGCGATATGGCACAGTATCTGCATGTAACCATCTGGAGGCGCTGCGTAATGGGCCTCTTTGCACTCAATCTTCTTGGAGGAAATCATGGCAATCTATGGAACCAGTTCAGCAGAAGAGATCCGCGGTACGGCACGCGGTGACGTGATCTATGGTTACGCAGGCGCAGACAACATCTGTGGCGACGGCGGCTCCGACAAGATCTTCGGTGGAGACGACTCCGACGAGATCACCGGCAACGACGGCAACGACCTGATCTTCGGGGACAACGGCGGCAACCGTGACGGCCTGGAGGACGGCGACGACTTCATGTGGGGCGGCGCCGGCGACGACACGATCTACGGCCAGGGCGGCAAGGACTACGTCGACGGCGGCACCGGCAACAACAAGCTGTACGGTGGCGGGGACGACGACGTCATCGTGGCAAAGGACGGCAACGACACCGCTGACGGCGGCGATGGCGCCGACTGCATCGACGTCCAAGGCGGCGACAACAACGTCAAGGGCGGCAGCGGCAACGATAAGATCAACACCACCTGGGGCAAGGACACCGTCAGCGGTGGCTTTGACAACGACGTGATCCAGACCGGCGACGGGGATGACGACGCCAAGGGCGACGCCGGCGACGACAAGATCAACACCGGCAACGGCAACGACAAGGCCGACGGCGGCGACGGCGCCGACTGCGTCCTGGCCGGTGACGGCAACGACACCGCCAGCGGCGGCGCCGGCGACGACATCGTCCTCGGCCAAGCCGGCGACGACACCGTCAACGGCAACGCCGGCAACGACCAGCTCGACGGCGGCGACGGCAACGACAAGGTCAATGGCGGCGACGGCGACGACGTGGTGATCGGCGGCGCTGGCAACGACACCCTGTCCGGTGGCGCCGGCGCCGACAGGTTCGTGGTCCGCCAGTATGAAACCCCGTCCGTGGACACGATCACCGACTGGGACGACGGCGACAAGATCATCCTGTGCGGCGAAGGCAAGTTCAAGTACTGGGTCTCGGAAATCACTCTCGTGGACGCCAACCCGAGCGACTTTGACTACAACGTCGACGACGTCGCCATCGTGCTGAGCAACAGCTCGGTGATCTACGTTCTGAATGCCGCTTGGGACTTCGTACTCGGCGACTCTGGGCCGGGCACCGATAAGCTGATCAACGATAACCCCGACGACTTCGGCCGTGCGCTTCCAAACGATCCGTTGTGCAATCCGACCTGCGAGGTTCCGCCGGTCACTTGCCCAACCTATGAAGAGCCTGTCTGGGTCTTCTAAGCAGCACCCGGATCCCGGCTCCGCCGGGGTCCGATTGAGCGGGGGTGTGGGCGCGAGCCTGCCCCCCCTTTTTTTTCTGGGAGTGCCGCATGGCGATCATTTACGGCACTGACGATGCCGAGGTACTCCGAGGTTCATCGATCGGCGACGTGATCAGGGCCGGGGGGGGTGCGGACGTCGTTTATGGCGACACCGGTTCCGACTTGCTCTTCGGCGGCGCCGACAGCGACGAGATCACCGGCAACGATGGCAACGACCTGATCTATGGCGACAACGGCGGCAACCGAGACGGCCTGTCCGACGGCGACGACTTCATGTGGGGCGGCGCCGGCGACGACACGATCCACGGCCAGGGTGGCAAGGACTACGTCGACGGGGGCACCGGCAACAACAAGCTGTACGGTGGCGGGGGCGACGACGTCATCGTGGCGCTGGGCGGCAACGACACCGCCGACGGCGGCGGCGGCAACGACTGCATCGACGTCCAAGGCGGCGACAACAACGTGAAGGGCGGCAGCGGCAACGATCAGATCAACACCGGCTCGGGCAAGGACATCGTCAGCGGTGGCTTTGACAACGACGTGATCCAGACCGGCGGTGGCGATGACACCGCCAACGGCGACGGCGGCGACGACCTGATCAACACCGGCAGCGGCAACGACAAGGCCGACGGCGGCGACGGCGACGACGGCATCCTGGCCGGCGACGGCAACGACAGCGCCAGCGGCGGGGCCGGCTACGACACCGTCCTCGGCGAAGCCGGCGACGACACCGTCAACGGCGACGCCGGCAACGACGCGCTCGACGGCGGCGCCGGCAACGACAAGGTCAATGGCGGCGACGGCGACGACGTGGTGATCGGCGGTGCCGGCGACGACACCCTGTCCGGTGGCAGCGGCGCCGACAGGTTCGTGGTCCGCCAGTACGAAACCCCGTCCGTGGACACGATCACCGACTGGGACGACGGCGACAAGATCATCCTGTGCGGCGAAGGCAAGTTCAAGTACTGGGTCTCGGAGATCACCCTCGTGGACGCCAACTCGAGTGACTTCGACTATGAAGTCGACGACGTCGCCATCGTGCTCAGCAACGGCTCTGCGATCTACGTTCTCAATGCCAAAGCGGACTTCGTGACCGGCCAAGCCAGAGTTGGCGATGACTCGCTATTTGTCGCGAACGACGACGATTTCGTCCGTGCGCTGCCGGACGACCCCTTGTGCAATCCGAAGGTCGACGTTCCGTTGGTCACGTGCCCGACCGTTCCCGAGCCTGTCTGGCTTTTCTAAGTTAGCAGCAGGCCTTGAACCCCGGTTCGGCCCGGTCATTGCCGCATGGGCGGGCGCAAGTCCACCCGTTCTTCTTTCGCTCCCGGCGTCGTGCGAGTCGCGCCCGGCTTCACCGGACCTCGATGTCCCGCGCGTGGTCGAGCACGGTCTGCGCCCCGCTTGGCGACTGGCGCACCACCAGGTAGCGCGCACGGTAAACGCCCGCCGGCCACTCGGCCGCCGTGCGTTTGCGGCCGACCACGCGGAACCGGCGCGCCGCGTCCCTGTCGACCACGTGCGCCGACTGCGCAAGCACCGATCCGTCGGGTGCCGACACCGTGATCCGGATCTCGTCGCCCTTCCTCAAGCCAAAGGCTTCGATCCACGCCACGATCGCCGGCGAGGTGCGGGTCAGGTCGGCCGGGCGCTCGCAGTCCTCGAGCACCGCGGCGCGGTCCGGGGCGGCGGCCGACCAGCCGGCGCAGATGATGCCGGTCGCCACGTAGGGCCGTTCGGCGCGGGTGGCCTCAGCCCACAGCGAGCCCGTCGTGCCCCCGCAGGCCAAGCCGGGCGCCGCGCCAGTGAACGGGTCGATGACCTTTCCCTTTTGCCGCACCTCGAAGTGCACGTGCGGGAACTCCGTGCTGCCGGACATGCCGATCTCGCCGAGTACCTGCCCCTGGGCAACGCGGTCTCCGGGCCGCACCTTCAGGCTGCCTTGGCGAAGATGGCCGTAGAACGTGGTCCAGCCGGAACCGTGATCGAGCGCGACCACGTTGCCGAGCGCGCGGTCGGCTTCGCCGCGCGCGTCGTAGGCCTGCTTGCCGGTGTCGGGCATGCCGTCCCGCACGTCGCGGACCACCCCGGGGGCCGCCGCGAGCACGGGCACGCCGCGCCGCATGCGCTTCAGGTCGGGCACCTGGAAGTCGGTGCCCCGGTGGCCGTCGTAGCTGAGGACGCCGCAGGCGAAGTCCTGCACGCCCGGACCGGGTTCGACGTCCACGTAGTTCTGGATCGAGCAGCCGTCCGCCGGACCGCACGCCAGCGGGCTGGCCAGGCGAAGCTCTGCCGCGCTCGCCGCGGCATTCAGGCAGACTACCGCGCCGACCAGCCGGATCAGGTTCGGCATTCGGCGTGTCGCAGTGGCCAGCCCGCACATGCCGGCGGGCCGGAGGAGGAGGAGCATGACGAGCTTGTCCCTGAAAAGCCTGCGCTGGCCTGCACGCGCCGCTACCTGACCTGGCGCGCCCCGAGCACGACGACGTCGGTCACCGGCAGGTCGAGCAGGACCGGGGGCACGCTGCGCGTGGGCACGACGCTGATCGCGTCGACCAACTCCAGGCCCGCGGTGACCCGGCCGAAGACCGCGTAGCCGGGCTGCTCCTCGCTGCGGTAGTCGAGCTCGGTGTTGTCGGCGACGTTGATGAAGAACTGGCTCGTGGCCGAGTTCGGCTCGTTCGTGCGCGCCATGGCCAGCGTGCCGCGCAGGTTGGACAGGCCGTTATTCGACTCGAGCACGATCGCCGGCCGCGTCGGCGCCTGGAATTCCGGGTCGGGGCTTCCCGGCGCGTAGCCGCCGCCCTGGATCACGAAGTCGGCGATCACGCGGTGGAAGAGAGTGTTGTCGTAGAAGCCCGCGTTGGCGTAGTCGAGGAAGTTCTGCACGGTCACGGGGGCAGCGACCGGGTCGAGTTCCAGATCGATGGTGCCCTCCCCCACATCGAGTTGGACGAGCGGCTTCGGGATGACGACGCGCAGGCTGGCGATGCGGCTGCCGCCGGCGTCGCTGACCTGCGCAACCAGGTCGCCGATCGACTGCGGGCGGCAGCTGTACCGGCGTTGGAAGGCGGTGCCGCCGGCGATCTCGGTCAGGCCGTCGCAGGTGCCGGTGGTGATGGTCAGGCCGATGCCGCGGTCGAGGTTCAGCCCCGAGACGGTCCAAGTCGCGACGCTCCCGTACGAGGCCGATGTGGCGGCCATGCCATTGACGGCGGGCTTGTCATCGTTGCCGCCGCCGCAGGCGGCCGCGAGCGCGGCGGCGACGGCGACGGTCGCGTGAAGCAGGCGTGGGGTGCGTATCATCGTGGCTGGGCCTCGGGCCGGGCGGTTGCATCCTGGGCGGTAACGGGCATGCCGGCCGGTGGAGCGGTCAGGTGGCGGTCGATGTCCTGCACGATGTCGGCCAGCGGCAGGCCGGCCAGCGTCTGCAGCCGCAGGCGAGCCAGCAGGACCTCGTAGCGTGCCTGCGCGAAGTCGCGCCGCGACAGGAACAGCCGTCGCGTCGCCTCGTTGACGTCGACCGTTGTGCGCACGCCGGCGACCAGGCCACGCTGGTTGCCCTCGAGCGCGACGAGGCTGGCCGCGATGGCGTCCTTGTAGGCCTCGATCTTGGCCAGCCCGGTCTGCGTGAACTGGCGCTGGCGGCGGATATCGACCGCCAGCGCCAGCCGGTCGGCCTCGAGCTGCGCCTCGACGCGCGAGGCTTCGGCCACCGCCTGCTCGACCCGGGCCTCGATGATGCCACCGGAGAAGATCGGGATGTTCAGCTGGATGCCGACGCTGTACTGACGCACCTGCTGGTTGAGGGTGCTGACCGACTCGCTCTGGCTGTTGATCGCGTTCGCAACCAGATCCAGGCGCGGCAGGTGGCTGGCCTGGTTGCGCTGGACCTCGATCTGCGCCTCCTCGAGCAGGTGGCGGCGCGACTGCACGTTGGGGTTGCGCGCGACGCCGGTCTCGACCCAGTCGTCGACGTCGTCGTAGGGCATCGGCAGCGGCCGCGTGTCCTCGGCCAGGCCGCGCAGCGGCGGCGAGGCCAGGCCGGTGATGCGGGCAAGCGTGCGCTGGCTGACGTCGCGCGCGTCCATGGCTTCGATGAGTTGCGCGCGCGCCAGTGCCAACGCGGCGGCGGCCTCGGCGACGTCGGTGCGCGTGCCTTCGCCGCCGCCGAAGCGCCGGGCGGCCGCGTCGCTCTGCACCCTGAAGGCCTCGACCTGGGCCCGAGCCAGCGCCACGAGTTCCTCGCCGAACAGGCGCTGCACGTAGGCGGTGCCGAGCCGGTCGAGCAGCTCCTGCCCGCGTGCCGCGAACCGCGCGCGGGCCCCGTCGACCTGGGCTTGCGAGGCCTCGTAGCGGCGCAGCGCCTCGAAATTGACCAGTGGCGTGCGGAACTGCAAGGCGGTGGACGGGTTGCGGTAATCGAGCCGCTGCGTGAACTCCTGGCCGAGCGCGTTCAGCTGCTCGCGCTCGCCGCGCAGGCGCGACTCGAAATAGCTCGCCGCCAGGTTCGGTAGCAGGCCGGCACGGGCGATCGGCACCGCCTGCTCGCGCCCCTGCAGCTCGAAGCGCGAGGCGCGGTACTCGGCTTCGTTGGCCAGCGCGGCGTCGAAG
>Ga0209254_10004065_pt1 | contig 13389 bp, 8 predicted proteins | sample FrelakmetDIP11DI_FD_187148 | JGI IMG/M metagenome (GOLD analysis project Ga0209254, IMG submission 187148) | Freshwater lake sediment microbial communities from the University of Notre Dame, USA, for methane emissions studies - DIP11 DI (SPAdes)... | ecosystem: Environmental > Aquatic >...
GGCATCCGCTGCGCCGCAGCCGGTCGCACCAGCCGGCAGCTCATAGGCGCCGAGATCGCGCACGCCGAACAGGTTGGGCACTCCGGGAAGGTCCTGGTCACGCGGCTGGTTGTCCAGGTCGCGATCATCACCGACCACGGGCTCTGCGAAGTCGGTGGCGAGCGAGTCCGCGCACACATGAAAGTCGCCATTGGCGGCGTTCACGAAGGATGGATCGCCGCTGATGATGCTGGGGTCGCTGGGCAGGGTGGTGATGTCGCTTGCCAGCACATTTTCCACGTTGAGTTGACTTGTGCTACCCGAGTAGGCGAGCGTCAGATTGCCTGGCTGATCGATGATCGTATCGCGCATTGTCAGGGAAGTGGCGATCTGCAGCACGTCGGTCGAGTTGATGATATTCCGCGCGATCGTGCAGCCCGCAATGTCGGCGAGGGAGTCGCCTTCTGTCCGCAACAACTGTCGACTGTATTGGTTGCCGGCAAGCAGACAATCTCGAAGTCGAACAAACGCCACAAACCCATCAATTCGCATGCCGTCACCGCCGCGATTGCCGCGCATCTCGAACCGATTGCCGATCAGGGACGTGTCGGTCAACAGCCGCAGCGTGGCTCCATTCGAAAACCCGCCACCTGTCTCGACCGCATCGTTTCCGGAGATCGTGTTGCAGGGAGTCCCGCTGGCGCAACGAACGGCACCGGGGCGTGTACAGGACGGGTCGTTGAGTTCGACGCGGCTTCCCTGATAGACGTCCAGGAAGCTGTCCGAATTCAGATAGATGGCACTGCCATCACGCGCAGCATTGTCCTCGATGCGGAAATCCCAGGCACACAAAAGCCCGTAGGCCGCAGTAAGAAAACCCGCGTAACTCTGGAGGTATATCCCACCCCCCGTATTCGACGCATAGTTGCCGCGCACGGCAACGGGTTGTGTTGGATTGGTCGTGAACAGGTATACCAGCGCATCCGCGCCGTCTGCGGCGCCACTGTTGATTGAGATGCCGCCGCCATTGATCGCCTCGTTCGAGTAGATGGCGCCCAGGCCGCCGACGCCCGAGCTGCCGATGTAGGCGATCGCCCGGCCGCTGACCTGCAAGCCGCCGCCAAAACCGGTGCCTGCGGCCTGGCCGAGTGCTTCATTGAAGGCGATGATGCTGTTGGGCGCGAGCATGCTCATCTCGATGGGGCCGCCGATCGAGATGCCGCCGCCGCTGTAGCGCGCGGTGTTGGCGCTGATGATGTTGCCTTCGCTGATGATCAGCTCGGCATTGGTGCCGGTACCCAGGGCGTAGATGCCGCCGCCATAGGCGGCCGAGTTGTTGGTGATCGTGCTTTCGATGACTTCGAGGACGCCGTCGCCCTGGAAGTAGATGCCGCCCCCGGCGCCGCCGCCATCCTCATCGCCTCCCGAGATGCTCAAGTGGCGCAACTTGATCACGACTCCGGTGCCCGCGTTGATGCGCAGCACCGGCTCGGCCGCGCCACCGGCGCCGCTGACGACGGTCTTGATGCTGTCGGTAGCGGCCTGGGTGCAGGTGGCGAATCCACCGACCAGGTTGAGGTTCTGGCTGTCGTTGATCGAATTCGCTTCGGGTTGGTAGGTCAATGAGCGGGTCAGTCGCACGGTATCGGCACCGGGCGACGCTGCGGCGGCGTTGAGTGCGGACTGGATGGTGCCGTGGCTGCAGCCCGCACCAGTGCCGACTGTGAAGATCGCGGCCCAGGCATTGCCCGGAAGCGCGATCAGGCAAGCGAGGGGGTACAGGCAGCTTTGGATGGATCGACGATGCGCCATGACGCTCTCCCAGGATCACCCGATAGCGGGGGGTACTCCGGGTAACGCCGTTGGACGCCGGGATGTGTCATGCACGATGAATCAGGCCGCCTGGGCGGGGCTATTGGACCTCCAGCATCGTGCGGTCCTCGGCTGCCAGCACCTGCAGCGCAACGCCGAGTCCGCGGGCTAGCTCGACCGATCTCTTTGCCCCATCGATGTCGCCCGAGGCGCGCTCGATACGGCTGCGCAGCAGGAGCAGCCCCGCCAACCTGGCCTTGGCCTCAGGGTTTGCGGTCTGCAGTCGCTCGACCGCGCGCGTGGCTTCCGCCAGTGCCTCCTCGTGACGCTGCAGTGCGAGCAAGGCATTGGCGCGCAAGGCATGGCACTGGGTCTCGATCGGCACGGACGCTACGTCGAGGGATTGCAGCAGGGCCAGTGCACGAGCTGCCTGGTCATTCGCGCTGGCGGCGTCGCCGCGTGCGAGTGCAATCCGACCTCCCGCGCAAAGACCATCGCTGAATTCGGCGCTGCCGGCGCCGAACAATCGCTCGAGATCAGGCATCGCGACGGACTGCAACGCGGTGGCTTCGTCCTCCCGGCCCAGGGCGAGCGCGATACGCGCCATCTGCACGCGCGCGAGGATGAGCTCGGGTTCGTAACCGGAGTCCTTTGCATGTCGCTCCAGGACTTCGAGCGAAGTTCGCGAGGATTTCGCGGCGCCAGCGAAGTCCTGCGTGGCAAGCTGCAATGCGGCAAGGGCATCGAGCGTGGCCGCCGTGCGGACATGGTCCGGGCCGTAGGTCTCCAGGTCGCTGGCCAGGGCCTCGTCCAGAGCGGCTTTCGCGTCATCGAAGCGGTTGATCTCGATGAGGAACAAGGCATACCCGACCAGGCCTTGGGAAAGCCGGTGGAACGGGCCTTCCTGGATGCGGTGCATGAGTGCGATGCCCTCCCGAAAGAGCGCTTCGACTTCCGCAAGCTTGCCCAGACGATGCTTCGAAACAGCGAGATGGAAGAGGCTGCGCGCATACTGCTCATTCAGGGGCAGCTTGAGGCGGCGCCAGCGACCCATGGTTTCCTCGAGAATGGCCTCGCTGTCCCGGTAGCGAAGCAAACTCGAACACAACTGCCCGAGATACGATGCGGTCTCGATCGCATCAGGCGAATCGGGACCGAACACGCGTTGTGCCTTGGCCAGAGCCTGCCTTGCCACCGCAGCGGCGCTGACCGTATCGCCCGCATAGGCGCGGGTCGCGCCGTACAGCATGAGCGCCGAAACGCTGCTTTCGGTATCGACCGATTCGATATGGGGCAACAGGCCCTGCATCAGCGTGTCGGCTTCACGACTGCGATTCGTGCTGTGCAAAAGGTTGCCCTTGCTGACCATGACGGCAATCCATTCAGGCGATGACGGCAGGGTGCCGAGCTCGCGTTGACGTTCGATCGACTCGTCGATAAGGATCTCGGCGTTGGCGGTGTCGCCATTGTTGCGCGCAATTTCGCCCAGGGTCAGCAGCAACTGTGCGCGCACCAGCGGATCGAGATCCGCATCCTCGCGCGCTTTCCTTGCGGCTTCCTTGACCAGTGCTTCCGGAGTTGGACGCTGGTCCTTGGGCAGATCGGCGCTCGCTGTTTCCAGCAGTTCGGTAACGAAGCCCAGGGTCGCGTTTGCGCGCGTCGATTCGTTGCGTGCGAGTCGCGCCTGTTCGCGCGCGACCTGTGCCTGCCACAACGCGACGCCGAGGGCGGCAAAGATCGCCAGCAGGAACACGACCGTGCTGGCGACGCCGCCCTTGTGGCGCAGCACGAACTTGCGCGCGCCATACCAGCGCGACGGCGGGTGCGCCGAGACCGGGCGGCCGGCCAGTAGGCGTTCGATGTCCTCGGCGAGCCGGCCGGCCGAGGCGTAGCGGCGCGCCGGATCCGCGGCTAGCGCCTTGAGCACGATGGCGTCGAGATCGCCGCGGACCTGCCGTCGCGCGATCGGGGTCACGCTGGCGCCCCTGGCGGGTCCGGTGTGGGTCTTGATCCAGCTTGACGGCGTTCGCCCGCTGCCGTCGTTGACGCGCTCGCCGGTGATCAGTTCGCCCAGCAGGACGCCCAGCGCATAGACATCGGTCGCGGTCGTGATTGCGCCGCCGTCCCGTTGCTCGGGCGCGGCATAGGCCGGCGTGAATGCCGGCATCTGGGTATGGCTTTCGCCCTCGTCCTCGGACAGCAGCTTGGCGATGCCGAAGTCGAGCAGCTTGACCTCGCCGTCTTCGGTGACCAGGACATTGGACGGCTTGAGGTCGCGATGCACGATCAGGGCGCGGTGTGCGGCATCGACCGCAAGGCACACGACCGCGAACAGGCGCAGGCGCTGGCGCAGGTCGAGGTCGTGCTTGCGGACGTGGTCGGTGATCGTGCTTCCGGCAACCAGTTCGAGTGCGATGTAGGGCAGGCCCGATTCGGTGACGCCGCCTTCGATCATGCGCGCGATGTTCGGGTGGCGCAGCTGGATCAGCGCGCGCTGCTCGCGTCGGAACAGGCGTTGGGCGTCGGGACTGTAAAGGCCGCGTCGCATGAGCTTCAGGGCGACATGCTGGGTCGCGCCCTCGATGTCCCGGATTGCGTGGAACACGGTCGACGATCCGCCCTCGCCGAGCACTTCGACGAGTTCGAACGGGCCGACCCGGCTGCCGGGCGGCAGGGCTTCCGGGTTGTTCGCGGGGCCAATCGCCCGCGCCATGCGATCGACGGATCCGGCCTGCAGCGGCTCGGAGGCGTCTTCATCGGCGGCAATCAGCGCCTCGATCCGGGCTCGATGCCGGGCATCTGCGCAGTGCTGGTCGAGGAATGCCGCGCGAGCCGATGGTTCCAGCGCGATCGCAGCTTCGAAAAGATCGCGCAGGGAACGAGAGTTCGTGCTCATCGTGACTGCAGGGAACGCCGTATGGCGCTGTCGTGTGTCATCCGCCGAGTTCGTTCTTGAGGAACGCGCGCGCGAAGCGCCAGTCGCGCGCAACCGTGCTGCGGGCGATGCCCAGCGTTTCGGTTATCTGGGCCTGGCTGAGTCCGGCGAACCAGGTCAGTTCGACGACCTGGGCGGCGCGCGCGTCGGTTTCCGCGAGTCGCTGCAAGGCCCCTTCGAGCGCGAGGGCTTCCTCCGCGCTGTCGACGGCGAGTCGATAGTCGCTGCCGGTCAGCGTCGTCCGCATCCAGTCGCCGCCGGCACGCAGGCGCAGCCGATCTCGAGCCCGATCGGCGAGCAGGTGGCGCATCGCACGCGCCGCGTAGGTGAAGAACTGGTTCGGGTGGGAAAACGTCAGGGCGCGATGGCTGCCAATGCGCAGGTAGAGATCGTGCACGAGGGCCGTGGTGTCGAGCGTGCCGCGCGCGCCCTGGGACAGGCGTTTGCCCGCCATCGCCTTGAGGCGATCATAGACCTCGGCGAACAGGGCATCCGTCTCCAGGGCAACCGATGCCTGGGCGGCCGGCTGCGCGACGTCATCCATTGCTGGTCCCTCCGCAGGCGCAAAGTCTACCGCAGTACGGCTGGCGGCGATCCGGGCCGGGCGCGCAAAGCCGGCGCCGAACACCAGCCCGAAGTACGCGAGCGCAGTGCCCAGCGTCACCGTTGCGCGTGCCACCGACCTGGCCTCAGACCACCGTGCCGAACAGGCGACCCACCAGCGCGGTCAAGCCCATCGCCAGCGCTCCCCAGAACGTCACCCGCCAGGCACCGCGCAAGGCGCTGGCGCCACCAACCCGCGCGCCGATCGCGCCGAGCAGGGCCAGGAATACCAGCGAGGTCGCGGCCACGAGGGTCGCCAGCCGCGCCGGCGGCGCCAGCAGCGCGACCCCCAGCGGCAGCAGGGCACCGACCGCGAAGGTGCCGGCCGAAGCCAGCGCCGCCTGCACCGGGCGCGCCGTGGTGATCTCGGAGATGCCGAGCTCGTCGCGCGCATGCGCGCCCAGCGCATCGTGCGCCATCAACTGGTCGGACACCTGCTTTGCCAGCGCCGGGTCGAGACCGCGGCGCACGTAGATCGCGGTCAGCTCCTCGCGCTCGTGCGGCAGGTCGGTGGCGAGCTCGCGGCGTTCGCGTTCGAGGTCGGCGTTCTCGGTGTCGGATTGCGAGCTCACCGACACGTACTCGCCGGCGGCCATCGACATCGCGCCCGCCACCAGGCCCGCGGTGCCCGCGACCAGGATGCTGGAGACCGTCGCGTTCGCCGCCGCCACGCCGATCACCAGGCTGGCGGTGGAGACGATGCCGTCGTTGGCGCCCAGCACGGCCGCGCGCAACCAGCCAATGTGCTGCGTGCGATGGCGTTCGAAGTGCCGGTGCGGCATGGCGCGCCTCCATCCCCTCGCTGCAATGCGGGGATGATACGTGGCTGGCGCCGGGACCGCGTCCTCAGTGGCGCGCGCGCGGGCCAGCGCCGTCGGCAACGCGCGGTGCGAAGTGGGCGACCGTTGCGACGACCAACGCTGCCAGCGCGATCCAGTCGGCGCGCACGACGCGAGCGAGTTCAGCGTTGTAGCCGGTGGCCACGGACGCGAATGCGAGGAAGCCCAGCACGCTGGCGTAGCCGGCGGCAAGCGCGATCCCGCGCCACTCGGCCCGGAACGCCGCCGCGACCAGCAACAGGCCCAGCAGCGCGAACAGCAGCGCGCGATGTCGCAGCAGGATCACGAGGTTGGGATCGTCGAGCTGCACGCCGTACAGCGCCTGCAGGCGGTCGGGACCGAGCATCCCGGCGGCGGGGAGCAGGTGGATGATGCCGGCAACGATCAGGGCCACGGCGATGAGGCGATTCATGGGCGTGCTCCGGGGGCGATCGGCAACGGGGATGCGGTGGTTGCGCCAACCCGGGTCGGGCTAGGCGAACAGTCCGGGTTCGAAATGGCGCCGCACCGGGGCGAAGCTGCGGCGGTGTTGCGCGCAGGGCCCGAGCCGCTGCAGCGCCGCGAAGTGTTCTGGCGTGGGGTAACCTTTGTGCGCCGCGAAGCCGTAGCCGGGATGCACCGCGTCGAGCGTGCGCATCAACCGGTCGCGGGTGACCTTGGCCACGATCGAGGCCGCGCCGATGCAGGCCTCGCTGGCGTCGCCACCCACGATCGCGCGTGCCGGCAGCGCCAGGTCCCGCGGCAGGCGATTGCCGTCGATCAGGGCCTGGTCCGCGCCGGGAACCAGGCCGGCCAGGGCACGCGCCATGCCGGCGAGCGTGGCCTGCAGGATATTGAGCCGATCGATCTCGGCCACCTCGACCACGACCGCGTGCCAGGCCAGCGCACGCTCGACGATGCGCGCGTAGCAATCCTCGCGCTGGGACGAACTCAATGCCTTGGAGTCGCCAATGCCGGCAATCACGCGACGCGGGGCCAGGATCACCGCGGCCACGACCAGCGGCCCGGCGAGTGGACCGCGACCGGCCTCGTCGACGCCCGCGATCCGCGGCGCGGCCACGCTCAGCAGGCCCCGCGACTGCGCGCGCAAGCGGCTGCATCGCGGCACGGCGCCATGCTGGGTCCCGCACCAGGAAGGTAAGGCATGATCGCCGTGCCGATGCAGCCTCGGGGCCCTGATATTATGCGCTTGCCCCGCCTGATACCTGCCCATCGCATGAAATTCTCCGGCTCCGCGCTCGCCGCGCTGTTGTTCGTCGTGCTCGTGTCGGGCTGCGGCGCCGATGCGCCCGATCCTGCCGCTGCCAGCGGCAGCGCCGCGCTCGCGGTCGCGCTGGTGCCGGTCGAGCGCGCCGCGGTCGACCGCAGCGTCAGCGCCTCGGGCGCGATCGCGGCGTGGGAGGAGATGCAGCTCGGGGTCGAAGTCAGCGGCCTGCGCGTGGCGCGGGTCGAGGTCGAGGTCGGCGACCAGGTCGAGCGTGGCGCGCTGCTGGTCGCGCTCGACGGCCGCACCATCGACAGCGAGCTGCGCCAGGCCGCGGCCGCGCTGGAAGAGGCCGAGGCCGCGCTGGTCCTGGCCCGCAGCAACCTCGAGCGCGGGCGCCAGTTGCGCTCGCGCCAGCTCATCAGCACCGCCGAGCTCGACCAGCTCGGCGCCGGCGTGGTCCAGGCCCAGGCTCGCGTCTCGACCACCGCGGCGCTGCGCGATGCGGCGCGCCTGCGCCTGGACTACGCCACCCTGCGTGCGCCGGACGCCGGCGTCATCTCGCGCCGCGACGTCCAGCCCGGCCAGGTCGTGATGGCTGGCGACGAGATGCTGCGCCTGATCCGCCAGGGTCGGCTCGAGTGGCGCGCAGCGCTGGCCGAGGGCGACCTGGTCGCAATCCAGCCCGGCATGGGTGCGGTCCTGACCGCGCCCGACGGCAGCGTGGTCGAGGGCAGCGTGCGCGCGGTCTCGCCCAGCCTCGACGTCGCGACCCGCACCGGCACGGTCTACGTCGACCTGCCGCAACCGGGCGGACTGCGCGCCGGGATGTTCGCGCAGGGCGCGATCCGCCTCGGCGATACGCCGGGGCTGACGGTGCCGCTGTCGTCGGTGGTGCGCCGCGATGGCTATGCCTACGTCTTCGTGGTCGACGCGAAGCAGCGTGTCGCGCAGCGCCGCATCGAAGTCGGACGCGTCTCCGGCGGGCGCATCGAGATCCTCGACGGCGTCGCCGAAGGCGAACAGGTCGTGGGCCGCGGCGCCGGTTTCCTCAGCGACGGCGACCGCGTGCGCGTGGTCGCCGCCGACGTCGCGGCCGCGAACCCATGAACCTGTCGGCCTGGGCTATCCGGCGCCCGCTGGCGGCGCTGATGATCTTCGTCGCGCTGTGCATCGCCGGGCTCTACGGCTTCCACCGCCTGCCGGTGGCGCGCTTCCCCGACGTCGCCTTCCCGATGGTCACGGTCGCGGTGACGCTGCCGGGCGCGGCGCCGAGCCAGCTCGAGACCGAGGTCACGCGCAAGGTCGAGGACGCGGTCGCCACCATCGAGGGCCTCAAGCGCTCGGTCTCGACCGTGAGCGAGGGCGTGTCGGTCACCGCGATCGAGTTCCGCCTCGAGGCCGACCTCAATGTCGTGCTCGACGAGGTGCGCGACGCCGTCACCCGCATCCGCATCGACCTGCCGCTCGACATCGAGGAGCCGGTGGTGGCGAAGGTCAACGTGGTCGGCGGATCGCTCCTGACCTACGCGGTGCGCTCCGACCGCATGCGCACCGACGAGCTGTCGTGGTTCGTCGACGACGTGGTGGCCAAGGCGATGTACGGCATCCGCGGCGTCGGCTCGGTCGCGCGCGCCGGCGGCGTCGAGCGCGAGGTGCGGGTCGACCTCGATCCGCGCGCGCTGCAGTCGCTGGGCATCACCGCCGGCGAAGTTTCGCAGCAGCTGGCCCGCATCCAGCTCGAACGTCCTGGCGGCCGCACCGAGTGGGCCGGCACCCAGCAGGTCGTGCGCACCGTTGGCACCGTGGCCGATGCGCAGGCCTTGCGCGACTACCCGATCGCGCTCGCCGATGGCCGCTCGGTGCGGCTCTCGGCGCTGGCCTCGGTGCGCGACGCTGCGGCCGAACCGACCCAGATGGCGCTGCTCGACGGCAAACCGGTGGTGGGCTTCTCGATCTCGCGCACGCGCGGATCGAGCGAAATCGAGGTCGCCGAGGGCGTGCGCGCGGCGCTGGCGGCGCTCGAGCGCGAGCACTCCGGCATCGAGTTCGTGCTGGCCTGGTCGATGGTGGAGGAGGCCGAGAACTCGTATGAGTCCTCGATGACCATGCTGTGGGAAGGCGCCGCGCTCGCGCTGCTGGTGGTGTGGCTGTTCCTGCGCGACTGGCGCGCGACCTGGGTCTCGGCCATCGCGCTGCCGCTGTCGATCATCCCGACCTTCGCGGTCATGCACATCTTCGGCTTCAGCCTCAACATCATCACCCTGCTGGCGCTCGCGGTGGTAGTCGGCATCCTGGTCGACGACGCGATCGTCGAGGTCGAGAACATCATGCGCCACCTCGGCATGGGCAAGTCGCCGGAGGTCGCCGCGCTCGATGCGGCCAACGAGATCGGCGTGGCGGTGATCGCGACCTCGCTCACGCTCGCCGCGGTGTTCGTGCCGGTCGCATTCATGCCCGGCATCCCCGGCAAGTTCTTCCGCGAGTTCGGCTGGACCGCGGCCACGGCGGTGCTGTTCTCGCTGCTGGTCGCGCGCCTGCTCACGCCGATGATGGCGGCGCGGCTGCTGCGCGCGCAGCCGCAGCCCGCGGGCGATGGCCGCCTCATGCGCTGGTACCTGGGCTGGGTCGACGCCGCGCTGCGCCATCGCACGCGCACGCTGTGGATCGCCTTCGGGCTGTTCCTGGGCTCGCTGGCGCTGCTGCCGTTCATCCCGGCCACCTTCATCCCGACCTCCGACCTGGGACGCAGCAACCTCAACCTGGAGTTGCCGCCGGGAACGCGCATCGAGGAGACCATTGCGGTCGCGGAGCAGGCACGCACGCAGCTTGCCGCGATGCCGGAGCTGGTCCAGGTCTACACCCTGGTGGGCGGCTCGATCGACATCGGCGATCCCGGCAAGACCGGCATCGACGATTCGCGCAAGGCCACCCTGATCCTCGACTGGGGTGACGCCGGCGCGCGCGGGCGCAGCCAGAAGGAACTCGAGCGCGAGGTGCGCGCCAAGCTGGCCGATCTGGCCGGCGTGCGGGTCGGCTTCATGTCCAGCGAGCCGGGCGAGCTGATGCAACTGGTGTTGGCCGGCGACGACCCGCGCGTGCTGGCCGCGGCGGGGCAGGCGGTGGAGCGCGAGCTGCGCCAGCTGCCGGGCCTGGGCAGCATCTCCTCGACCGCGTCGCTGTTGCGCCCCGAAGTGGTGATCGAACCCGACCCGGCGCGCGCCGCCGACCTCGGCGTTTCGACCACCGATATCGCCGAAGCGGCGCGCATCGCCACCGCCGGCGATTTCCGCCAGCGCCTGGCCAAGCTCAACCTGCCGGAACGCCAGGTGCCGATCCGGGTCGGATTCGGCGATGCGGCATTGGCCGATCCCGCGCTGATCGGCTCGCTGCTGGTGCCCGGGCGCGGCGGCGCGGTGCCGCTGATGTCGGTAGCGACGATCCGCCTCGATTCCGGCCCGGCGCAGATCGACCGCTACCAGCGCCAGCGCAACATCACGCTGACGGCCGAACTCAACGGCCGCCCGCTGGGCGAGGTCATGTCCGAGGTGGAGGCGCTGGACTCGGTGCGGAACCTGCCACCGGGCGTGACCTTCCTCAACACCGGCGACACCGAGGTCTTCGTCGAGCTCTTCGTCGGCTTCGCGCTGGCGATGGTCGCCGGCATCGTGTGCATCTACGCGGTGCTGCTGCTGCTGTTCAACCACGCACTGCAGCCGCTCACGATCCTGATCGCGGTGCCGCTGTGCGCCGGTGGCGCCTTTGGCGCCCTGCTGCTGACCCAGAATTCGCTGTCGCTGCCGGCCTTGATCGGGCTCCTGATGCTGATCGGCATCGCGACCAAGAACTCGATCCTGCTGGTCGACTACGCGGTCATCGCCGAGCAGGAGCATGGCCTGAACCAGCACGACGCGCTGGTCGACGCCTGCCGCAAGCGCGCGCGCCCGGTGATCATGACCACGCTGGCGATGACTGCCGGCATGCTGCCGGTGGCGCTGGGCTTCAGCTCCGACTCGAGTTTCCGCGCGCCGATGGCGATCGCGGTGATCGGTGGCCTCGCCACCTCGACCCTGCTCTCGCTGGTCGTCATACCGGCCGCCTACACCGTGTTCGACGACCTCGGCCTGTGGCTGCTGCGGCGCCGGCGCAAGTCGCAGCCGGCGGCCTCCGGCGCCGCGGGCTGATCAGCGAGCGGCGCCGGGCACGGCCGAGGACAGCAGGCCGGCCACCGCGTCGGCTGCCTGCACATCGGCGTCCGCGCGCAGGGTGGCGTGGATCCGCTCGAATCGCGCCGCCAATGCGGCGACGGCCGCCGGCTCGCGGAACCAGCGCAGCACCGCGTCGGCAAGGGCTTCCGGGGTGCAGGCTTCCTGCACCAGTTCCGGCACCACGGTCTCGCCGGCCAGTACGTTGGGCAACGCGTAGCGATCGGTGCGCATGAGGCCGAAGGCGCGTACGATCCACGCCGTCAGCGCGGACACGCGATAGCCCACCACCATCGGCCGCTTGGCCAGCATCGCCTCCAGTGCCGCGGTGCCGGACGCGAGCAGGACCACGTCGGCCGCGACCATCAGCGAATGCGCCTCGCCGTCGAGCAGCCGGATGGCCGGCGTCGCGGACAGCAGCGGCGCGAAGGCGGCGCGGCAGGCGGGGTTGGCCATCGGCGCCAGCACCTGCAGGCCCGGGATAGCCTCGGCCACGAGCGCGGCGGCAGCGAGGAACGGCGGGCCGAGGCGATGGATCTCGCCCAGCCGCGAACCCGGCAGCAGCGCCAGCACCGGCGCGTCGCCGGCAATGCCGAGCGCGGCGCGCGCGGCCGCGCGATCGGGCTGCATCGCGAAGCGGTCCGCAACCGGGTGGCCAACGTAGCGGGCATCGATGCCGTGGCGCGCGTAGATCGGCGGCTCCATCGGGAACAGGCACAGGACGCGGTCGGCGCTGCGCCCGATCCTGCGCGCGCGGCCTTCGCGCCACGCCCACACCGAGGGACTGACGTAGTGCACGGTGCGGATGCCGCGCGCTTTCAGTTGGCGCTCGATGCCGAGGTTGAAGTCGGGTGCGTCGATGCCGACGTACACGTCCGGCTGGAACGCGAGCACGCGCCGGCGCAGCGCGCGGCGCAGCGAGAGCAGGCGCGGCAGGTGGCGCAGCACCTCGGCCAGGCCCATCACGGCCAGTTCCTCGGCCGGCCACCACGCATCGAGCCCCGCCGCCACCATGCGCGGGCCGCCGATGCCGGCGCAGCGCACGCCGGGCAGGCGCGCGCGCAAGGCAGCGACCAGGCCGGCGCCGAGCAGGTCGCCGGAGGCCTCGCCGGCGACCAGCACGATGCGCCGGGCGGCGGGATCGGGAGCACTATTCAAGGCGCCATCCGGGTACCGGGGTCGTGCGATCCTAACCCGGCGCGCGGCGCGGCCGCAGGCATGTGCCGAAGGTCACCGGCGACCTGGCCCTGATGTCGACGCCCGTCCGCCGGCTGCGCGCGTTCGTCCGCGAGCCTGTGGCAGGCGGTGACGGCAGGGCTCGCCGGCGGCGCGCGCATGCGAAGATCAGGGGTCGCCGCTGCCTTCGCCTGGCGCTTCCCCACCACGGCGCCGGCCCTTGCCAAGACCGCATCCATGCCCCCGATCATCCACCACTTCGGCGACTGCAGCGTCGACCCCGCCGCGCGCGAATTGCGCCGGCGCGGCGAGTTGCTCGTGGTTTCGCCCAAGGTCTTCGACTGCATCGCCTACCTCCTGCAGCACCGCGCCCGCGCGGTCGGGCGCGACGAGTTGATCGCGGCGGTGTGGGGCCGCGTCGACGTCAGCGACACCCTGCTCGGCCAGACCGTGCTCAAGGCGCGTCGCGCGATCGGCGATACCGGCGACGAGCAATGCATGATCCGCACGGTGCCGCGCTTTGGCTACCACTGGGTCGCGCCGCTGCGGACCCTGCGGCCCACGAGCGCCGAGGCCGGGTCGGTGCCGGTGCCGGTGCCAGGGCCCACGGAGCAGCTGGCGGCCGGCGCGCTCCCG
>Ga0209254_10004066_pt1 | contig 13386 bp, 13 predicted proteins | sample FrelakmetDIP11DI_FD_187148 | JGI IMG/M metagenome (GOLD analysis project Ga0209254, IMG submission 187148) | Freshwater lake sediment microbial communities from the University of Notre Dame, USA, for methane emissions studies - DIP11 DI (SPAdes)... | ecosystem: Environmental > Aquatic >...
TTTTTTTAATTTCTCAAAGCCCTCCTCGCGTTACTGAGAAATTTGTAAAAAGCTAAATCCGTCTTATTCCTGAACTGCTTGATGCGTTCTCTCCCTAGAGAATGGAAAAAATCGTGCCGGTCTTTTCTGTCGGCTGCGTCTGACTTGAAATAGAGCACTGTAAGACTATTTGGGTTGTCTATGCCCAGGAATCGGTTCCTCAGGTTGACAGAGATTGCAGTCGTTACCATACCGGTCCATGTGCGCCGTTCATCATTCCACTGTTCGATGGCCAAGTGGGCACTTCCCACTGCACGATCTATCAGCAATGCTCCAATAGATTCAGATTCTCTTGAAAGTTGGGCTGTTGCTTCCAGGGAAAGAGTTCTCCTGCAACTGTGAAATTCTTCATTATCCAGGTCGCCGCTTCCGACCGGAAGGCCATGTTTTTGCCTCCCGGGCCAAGGAAATCGAAGATCCTTCAAGTATTCATTCTTCCGAGAGCTTCTGTTGACATGCTCACGCCTCTTCTTCATGGTGGAAAAAGAGCGTGGACTCTGTTCCCATTCTGGAGCGCTGCCAGTCAAGATCTGATGGTAATGAGCAAAAATGAATCTTTGAATCTCAGCTCCAAGTTCACCATCGACAGCAGCATGGTGGAGGATCGAAGCGGCAATGTGGTGGTGTTTGTCAACCCTAATCAGATGGAACTCTCCTGCAACACCGTTGAACAAGTTCAAGCCTCTTTCAAGGCGTGGTTTGAGGTGGTCCACTACCGAGTGGAACATGTCGATAGAAGTGTTTGAGGTATTTAGTTCCGAAGTCTTTAAGTGAGGTCGCAAATGGGGCCGAAGTTCCCAGATCAGACTGAATCTTCCTCCCAGTTTAACTTCCCTAACGCCGCTCATCAGTATTGGGAACTTGTCTATACTGCGGTTGATGGCCGATTCCAAAGCATCCATGTCCAGCCGGCCCTTCAAGTGAGCCACAATGAGAATGACGCTCTTGTATTTGCCGTGGCCATCAAGGACGGCGAACACCTCCGCAAGAGGATCAAGAATATCTCCATGATGGATCATGGCATTAGCTCCGCAAATGGGATATGGCAACGATTCGTTGGTTCGACTGAAATAAGGTCTGGCGTGGCTGATTCAATTTTCATCCTCATGTTCAGTGCGAACTCGACTTAACTCTGCCAGAAAAAGTGTTAGTTGCATGAAGGTGCCCTAATGCGATCCGTAATTGCAGAAGGGGAACAATTTGCCGTGAAGCAGTCAAACAATAGCCTTCGTGTCCTGGTTCAAGCTGGACGAGTTGAGACCGGACCGCGTCAACAAGAATGCTTTCCAAAACTTGTCGGAGGGTAGCCCTGAAGTACCAAACGTTGCCTGATTTCAGTAACGACAGTCTCCGTGCGGAATGCGAAGGGCATCAGCATTCGTCTGAATAGTTCGTTGGCTCGCACCATAAGTGCCCATCCGGGTTTCTGAATTCTAAAGAGTTTCCCCCAGAAAGCTATTAACCCGGACAACGCCATGAAACGCTCGTCCATGCCGCTGATGATCTCAGGGCTGATCCGTGCGGCTTGCAGCATCTGCTTGAATGCCATTGGCAGGTCCAATTCACGGGAGAGATACCAGAGTTGGTCCAAGGGGTCGCTGCCATGATTGATAATCCCTTCATTCAGAGACATCTCCCACAGCTTGGTTCCTGGGTACAGCCGAACACCGAGCATCAGGTTTGCCATTTGGTTCCGTTGTCGGTGGTCGGAACGTAGATATTTCAGACAGAAATCCAGGGATTGCTGCAGGGTTTGGTTCGTCTCGCCGGGGCCTCCTATGAGGAAAAACCACAGAACATTGAAACGGGTTCTGTTCGTGGCTTCAGCAGCCTTGATCACATCATCGGCGTTGAAAGGTTTTCCGTAAGAACGCAGCATCGTGTCGGAAGCTGATTCAGGGGTTATGTGGAATGACTTGAAGCCGGCTCTCCACATGAGGCGTAGCAAGTGATCATCAAGGTTTTTCGGACTGATAGCGGTGGCGGTAAAAGATGCTTTCCATGGTCTTCGTATGATCTCCTCAAGAATCTCGACGCAGTGGTCTAGCGGTTCGTTGAAAACCGAATCAACAAAATCAAACGAGTCAGGGTTGTGTTTCATGACAACTTCTTCCAACTCGTTGACAACATCCTCGGGGGGGCGGAGTCTTAATTTAAAGCCCTGCAGGCGCAGATTGTAGAGACAGTATATACAATTATGGCTGCATCCCCTGTAGGACTGGACATTGTAGCCGGCTCCCAGCCTGAGGTAGGGTCTAATATCGATCCATTTCCCCACATCGGGCCGGACAGGGGAGCAATCTGTCAAATCTGGAGGGCTAAAGTCAAATTGACCGTTTCGTTGTGCCCCGATTCCCGGCAGACCTGAGGTACATCGCTGACCGCTCAGTGCAGACAACAAGTCTACGAAAGACTTCTCACCGTCTGAAACGACTATGTAGTCAGCTTCAAGCCTTCTTAAGACATCCTGCGGAATAAGACTGGCTCCGGCTCCCCCGAGGACCACGGGAGCGTTAGACAATTCTCTTATGTGTCGAACCATATCCCGGATTTGGGGGACATAGGAAACCGGATAAAGCATGTTACAGTTGTCTATGTTGCGGACCGAAATTCCTACCACGTCGGGAGAAAAGGTCTTAACTGATTCCCTGATTTTTCTGCGTATCCCGTACTTGAAGCACAGATCGAGAACTTTTACTTCATGGCCAGCGGACTCAGTCGCGCTCGCGATGTAGCATAGTCCAATCGGAGCAGCGGCAAAGAAATCGTCTCGAAGATTGCTATTAATAAGAAGCACGCGCATGGAGATGTCCGTATAGTGATAGGGCGATAAGGACCAAATTACCCGTTATCTGGGTTTGCTCAAAGGGATTTTGTGACTTGTCGTATTTAAATCCTGTATCGCTGTGCGAAAGATTTGAGACAGTAGAGTAGTCAATCAGTTTGAAGAGCATCTGCAGACGTTCAGATCTCAGGTTTTTAGTTCTACCACTCTATTGTGGGCCCAACTTCATTCTGGAGCGCACAGGAGATGATTCCTTTGCGTTCGACGAAATCCGGGAGAGAAGCTTTTGCACAATTCAGAGCCAACTCGACACGATTGTTCGTCTGAGACATGTGGGCCAAGATCACTGATTGCAACTCGTCTGAGACAATTCGCTGGAGCAGTTGAGCGCTTTCCATGTTGGACAGGTGCCCTAGACGGCTTCTGACTCGCTGTTTGAGTTCCCATGGATAGGGACCGTCTCTCAACATCACAGGATCGTGATTGCTTTCCAATACCACCACCTGAAGCCCTTGTAGCAGAGTGGCAACAAGACCGGTGATCGATCCGAGGTCCGTCGCGATCCCGACGCCTGCCGACCCCGTTGAGATGCGAAAGGCAACCGGCGCAGCACAGTCGTGGGGAACCGAGAATGGGTGGATATGAAATCCTCCAAGTTGAAAAACCCGTCCTGTTTCGAAAAATTCCAACCGATGAATTTTACCGACGGTTCCTTCTATGACCTTCCAAGTTCCCCTGTTCATGAACACGGGCAGCTTGAACTTCCTTGACAGTACGCCAATACCCTTCACGTGGTCGGAATGTCCGTGGGAAACGATTATGCCTCTCAACGAACCAGGATCAACCCCGACTGCTTCAAGCCGTTCGGTTATCTGTTTGCCGGAAAGTCCTGCGTCCACCAGCAGGGCGGAACCGTTTTCCTGCACAAGAAAAGAATTCCCTGAACTTCCGCTGGCAAGGGGGGTGATCCGCATTCCTCGCATCCTCATTAAACTGTCATGCTTATCAATCGGAGCGAAACTTATCCTTCGGACCCGAAGGTGTCAAGTCCTTTCGTGATTTTTAAGTCTGTGTCGATGGTCGCAGAATTGATCTCTTTTTAAAGAATGAAGAGGGAACCGGACTGTTAAGATCAACTGAAGCTTAATGAGAAGACTTAGGGACCAGACCATGTCTGCCTCATTTTCCTTGAGGTTTCTTAGGGTATTGAACCGGCAACTTTAACCGGATGTTTTTTTCCGAGAAACAAAATCTATCCGTACCCCAGTATTTTTCCGACGACAAGGCCGCTGAGAACCAGGCATGTTATCCATGCCTGGATAAGTGGACCGTGTTTCGATGGGGGATCGGACAAGATCTCTCTTGCCCCTGGGGAAACCTTGTCTGGAGGGATTGACTCCAAGAGCCTTTCCGTCAGGTCCTTGAATGGGCTTATGGTATTTGTTATTAACACGGGCCGGTTGTCTCCTCCCTGGAGAATGACAAAGAGTTTATTCCCTGATCGTACCGCATCCAGCGAGTGGATTTCAGTCCATTCTATCCTGACGGATCGGAGGAATTTTGAGATCGTAATGCCATTGTCGCCAAGAATAATTTTTCTTGCTAAGATTTCGGCTCCCAAGTAATAAAAAGGCAATAGAAGTGCTAGCAGAAGAAATCCCTGTTGTGTGGGGCCTTCGAGAAAAACAAGGAAAGTCCCAAACCCCATGGACAGGATTACGGGTGGGATCATACGAGGGTCGACGCGATACCGATGCATCTCCATTTTTGTGCCTGCCTGTTGATATCTTCACTTGTTACGCCGGTAAGCGTATGATAGCATTTATAGCCTTGAAGACGGATGCGTTTTTTCAGGCTTTTGCCAAATAACAAGGAGAGGATCTCCCATGTCGATAGTCAATCCGCTAAGATCTACTTTTCTCATAGTAATGATTTTCAGTTTTACTCTCCTGTCCGGGGTTGGTAATTCAGCAGAACCCTCAGGAAAGTCACCGGATTATAAAGAACTTGGCCAGTTCCGTCGCGTCATGAACATAGTTCAAAAGAACTATGTTAAGGATGTCTCGGACAAAGAACTGATCCAGGGAGCTATCAACGGGATGCTTCAGTCTTTGGATCCACATTCGTCGTATTTGAATGAGGATCAGTTTAAAGAACTCCAGGTTGAAACAAAGGGAGAATTTGGCGGCCTTGGAATTGAAATCACCCTGGAAAGCGGAGTCCTGACAATAGTATCGCCCATTGAGGATACACCAGCATTTAAGGAAGGCCTCAAGCCAGGGGACAAGATCATCAAGATAAACGGAGAATCCACTAAAAACATCACCCTGCTCAGTGCAGTCAAACAGATGAGAGGCCCAAAGGGGAGCAAGGTCACTATCACCGTTATGCGGGAAGGGTGGAAGAAATTTAAGGATTTTACGATTACTCGTGACATTATTCGTGTTCACTCGGTCAAGAAAGAAATGTTGGAACCCGGATACGCTTATGTAAGGGTAGTCAACTTCCAGGAGAACACAGACGGTGACCTTTCAGCAGCCATCCAGGAACTTGGAGGAGAGGAAAACATCAAGGGGATTATTTTAGATTTACGGAATAATCCTGGTGGGTTGCTCGATCAGGCTGTCCAGGTTACCAATTTGTTCATTGACAACGGGATGATTGTTTATACTGACGGAAGAGCCAAGGACCAGCAGATTGAACGCAGGGCCACCACATCAGGCAAGAAGAACAAATTCAAGGTGGCGGTGCTCATCAACGAGGGAAGCGCCAGCGCTTCGGAGATTGTTGCCGGGGCATTGCAAGATTACGACCGCGCTCTTGTCTTGGGAACAAAGTCCTTTGGTAAGGCATCTGTTCAAACGATTATTCCTCTGGAAAACGGGGCGGGACTTAGGCTGACCACAGCATACTATTATACCCCCAAAGGACGCCACATCCAGAAAAAGGGCATTGAACCGGACGTGGATATGAAGGAGGAAGTACAGAAGCAGCAAGAAGAAGAAGCGGACGAGGATCAAAAGCCTTCTGATAAGAAAAAGCAAAAGAAAAACCGCCTCCCCCGTGAGACGAAGGTGGATCTGGAGACCGATCTGGTTGCTAAGAAGGCCCTCGAATGGCTAAAGTCTGATGCTACGGTCCGTCAGTTTAAGCAGGACCACCCCAAACCCGTGCCGGATGCCGCCTTGGAGAAGAACTGATAGTGTGAGAGCCTCACACTTCTGTGAAGCCTGCGTCGGGGCATTGCATTGAATGACACGGCCCGGAGATTTCTCTCCGGGCCTGATAATCATTTTCAAATACTCACGCGATATCCGGTGAACACTTATGAGTTCCGTCTCACGTGTGTTTGCTGTGATCTTCCTTAATCCCCCAGCCCGTTATCATTGCCTTAAAGTTCTCTCCAACGGTCTCTCCTGTGGTTGCCAGGTACAGATGGGCCATGAGGAACGCTGTGAAAAGCGCTCCCAGGATTAAATGGATGATACCGATCATCCAGATACCGCCCAGCATATTGATGAGTCCTCTGAACGTATCCGGATACATATAGAGTAAGCCGCTGATGAGGAGAATGGGCATGAGTAAAACTTGGAACTGCAAGTACGCAATCTTTTGAAGAGGATTGAACTTGTTGTCCTCCGTAGGGGCATACGGGTGAGGGTCATGCCTGAAGATGCCGTACCCGTAGAATTTTGCCTGCGTGATCATGCCAACGGGGATTTCGCTCCGTTTGGGAATGTAATGCGAGATTCTACCTGTGAGAAGGTTATAAGCGAGCCACACCAGGAAGGCAATCACCGTGGCCATCCCAAACCAGTTATGGACGCTTACCGCCCAGTCAAACCATCCCGGGAACTTTTCCGGCCAATGGAGGATTATACCGGTAATAATCAACATTAATATGCAGAGAGCCTGAACCCAGTGCCAAATTCTCTCGATGAGCGGATGGAGGAAGATCTTTTCCTCAGGCAGATGGATCGGCCCCTTACGTCGGGTAGCGAACCTCAGGCCTCCGTGGACCACGGGGAGCCCAAGTGGCGCTATTACTGCCAGGATAATGATAGCGTCTAAAGCCGGTATGCGGTGGGCGCCTATCACGTACCCGAACTCTTTGAGCACTTCCCCATTAATGAAGCCAGTTTCCTGGATGTAGGCTAAAAAACCCATCGGTTTAGGTTTCTTTATTGAAAGCGCGGTGAACCGTTGATGGCAGGAGTCGCATGCCGCTACCTTGGTTTTCACCGGGAGTATGTAATGAACACCAGCCTGGTTTCCTTGGTGGCACAGCATGCAATCCAGGCTGAGGTGCATCCGGGATTCGTATAACTTGCTATGACCCTTTACCGTGTCCATTTTATTAGCGTTATGGCATTCCACGCACAGCTTACGCTTGAAATCTTTGGCATATGCCTCTTTTCCCTTGCCGTAATGCACATCATGGCAACCAATGCATCCGGGCGCTTTACGCCCGGGCTTTTCGCCGTGGGCGCTCGCTTTCACATTAGCCACAAATTCTTCGTGGCATTCCTTGCAATCCACTTTTTTCAGGCGTTGGTTGTGAGGCAATTCATTGATCTGATTGTGGCAGGTCACGCAAGTGATCTCAGCGTGTAATGCTGCAGAGAACTTACCCGGGTTGATCGCGAGGTTCAATTCTCCGAAAACAAACGGCGGCATCTGCCGAGGTGGTTGAGGCTCCCCCTCGACAACTACCTGGTCCAACAAATCTTCCTTGGACATTTTCAGAATATCAGGATTGTGACAGTCAAAGCACGACTGGTTGGCAAGTTCCTCTTGCTGGGCTCTTTGTGCAGGTTTTGGCTCCTCGGCCTCACTCTTGGCAGCGGGTGGTACTGGAGCAGGTTCAGGGGTTGTCTTGGTTTCGGATGTTTCCGTTTTTTTTGCAGGCTCCTGCGGCTTAGACGCCGATTCGGTTGACTGAGCAGTGGAAGAGCTTTGCTCCTGGGCGTTGGAGGGCACTTCACTGTTGAGTACAACCAGCACACAGGTCATCCCCAAAATGGCTAAAACACTTACCCATCTTACGACTGGGGGAAATGAAACTTTCTTGATCATAGCAAGCTCCTTGCTCTCAAAAATTTGCTGAGCACAACGAGAAATTCTTGATAACAAAATTCAGATTTATAGTGCTAAATAATTTATAATTTTACATCCGATGAAGGCCTAAGGTCAAGAACAATCGGGAATGAAAAAGCCCCCTTCGGGGGCAGGGGGCTTTCACAAAGATTGACTGATCAAGGTAGTCCGAGACTATTTCTTTTCTTCTTCCTTGTCGTCACCGCCTGTGGATTTGGGATGACATTTGGTGCAAGCTGTTGGTCCGGTAGGCTTTTTCTCTGCCTTAACCTTCTTGTGGCAGTTAACACACTGATCGTGATAGGCTTTCTCCAGTTTTAGCACTTTCCCGTCAGCTTCTAGTTTATGGCACGCAGAGCACTTCTTTACTTCCTGACCCTCTTGCCACACATTTTTTTCGTCCTTGTACTCATGGTGACAATCTGTGCACTTCAACGCCTTGTGCTTTACATGGGCAAAAACTACCGGGCCTTTTTTCGGCTCCTTGAAGACGTCCTTGGAAAGGATGGTGATGTCTTGATCCGGCATTTTGGTCGCTGCATAAGCCAGGGTGAACGCAGCAACAACTGCAACGCTCAAAATCAGGCCAATAACGACTCTCCCTTTATTCATCATGACCAGGCCTCCTAAGTTTAAAAAAATCCACATGAAGGCTCGCCGAGGAACGGTTGGGCAGCCTCGTCCTTCTCTCAAAACCCATCATTAACACATGTACTCTATTGTTCCAACTTTTTTCCGGGGTTCACACCAAGAATTCTCAACTCCTCTATGACCCTGAGGATAAGTTCTTCGACTTTTGCCCCAATTCTTTCTGTCAACTCCAGGCCGAACGGCTGGATATCTTCCGGTTCAATCCCCACCACCACAACAGTCTGTGGCCCAACTCCTATTAGGGTGCACAAGTTCAAGGCTTCCACCAGATCACTATCATGAGCAGACTGCTTAGCACGCAACCCTTTTGGCAGGTCATCTCTTTCCAGACGGTAAATAGTGCCGGGTTCGCCACGACCCAGGACAGCATCTATAACAATAAGGTGGTCAACATCCTGAAGGGTGGCCATGAGCCAGAGCCCCTGAGTTCCACCATCTACAAGCCGGACGTTTTCAGGAAACTGGTACTGGTCGATAAGTGCTTCCAGCACGCGTACGCCAACTCCTTCGTCTTTGAGAAGTATGTTCCCGACCCCCAACACCAATATTCTATCTTTTGCCATTGTCTCTCTTAACTTGTCCGTGGCTTCGAAAACTACGGGGGGGTTTGCTCGAAGGAGAAATTAGTTATAAGCTCAAATTGTGTATAGTCGGCAGAAACTAATTGACTTCAAACTGAAACCTGCCTCATTTATTCCTTGCAAAAAACCGCCTTTTTTTGGGGTTGACTTTTGCTCCTCCCAGTTCGGCCAAGCGTCGAAGAAGGTCCTCCTCTTGCTTGCTCAATCGCGTCGGAGTCTCTAAGTAAACCAAGACAATCAGATTTCCTCGGCCACGTCCTCTCAGATGAGGAATACCTTTCCCACCGATTCGGAAATCCTGGCCGGATTGTGTGCCGCGGGGAATCTCGAATTGTTCCGGACCCTCGAGAGTAAGGATTTCGATTTCACCCCCGAGCGCGGCTTGGCTGAAAGTTATCGGGACTTCGACAACCACGTCGTCGCCCTGGCGATGAAAAAACTCGTGATCCGCAACGTGTATGAAAACGTACAAATCTCCTGGAGGCGCTCCGGGATCACCCGGTTCGCCTTCACTCTGAAGCCTGAGGCGGGAACCGGTCTCCACTCCGGCAGGTATTCTCAGGTTGAGTTTCTTCGTCACGAGAACCCGCCCAGCGCCTGCACATTTTTCACACGGGTTGGTTATGACAGTCCCGCTGCCTTGACATGAGGGGCAGGTAGTGCTTATGGAAAAAAAACCTTGGGAGCGTGTTACCTGCCCGCGTCCTCCGCACGTTGTGCATACCGCGGGCTTAGCGCCGCCTTTGGTCCCAACTCCAGAGCACTCATGGCACGGTTCGTGTCTCGAGACGGAGACTTCGGTTTCTTTGCCGAAAGCTGCATCCATGAATTCAACACTGAGGTCGTAACGGAGGTCTGCGCCCCTACGCACAGAGGCCCGGCGTGAGCCCCTGGAACCGAAGCCGAAGAATTCCTCAAAAATATCACCGAAAGAAGAAAAAATGTCGTCGAAGTTCCTGAAGCCTGTGAATCCGGATTGTTGGAGTCCGGCGTGGCCGAATCGGTCGTAGAGCTGCCGCTTCTCCGGGTCGCTCAGCACCTCATATGCTTCGGCGGCCTCCTTGAATTTCTCTTCAGCCTGCTTGTCGCCTTTGTTACGGTCAGGGTGATACTGCAAAGCAAGCTGCCGATAAGACTTCTTGATCTCTTCAGCAGTCGTCGTTTTGCCTACCCCGAGAACTTCATAGTAATCTCGTTTGGTCATTGTAAAACCCGAAAAATTGGGATGTTTAACTGGAAGGAAATACTTTCAGTCCATCAATTTGTGTACTTAATCACTCAATCGCTTTTTGTCATCCCGTGGCTGATGATTTCTCACTGTGGCTAAGGGATTCACCACTCAGGGCATTTTCCCCACATCTTAAAAGTTCACCTTCTTTGGTGAGGATGTTGATCACACAAGCGGTCCGGAACTGGCAGTAAACTTTCAGGCTGTGGCAACACGCGCAGTCCTTACACATGTAGTTCCCGTCTTTTTGACAAAAATAGGTTCCTTCCCTTTCAGGATGTCGATAACACTCCATGTTTTCCTTCTGGGCTACCCTCATGGCGCCCTAGTAAAAGCGATCATTTCATCCAGGAAATTAATCAGCAATTCTCCAATGGCTGGATCAGTGCATCGGCGTTGTGACCCTGAACAGGATTCGAATTCAACAGAATACCTCATTTTACTTGCGAGAAAAAGCAAAACCTTTCGAAATTCAGTAAACGATCGAAAACCCTGGCTCAAAGTCTTCACTAAATATCACTAAAGAACGTCCTATTTGGGCTCACTACGGGTTGCCTTTTCGCCCATCAGAGTATACTGAATTGAATGAGTGAAACCTGTATGAATACTGTCGGCCCGTGGGTGCATTGACAATAAACATCTTAACAGAGTTGCTCAAGGTCAAATTGGTCTAGTTCGGGACTAAAAAAACGTTATGAAAATAGATCTGCATTGTCACAGCACCTTCTCCCAAGACAATCATCTTGAACCGCAGGACGTCATCCGTCGCGCCTCGCAACTCGGCCTTGACGGGGTCTGTTTTACAGAACACCATTCTTTTGAGTCTTCCTCGCTCGTCGACAGGACTGATCGCCCCAAGGGGTTCCTGGTTTTACGAGGTGTGGAGGTGTCCACGGATGCAGGACATCTTCTGGTCTACGGGGTTAAGGACGATTCATGGAATCGGTGGGGTAGGAACAATTACTTGAATCTCGCCAAGGTAGTAGAAAGTGTCCATGCACTCGGCGGAATTTGCGTCCCTGCTCATCCTTTTAGAGGATGGGAATCGTTGGGAGAAAAAATTTACTCAGTTGAGCCCCTGGACGCGATTGAGACTCACAACGGTGTCAACGGTCTCCTGCAAAATGGACTCGCGATTGAGGCGGCACTGAAACTGGGTCTGCCTTCAACCGGTGGGAGTGACTGCCACTATCTCAATCAAGTCGGTCGTGCATATACCGAATTTGACAATACGATCAGTAGCTTGTGGGATATGATCAACGAGATTAGGGCGTGGAAATGCCGTGGGAGATTCCTGTAGGCTCGATGCGCTGATTAATTGATTCGACGCGTCCAACTGCCCATGAGTGGCTGCCTGACGGCCGTGTCGGATGCCTTGCAGCGGTTGGCACCAATAGCAAGAGCCTTTTTCAAAGCGTGACAAATTGACAAGATCCATTATTTTAAAAAAGCAGGATCGGGGAGAAGCCGATGAACTGGTAGTGTTCCTGAGCCGGGACCTGGGATGGTTAACTGGTGTTGCAAAGAATGCCAAGAGAAGTCGTATCCGCTTTGGTGGGCATCTCGAGCCCTTCTCGGTGGTAGATCTGACTCTGAGGCTGCGCCGGAAAGATGAACTTGTGTGGATAGACGAAGCCCAAGTTGTGGGCGGCTTCCTCAATATAAGGTGTGATCTAGCCAAGGTGGCCAGGACGGCTTACTTTCTTGAGTTGGCGTCGGTTTTTGTCCCAGAGGGGCACCCAGATACTGATCTATTCGATTTCCTCGTGGAATTCCTCTATACCCTCGATACGTCGACTCCTAACCCTCTCCTCTTCATTCTTGATGAGATCCGCCTTCTGGGCAGGTTGGGTTATGCTCCGCGATTCGATATATGCCCTGAGTGCAGCAAACCACTTGAACCCGGAACGGCAGCCAACTTTTCCCTATCCGGAGGCGGAGCCTGCCATTTGTCTTGCGTATCCAGCCAGTCTTCCGAAAACCTCTTCCTTTCCCCCAGCGCCCTTGCAGTTGCACGTCGCGGACTGGCAATGGATCGGGAATCTGGAAATCGTCTCAGACTTAACAAGACTGGACAGGGAGAACTCAGGAGAGCACTGTCAGCTTTCGCAAGATATCTCAGAGGAGCGGAGATAAACTCGCTGCTGTTTCTGGAGAAACTCGATGGCCAGTGATTCGCAGGGGTGATTCAGTGCGTGCGCCCCATACCGCTTTGCCGTAAAATTGGTAACCTAGCAGGGCAGGCGGTCCCCTTCGTCTGTATAGCTCAAAACTTCAACTTGTTCTCAGAGGCCTTGAGGTGCCCGAGGGCTACCGGCCATTAACTGCATAAATTCATCGGGCGGGAAGGATCTTGCAAGCGCGGCTTCCCATGAAATCAGCCCTCTCCGGCACAGGGATACCAGAGATTGATTCATGGTCGTCATGCTTGATGTTGCCTGTCCAACCTGCATTTGGGAGTAAAGCTGGTGAATTTTGTCTTCCCTAATCAGATTGCGTATGGCCGGGTTTGGAACCATGATCTCGAGAGCGAGAACTCTACCCTTGCCGTCCAGAGTAGGAATCAAAGCCTGACACAAAACTACTTCGAGAACGAAGCTCAACTGTGCACGGACTCGTGACTGCTGGTGAGGCGGGAATATATCTAGGATCCTGTTGATAAGCATTATCTCGAAAATTGATAATCACGCTACCATTCATGAATTCCCCAACCTCACTCGATCCACCTTACAAATTCTCTCAGATCTGCACGTGAAGACCTGAATTCGTTCACAGCCGCGCCCAGTTCCGCTTGGCCCAGCGCCACGGTAACCACCAGGTTTTTTGATTCCGGTATGTTGAGATGCTCTTTCACTTCGTCCTCATACGACTTGACAAGTCCTATGGGGCAGGAAGCCAGTCCGTGTCCGGTTGCTGCGAGCACCAGGTACGCAAGAAATGATCCGATATCGGTCATCCGCTCCGGGGGGAAAGACTCGTCCAAGAAAAGTAAGGCCACGGCCGGA
>Ga0209254_10004067_pt1 | contig 13383 bp, 28 predicted proteins | sample FrelakmetDIP11DI_FD_187148 | JGI IMG/M metagenome (GOLD analysis project Ga0209254, IMG submission 187148) | Freshwater lake sediment microbial communities from the University of Notre Dame, USA, for methane emissions studies - DIP11 DI (SPAdes)... | ecosystem: Environmental > Aquatic >...
GCTCGAGGTCGGCCAGCGGTTCGCGATCCGCGAGGGCGGCCGGACCGTCGGCGCCGGCGCGATCACCAGCATCATCGCGTAGCGAGACAGACATGGCGAAGCAGCGGATCCGAATCCGCCTCAAGGCGTACGACCACCGGCTGCTCGACCAGTCGGCAGCCCAGATCGTCGAGACGGCGCAGCGCACCGGCGCGGACGTCGTCGGACCGGTTCCCCTGCCGACCCGGATCGAGAAGTTCACCGTCCTGCGGTCACCGTTCATCGACAAGGATTCCCGGGAGCAGTTCGAGATCCGCACTCACAAGCGGCTCATCGACATCCTGGATCCCTCGTCCAAGACGGTGGACGCCCTGATGCGACTCTCGCTTGCCGCGGGCGTCGACATCGAGATCAAGATGTGATGAGCCAGCACACGATTGGCCTCATCGGCCGCAAGGTCGGCATGACACAGGTCTTCCAGCCGGACGGGACGATGGTCGCCGTCTCGGTGGTGCAGGTGACCCCCAACACCGTGACCCGGCTCCGCACCGCCGAGCGGGATGGCTACACGGCCGTCCAGCTGGGTGCCGGCGAGCGCCGCAGGCTGACGAAGCCGCTTGCCGGCCAGCTGAAGGACCTGCCGCGGGTCAAGACAATCCGCGAGTTTCGGCTGGACGACGCGGACGGCTACAGCGTGGGCCAGCAGCTGACGGTCGCCCAGGTGTTCGCCGAGGGCGACCTCGTCGACATCACCGGCGTCTCGAAGGGCCAGGGCTTTGCGGGCACCGTGAAGCGCCACAACTTCTCGCGTGGCCCCAAGACCCACGGATCGGACAACTACCGCAGGCCGGGCTCGATCGGCCCCGGCACCACGCCCGGTCGCGTCTACAAGGGCCTCAAGATGGGTGGCCACATGGGGAGCGAGCGGGTCACGATCAAGAAGCTGCGCGTCGTCCGCGTGGACTCGGAGCGGAACCTGATCCTCGTGAAGGGAACCGTCCCCGGGGCGCCCGGCGCGCTCACCTTCGTCCGGAAGGCTTGACGATGCCCCAGACAACCCTCTACGACCGAACCGGCGCGTCCGTCGGGAGCGTCGACCTCAACGAGGTGCTGTTCGCGGCGCCCGTCAACGAGGCCGTGCTCCACCAGGCGGTGGTCGCCCAGCTGGCCGGGCGCCATCTCGGCACCCATGACACCAAGACCCGCGGCGAGGTCCGCGGCGGCGGCAAGAAGCCGTACCGCCAGAAGGGCACCGGCCGCGCCCGCCAGGGCACCCGCTCGGCCCCCCACTTCCGGGGTGGCGGCGTCGTGTTCGGCCCGCACCCGCGTTCCTATGACCAGAAGCTGCCGAAGAAGATGCGCCGCCTGGCGCTCCGCTCGGCGCTGACCGCCAAGCTGGGCGACGACGCGATCCGCGTGGTCGACAGGTTCGGCATGGACGCCGAGCCCCGGACGAAGGCGTTCGTCGGCATCCTGCAGGCGCTCGGCGCCGGGGACGGCCACGAGCGGCGCGTCCTGGTGGTGGCCCCCGCGAAGGACGAGCTGCTCCTCCGCTCCGCCGCCAACCTGCCGTCGGTCTCGATCATCCTGGCCGACTCGCTCAACGTCGTCGACCTGCTCAACGCGGACGCCATCCTGATCGAGCAGCCGTCGCTGGCCCGGATGGACGAGGTGTACGCGTGAGCGCCCTGACCGCCGCCGACATCATCCTCCGCCCCGTGATCTCGGAGAAGTCCATCGACGAGTCAGCGCGGGGCAAGTACACGTTCGCCGTGCACGACAAGGCCAACAAGATCCAGATCAAGGCCGCCGTCGAGGAGCTCTACAGCAAGGAGAAGGTGACCGTGGTCGCCGTCAACGTGCTGACCTCGAAGTCGAAGGAGAAGCGACGGGGCACGAAGCGCGGCCGGATCACCGGCCATACCTCCGCCTGGCGGAAGGCGATCGTGACCCTGGCCCCCGGCCAGAAGATCGAATTCTTCGAGGGGGTGTAGGAATGCCGCTGCGAAGCTACAAGGCAACGTCCCCGGGCCGCCGGTGGATGACTCGCTCGACCTTCGAGGAGATCACCACCGACCAGCCCCACAAGCCGCTCCTGGAGCCGATGAAGCGCGGCTCGGGCCGCAACAACATGGGCCGGCTCACCGTGCGCCATCGCGGCGGCGGCGAGAAGACCCACTACCGGCGGATCGACTTCAAGCGCGACAAGACCGGCGTGCCCGCCCGTCTCGCGACGATCGAGTACGACCCGAACCGGTCCGCCCGCATCGGCCTGCTCCACTACCGGGACGGTGAGAAGCGCTACATGCTCCTCCCCAACGGCCTGAAGGTCGGCGACGTCATCGTCTCCGGTCCCGACGCCGAGGCCCGCCTGGGCAACGCGATGCCGCTGGCGAACATCCCGCTGGGCACCACGATCCACAACATCGAGCTCGTGCCCGGCAAGGGCGGCCAGATCGTCCGGTCCGCCGGGACGGCGGCCCAGCTCCTGGCCAAGGAGGGCGACCACGCCACCGTCCGGCTTCCGTCGGGCGAGATGCGCCGCGTGCCGCTCCGCTGTATCGCGACCATCGGCCAGGTGTCGAACGTCGATCACGAGAACCAGAGCCTCGGCAAGGCCGGGCGCGCCCGCCACATGGGTCAGCGCCCCGAGGTCCGGGGCGTGGCGATGACGCCGCGCGACCACCCCCACGGTGGTGGCGAGGGCAAGAGCCCGACGGGCATGCCCCCGAAGACCCCGTGGGGCAAGCCGGCGATGGGCTACCGGACACGGCGAGGCAAGGCGTCGAGCCGCCTCATCGTCCGCAGCCGTCATCGCAAGTCGTAAGAGAGGAGCTAGAGCATGTCGCGATCGGTCAAGAAGGGACCGTTCGTCCAGCCCCGGCTTCTCGCCCGGGTGCAGGACATGAACAAGCGGAGCGAGCGCAAGGTCTTGAAGACCTGGTCGCGCGCCTCCGTCATCTTCCCCGACTTCATCGGCCACACCATTGCCGTCTACAACGGCAAGAAGCACGTGCCGGTGTACGTCACTGAGAACATGGTCGGCCACCGTCTCGGCGAGTTTGCCCCCACCCGCACGTATCGCGGGCACGGCAAGAACGCCGACCGGTCCGGCGGACTGCGGTAGGGGAGCGAACGACGTGCGCGTCTCTGCCACAGCCAAGTACCTGCGGGGCTCCACCCGGAAGGCCCGCCTCATCACCGAGGCGATCAAGGGCAAGCCGGTCGAGGAGGCCGCCGCGCTCCTGCGGTTCATGCCGCAGACGGCCGCGCGCGACGTCGCGCGCGTGCTGAAGAGCGCGACGGCGAACGCCGAGAACAACCTGAACCGGTCGGCCGACGAGCTCTTCGTCGCCGATGCGGTCGCCAACGAGGGCCCGACGATCAAGCGATGGCGCCCACGGGCCCAGGGTCGGGCCTTCCCGATCCACAAGCCCATGACGCACATCACGGTCGTCGTGGCCGACCGGGAGGCCTAGGCATGGGACACAAAGTCCATCCGTTCGGCTACCGCCTGGGCTACACCCGAACGTGGACCGCCAAGTGGTACGCCGACAAGGAGTACACGACCCTCCTCAAGGAGGACATCGCGATCCGGCAGCTGCTTGACCGGCGGCTCGCGAACGCCAGCGTGAGCGGCGTCGAGATCGAGCGTGGGATCAACCACGTCACGGTCTCGATCCACACCGCCAAGCCGGGCATCGTGATCGGCCGCGGTGGCCAGAACGTCGAGGTCCTCCGCAAGGAGATCGGCGACCTTGCGAAGCGCAAGGTCAAGCTGGAGATCAAGGAGATCCGCCAGCCGGAGCTCGACGCGTACCTCGTCGCCCTCAACATCGCCCAGCAGCTGACCCGCCGGGTCGCCTACAAGAAGGCGATGAAGCAGTCCATCCAGCGGTCGATGAAGGCCGGGGCCAAGGGCTGCAAGATCGCGCTCGCCGGCCGCCTCGGTGGCTCCGAGATGGGTCGCCGCGAGTGGGACCGCGAGGGTCGCATCCCGCTGGGCACCCTGCGTGCCGACATCAGCTACGGCCAGGTCCACGCCCACACGACCTACGGTCGGATTGGCGTCAAGGTCTGGATCTACAAGGGCGAGATCCCCGTGGAGCGCAAGCGCCGCGAGGCTGCCGCCCCCGTCGCGGCCGGCGCCGCGCAGGGGGTGTGACGCCATGCTGATGCCGCGACGCGTCAAGCACCGCAAGGTGATGCGCGGCCGGATGTCCGGGATGGCGAAGGGCGGCCACACCGTTGCCTTCGGCGAGTACGGCCTGGCCACGCTCGAGCCCGCCTGGATCACGGCCCGCCAGATCGAGGCCGCCCGACGCGCGATGACCCGTTCGGTCAAGCGCGGGGGCAAGATCTGGATCCGTGTCTTCCCGGACAAGCCCGCGACCAAGAAGCCGGCCGAGACCCGGATGGGCTCCGGCAAGGGCGCCCCGGATCACTGGGTCGCCGTCGTGCGTCCCGGCAGGATCCTGTTCGAGATGGCGGGAGTCGAGCACGAAGCGGCCGTCGAGGCCATGCGTCTCGCCTCCCACAAGCTCCCGGTCGCGACCCGCGTCGTCGTCCGCGAGACCGCGAAGGAGGTCACCGATGGAGATCGGTGAGGTCCGGAAGCTCACGGACAGCGAGCTGGATGATCGGCTCAAGGATGCGAAGCAGGACCTCTGGCAGGCACGCTTCGCCCTCTCGACCCGCCAGTTGAAGGATTACAGCCAGATCCCGGCGACGCGACAGACGATCGCCCGGATCCTCACCGTCAAGCGCGAGCGGACAACCGCGCCGCGCTCGGCGGAGTAGGAGCGTCGGGATGCCCACCGCAGGAGCCACCACCCCCGTGAAGGGACAACGGAAGACCAAGGTCGGCCGCGTCGTAAGCGACAAGATGGACAAGACGATCGTCGTGTCCATCGAGCGCCTGACGCGTCACCGCCTGTACAAGCGCGTCATGAAGGCCTCGACCAAGTTCGCGGCCCACGATGAGCGCAACGAGGCGAAGATCGGCGACACGGTCCTCATCGAGGAGTCGCGCCCCCTCTCCGCCACCAAGCGCTGGCGCCTGGTGTCCGTCCTCTCCCGTGCGGGCGAGGAGCGGGCAGGCGAGATCATCCCGGCCGAGGAGGCCGAGACGACCGAGGCGATTCACGCCGCCGCGCACCCCGGCCGACATGCCGAGGGTGAGGAGGTCCAGGCGTGATCCAGGCCTCGACGCGCCTCCGCGTCGCCGACAACACCGGTGCCCGCACGATCGAGTGCATCCGGATCATGGGACGCTCGCGCAAGACCGTCGCCGGGATCGGTGACGTGATCATCGCGAGCGTGAAGACCGCGATCCCGAATGCGCCCGTCAAGAAGGGCGACGTCGTGCGAGCGGTCATCGTCCGCACGTCCAAGGAGATCGGCCGCCCCGACGGGAGCTACATCCGCTTCGACGAGAACGCGGCGGTGCTCATCAACAATCAGGGCAACCCCCGCGGGACCCGCATCTTCGGCCCCGTCGCCCGCGAGCTGCGTGACCGGAACTACATGAAGATCGTCTCCCTCGCACCGGAGGTGCTGTGATGCCCGACCGGTCTATCGAACACCGGACGAAGGTCCCGGAGATCCGCAAGGGCGACACCGTCGTCGTGCTGGCCGGCAAGGATGCCGGGAAGCGCGGCAAGGTGGACCGCGTGATCCGCCGCGATCCGTCGCCGTCCCCGGTCCGCTCGGGGTATCGCCGCACGTCCCTCAAGGGTGGCGTGCTGGTGGTCGTCGAGGGGCTCAACATCGCCCGCAAGCACACGAAGCCGCGCCAGCGGTCCTCCGGCGGGCCGGGCTCCATGCCAACGGTCGATCCCGGCGGCATCCTCGAGCGAGCGATGCCGCTCCCGGTCAGCCGGGTCATGGTCGTCTGCAGCCACTGCGACCGCCCGACGAGAGTCGGTCACCGGACGCTCGACAACGGCACCCGGGTGCGCACCTGCCACCACTGCGGCGAGCCGCTGGAGGTGAAGGCGTGAGCGGTCAACTGAAAGAGCGGTACACGTCGGAGGCGATCCCCGCGCTGCAGAAGCAGTTCGGGTACGTCAACCCGATGCAGGTGCCGCGACTGGACAAGATCGTCGTCAACATCGGCCTGGGCGAGGCCCTCACGAACGCGAAGGCGGTGGATGCCGCGGTCGGTGACCTGAAGCTCATCACGGGCCAGAAGCCGATCGTCACCCGCGCCAAGCGGTCGATCGCCCAGTTCCGCGTCCGAACCGGCAACCCGATCGGCGTGAAGGTCACCCTTCGCGGCGAGCGGATGTGGGACTTCCTGGAGCGCCTCACGCGGCTTGCGCTTCCGCGCATCCGTGACTTCCGGGGCGTGCCGGACAAGTCCTTCGACGGGCGGGGCAACTACTCGCTCGGCCTCCGGGAGCAGCTTGCCTTCCCGGAGATCGACTATGACAAGGTGGACCGTCTCCGCGGGCTGGAGATCAGCATCGTGACGACGGCGAAGACCGACGAGGAGTCGAAGCGTCTGCTCGAGCTCCTCGGCATGCCCTTCGCCGGCTAGGGCGCGGGGAGGAGTCCAGATGGCCAAGAAGTCCATGATCGCGAAGGCGAAGCGCGAACCGAAGCACCCGGTGCAGGGGTATCACCGCTGCTATGTCTGCGGCCGACCGCGGGCGTACATGCGACGCTTCGCGCTCTGCCGGATCTGCTTCCGCGAGCGCGCGCTCGTCGGCGAGCTGCCCGGCGTCACGAAGTCGAGCTGGTAGATAGATGAACGTCTCCGACCCGATCGCGGACATGCTCACGCGTGTTCGCAACGCCTCGAGGGCGCGCCACACGGAGGTCGTCGTCCCCGCCTCGCGCACCAAGCGCGAGATCGCGCGGATCCTCAAGGAGGAAGGCTTCATCGCCGACGTCCGCGAGGAGCGCGACGGGGTGGCGCAGCTCCTGCGCATCCAACTCAAGTATGTCGACGGCAAGGTGCCGGTCGTCTCGGGCCTCAAGCGGATCAGCAAGCCGGGCCTGCGCGTGTATGCGCAGAAGACGGACATCCCGCGGGTCCTGGGCGGTCTGGGCATCGTGATCGTCAGCACGAGCAAGGGGATCATGACGGGCGCCCAGGCCAAGCAGGCGGCGCTCGGTGGCGAGATCCTCGCCTACGTCTGGTAGCGCGATGTCCCGTATCGGTCGTCTCCCCATCACTGTTCCCGCCGGCGTGGACGTCACGTTCGACGGGCGCATCATCACGGTGACGGGCCCCAAGGGGACCCTGACCCGCGAGCTGCCGCCGCGGATCGCGGTCGACCGCGAGGGCGAGACCCTCGTCGTCACCCGGCCCACGGAGAACAAGCTCGACAAGTCGCTCCACGGCCTGACGCGCACGCTCGTCAACAACATGGTCGTCGGGGTCACCACCGGGTACCGCAAGGGCCTCGAGATCGTCGGCGTGGGCTACCGCGCGCAGAAGGTGGGCGACAAGCTCGTCCTCGCGCTCGGCTACAGCCACCCGGTCGAGATCGATCCGCCTGCCGGCATCAGCTTCGAGCTCGAGACCCCCATCCGCCTCGCGGTCGTGGGCATCGACAAGGAGCTCGTCGGCCAGTACGCGGCGAAGGTCCGCGCCACCCGCAAGCCCGAGCCCTACAAGGGCAAGGGCGTCCGGTATGCCGGTGAGAAGGTCCGCCGCAAGGCAGGCAAGGCCGGCAAGATCGGCGGGAAGAAGTAGCCATGACCAAGCTCACGACCCGCTCCGCCTCGCGCTCCAAGCGCCACGAGCGAATCCGCCTCCGCATCGCGGGGACGGGCTCGCGGCCGCGCCTCGCGGTGTTCCGCAGCCTGAACCACATCTACGCCCAGGTCATCGACGACACCAGCGGCCAGACCCTGGCCGCTGCGTCCTCGCTCGAGTCCGGCCTCCGGGGTGCCGAGGGCACCAAGACGGCCGATGCCAAGCGCGTCGGCCAGCTGGTGGCCGAGCGTGCGAAGGCGGCCGGCGTGGAGAAGGTGGTCTTCGACCGGGCGGGGTTCCAGTACCACGGGCGGGTTCGCTCGCTCGCCGAGGCGGCTCGCGAAGCCGGCCTCGACTTCTGAGAGGACACCCTGTGGCTCGAATCGACCCCAACAAGCTCGCGCTCGAGGAGCGCGTCGTCCAGATCAACCGCGTCGCCAAGGTGCACAAGGGCGGCCGGCGCTTCTCGTTCTCGGCGGTCATCGTCGTGGGCGACGGCAACGGCCACGTCGGCGTGGGCCTCGGCAAGGCCGGCGACGTGCCCGAGTCCATCCGCAAGGGCGTCGAGGACGCGAAGAAGAACATCGTGCGCATCCCGATGGTCGGGACCACGATCCCGCACGAGGTCCGCCAGGAGTACGCCGCCGCGCGCGTGCTGCTCAAGCCCGCCTCCAAGGGCACCGGCGTCATCGCCGGCGGCGCCGTCCGCGCCGTCGTCGAGGCCGCGGGCATCCGCGACATCCTGTCCAAGATCCACGGGTCCACCAACCCGGTGAACGTGACCCGGGCGACGCTCAACGCGCTCACCAGCCTCCGGTCCGTCGAGGACGTGGCCCGCCAGCGTGGCGTGAAGATCCGCCTCGTCGTGCCCGGCCAGCCGGCTGCCGCGCAGGAGGTGGCCGATGGCCGCTAGGCTCCGCGTCACCCAGACCAAGAGCACGATCAGCCACATCGCCCGGAACCGGGCGACGATCCGCGCCCTGGGCCTGCACGGCATCGGCAGCTCGTCGATCCTGCCGGACAACGCTGCCGTCCGGGGCATGGTCCGCCAGGTCCGGTTCCTCGTCACCTTCGAGGAGCTCCCCGAGGGCGCGGACGCGACGACCCCGGAGGCCAACCGATGAAGATCCATGACCTTCGCCCGGCGGAGGGTTCGACCAGGAAGCGGACCCGGGTCGGCCGCGGCATCGCCGCCGGCCAGGGCAAGACCGCGGGTCGCGGCACCAAGGGCCAGAAGTCGCGCTCCGGCGCCTCGATCCCCGCGTGGTTCGAGGGTGGCCAGACGCCGCTCCACATCCGGATCCCCAAGCTGCGCGGCTTCCGCAACATCAACGACATCGAGTACGAGGTCGTCAACGTCGGCGCGATCAGCGCCGCCATCGCCTCGGGCAAGCTGCACCAGGAGAAGGGCGTGCCGGTCACGGTCAACGCCGACACCCTGAAGGCGGCAGGCCTGGTGCGTCGCGATCGTCTTCCGCTCAAGGTCCTCGGCCACGGTGAGGTCGACGCGAAGCTGTTCGTGCTGGCGGATGCCTTCACGAAGAGCGCTCGCGAGAAGATCGAGGCGGCCGGCGGCACGGCCCAGGTTATCGAGATCCCAAGCTCGCCGCTCGCCGCCCTCGGGGTGGAGCCGGTGGCCGACGCAACCGGCAACGGCTAGGCACCCGTGTTCGAGGCCCTGCTCAACTCGTTCCGGGCGCCGGACCTCCGGCGCCGGATCCTGTATGTCGCGTTCATCCTGCTGGTCTTCCGGCTCCTGGCGCACGTCCCGGTTCCGGGCGTTGACCGGGAGCAGCTCCGGAGCTTCCTGCAGGACAGCCCGATCTTCGGGCTGCTCGACCTGTTCTCGGGCGGTGGCCTGTCGAACTTCTCGGTCGTGGCGCTGGGCGTGAACCCGTACATCAACGCCTCGATCATCATGCAGCTGATGACGGGCGTGGTCCCGTCGCTGCAGAACCTCCAGCGAGAGGGCGAGTACGGGCGCACCAAGATCAACCAGTACACCCGGTACCTGTCGGTGCCGATGGCGCTGCTGCAGGCCTACGGCTTCCTGGCGCTGCTCAACGCGAACCGCGTCCTCGCGACGCCGTTCGACCTCGGCAGCTGGGAGACCATCACCCAGATCGTCACCCTGACCGCGGGCTCCGTGGTCCTGATGTGGCTGGGTGAGCTCATCACCGAGAAGGGCATCGGCAACGGCGTCAGCTTCATCATCTTCGCGGGGATCGTGAGCCGAGTGCCCGCGGCCCTCACGGGCTTCCTCGAGAGCCCCGACCTCGCCCGCCTCGTCCTGTTCGGCATCCTTGCGATCCTGGCGGTCGCGGTGATCATCTACATCCAGGAGGGCCAGCGCCGCATCCCGATCCAGTACGCCTCGCGCGTACGCGGCCGGCGCATGTACCAGGGAGGCCAGACGTTCCTGCCGCTCCGTGTCAACCAGGCCGGCGTGATCCCGATCATCTTCGCGGTGAGCATCCTCCTGTTCCCCAGCCAGATCGCGAGCTACTTCACGAGCTCGCCCGGCCTGATCGGGGAGATCGCGACGGGGATCGTGAGCTGGCTCAGCCAGGGATCCTGGCTCTACGTCGCCCTCTACTTCCTGCTGACCGTCGGCTTCACGTACTTCTACACGGCGTTCACGTTCAAGCCGGACGAGACCGCAGAGCAGCTGCGCAAGAACGGCGGGTTCATTCCCGGCATCCGGCCGGGCCGTCCCACGCAGGACTACCTGGCCAGGGTGGTCACGCGGATCACGGTCGCCGGCGCCCTGTTCCTGGGCACCGTCGCCGCCCTGCCCCCCTTCATCGGCCTCGTCTGGCCGCAGTTCGCGGGCATGGCGCTGGGCGGCACGGGCGTCCTTATCGTGGTCTCCGTCGTCGTCGAGACGATGAAGCAGCTCGAGGCCCAGCTGCTCATCCGCCAATACGAGGGCTTCATCAAATGAACGTGGTTGTCCTCCTCGGCGCCCCCGGCGCCGGGAAGGGAACCCAGGCTCCGCTGCTCGCGACCCGCCTCGGCATCCCGATCGTTGCCACCGGAGACCTGTTTCGAGCAGCCGTGCGCGATGGAACGGCCGTGGGCCAGGAAGCGCGCCGCTACATGGACGCCGGACAGCTCGTTCCCGACGAGATCACGGTCCGGCTCCTGCTGGACCGGCTGGGCAGGCCGGACGCGGCTGCCGGGGTCATCCTCGACGGGTTCCCGCGCACCGGGGTCCAGGCCGCGGCCCTGGACCGGGAGCTCGCCCAGCGCGGCGCCCGCGTCGACGCCGCCATCCTCGTGGACGTCCCACGCGACGAGCTGGTCCGACGCATGTCGGGCCGGTGGGTGTGCAGGACTGCCGGTCACCCGCACCATGACGTCTTCAGCCCGCCCCGCGTCGCGGGTGTCTGCGACCTCGACGGCTCGGAGCTGTACCAGCGCGCCGACGATCGCCCGGACACGATCCGTGCCCGCATGGACCAGCAGCTCGGCGCGCTTGCCGAGGTGATCGACCACTACCGGTCGTCGGGCGTGCTGCGTACCGTTGACGGCCTCCAGGGGATCGGCGGGGTCGCCGAGGCGATCGACATCACGCTGGACGAAGCGGGCATCCGCCCCGCCGACGCGCTCAAGGAGCCCTCGGCCCGCTGATGCAGATCACCACCAAGTCGAAGGACCAGATCGCGAAGATGCGATCGGCCGGGCGGATCGTCGCCGAGGTGCTGGCGCTCGTGGAGGAGTCCCTCAGGCCAGGGGTCTCCACCGCTGAGCTGGACCGTCTCGCCGACGCGCACATCCGCGCCGCGGGAGGGATCCCGTCCTTCGTCGGCTACCTGGCGTCCAGCGGCAGCTACGACCCCGGCAACCCGCGGTCGTATCCGGCCTCCACCTGCATCTCCATCGACCACGAGATCGTCCACGGCATCCCGGGCGATCGGGAGATCCGGTCCGGCCAGGTCGTCTCCGTCGACGTCGGCGTCATCTTCGATGGCTGGCACGGCGATGGCGCTCGCACGTTCATCTGCGGCGGGGACGCCGCCGGCACGCCCGAGGCGGTCAGGCTGGTCCAGACCACGCGCCTCTCGCTGATGGCAGGCATCGCCGCGGCCCAGCCGGGCAACCGGATCGGCGACATCTCCGGTGCCGTCGAGGACGTGGCCGTCGCCGGCGGGTACGGCATCGTCCGGGGGTATGGCGGTCACGGCATCGGCACGTCGATGCACGAGCCGCCGCACATCCTCAACTTCCGGGGCCGTGACCCCGGCCTGAAGCTGGTGCCCGGCCACTGCCTGGCCATCGAGCCGATGTTCGTCATCGGCGGCGAGGCCACCCGCACCCTCGCGGACCGCTGGACCGTCGTGACCGCCGACCGGTCGCTGGCGGCCCACTTCGAGCACACGCTCGCGATCACGACCGACGGACCACGGATCCTCACGACGGTCGTGGGGTGAGGGTGAGCGGAGAGTTGTCGGATCGAGTCATGTTTGCTATCCTCAGCGTTCGTGTGTCGGCCCAGCCGGGCCGACACTCGTGCTGAGAAGGACCAGGGAGCAAGGTTGGCGAAGAAGGACGCGATCGAAGTCGAAGGAACCGTCATCGAGCCGCTGCCGAACACGATGTTCGCGGTGGAGCTCGAGAACGGCCATCGCGTCCTCGCGCACATCAGCGGGAAGCTCCGGATGAACTTCATCCGGATCCTGCCCGGGGACCGGGTCCGCGTCGAGCTTTCTCCCTACGACCTCACTCGGGGTCGAATCACCTACCGCCTGAAGTAATCGAGGGACCCGGTGAAGGTCAGAGCGTCCGTCAAGACGCGGTGTGACAACTGCAAGGTCATCCGGCGCCACGGCACCGTGATGGTCATCTGCGCGAATCCCAAGCACAAGCAGCGGCAGGGCTGACCCGATGGCACGAATTGCGGGCATCGACATCCCGCGCGAGAAGCGCGTCGAGATCGCCCTCACCTACATCTACGGGGTCGGGCTGTCCTCCAGCCAGAAGATCCTGAAGCAGACGAGCATCAACCCGGACACGCGTGTGCGGGACCTCACGGAAGACCAGGTCAACCGGCTCCGGGAGGTCATCGACCGCACGTACAAGGTCGAGGGCGACCTCCGTCGCGAGGTGGCGCTGAACATCAAGCGCCTCATCGAGATCGGGTCGTACCGGGGCCTCCGGCATCGTCGCAACCTCCCGGTGCGCGGGCAGCGCACCAAGACGAACGCCCGCCAGCGCCGGGGACCCAAGAAGACGGTCGGCGCCCGGAAGAAGACGAAGTGACGAGGAACCGCTAAGGCATGGCCGATCGAAAGCGCGCCGTCAAGCAGCGGCGCCGGGAGCGGAAGAACGTTCCGCAGGGACACGTCCACATCCTGGCGAGCTTCAACAACACGATCGTGACGATCACGGATCTCACCGGGAACGTCATCTCGTGGGGCTCCGCTGGCATCGCCGGGTTCAAGGGCTCCCGGAAGAGCACGCCGTATGCCGCCGCGCTCGCCGCGGATGGCGCCGCACGCCGCGCGATGGAGCACGGCATGCGCCAGGTCGAGGTCTACGTCAAGGGACCCGGCGCAGGTCGAGAGCAGGCCATCCGGTCGCTCCAGGCCGCCGGCCTCGAGGTGAGCGCGATCACCGACGTCACGCCCATCCCTCACAACGGATGCCGCCCGCCCAAGCGGCGCCGCGTCTGAGCACCGAGAGACAATGGCCCG